>OHUY01000004.1_pt1 | contig 150244 bp, 136 predicted proteins | sample 1579301 | NCBI WGS metagenome assembly OHUY01 (sample SAMEA3882520, study PRJEB24775) | human gut metagenome | biome: human-associated habitat; feature: intestine environment; material: feces | place: Netherlands | collected 2009/2010
CCACCGGTAGGGAATTGCACCCTGCCCTGAAGATAGGTTGTTGTTCAATTAAGACTAATTATAGGAATTTCGTTTCAGATTGTCAACCCTCGATTTTTAAAAAAATCGAAAATCCCAATTGAGATTTCCGACTTTAATTCTACATTCTGGTTCCTATAATTGCATAAGCTCCCAGAATTTCAACTAATGTAACAATTACACAGAATACAATACAAAGGATTACTTTTACTCCGGTGCCTGTATTCTTTTTCATTGCAATACTTCCTGTCACGATAGCGGCAGCGGCATTGATTGCACCACCTAATGCTCCTCCTAAGAACAGGAAAAAATCAGCAATATAGATTGCCCAGAATACCCATATCCACTTTGGCATTACTTCTTCCACAAACGGCTGTCCTGTCTTACAATCAATTCCGTTGTGCACTAAACTGTCTCCGGTAAAAGAAGATCTGTAAAGAATACAGCTGTCCATCTGACTGAGAGGAATTGTGATTGCTGATCCTGATTTTCTCTTTTCTTTTGGCAGATCCTTGATTTTCATCGGTGCATTTCCATCAACTGTCACTTTGTTTCCAGAGACGGTTACCTGATGCATCATTCCCTGACTCTCTACATTGCATACTAATTTTTTTGCCATTTCTTTTGTTCCCTTTCATCCTTCTATTTTAGTAATAAAACTCCAAATATGATTATAAAGAACATTAGTTTTTTCTCAATAGGCTTTTTGTACTAATTCTATGACTAAAATGCACTTTTCTGCACTTATTTTGCGTTTTTAAACAGTAAGCCAAAGATTCTTCTCACCACCGGGCCCGCAAAAAATATCTGCCAGAAAAATGCCATTGGGAAATTCAGTGCTGTCTTTTGAAACCACACTGCAACAAATTCACTTCCCGCATTGCTGAATAACATTGTCGCAGCCAGGCTCATGGTCGGGCACATCAGGCATACCGTAACCGATGAAATAGCAAGAATGATTTCATATTGTTTTGCCTCTGCCGGATTGATGATTCCAAAAGCAATCTTCTTTGCAAGATGTCCGTATAAAAAGAAATCCAGGATAAAAGCAATCGGTCCCATAATAACCAGTTCATGAAATGCAAGTAAAAATACTTCATTTGTCATTCCGCCTTTGTTCAAGGCAATGTTGTAACAGATCATGGCATAGACCATAAAAAATACCATAATAATTGTAAAAATAACTTCCTGAAACTTGTTTTTTGGCATAATAATTCTCCTTTTCTTGTGTAAAAATGAATAAAAAAAGCAGAAACAGGATCTTGCGATCGCTGTTTCTGCTGCACGTCGTGAAGCTATTATAGCATATATTTTTTCTCGTCATAATAGTTGAAATTGTATGAATTTTATATATATTTTGTACAATTAATCATTCACATAGCACAAAGTCGTTTTCGCTATGCAATAATCAGATTTTCCTGCTTCATAACATGAATCATCTGATTGACATACTTCTCACAGAGTTCGTCCGTCTTTGCCTCTACCATGACACGTACCACCGGCTCAGTTCCACTTTCTCTGAGAAGAATTCTTCCATCATCACCTAATGCTTCTGTAATTGCCTTAACCTCTTCCTGCACACGTGGATGATTAACTGCTGCGGCTTTGTCTTCTACACGGACATTTTTCAGAAGCTGTGGGAACATCTGCATTCCCTTGCAAAGTGTTCCGAGACTCTGCTTTTTCTCAAGAATAACTTCCATCAGCATCAATGCGGTAAGGATTCCATCTCCGGTTGTTGCATGTTTGCTGAAAATAATATGTCCGGACTGCTCTCCTCCAAGCACATATCCATTGGCTACCATCGCCTCGTTTACATACTTGTCACCAACTGTTGTAACACAGATATCAATGTTTTCACGTTTCATTGCCTTGAATAATCCCATATTGGACATTACCGTTGCAACAACCGTATTGTTCTGTAACTTTCCGCATTCTTTGAGATATTTACCACAAACATAGAGAATATAATCTCCATGCACTTCCATTCCATTCTCATCCACAGCGATACAACGGTCCGCATCTCCGTCAAATGCAAATCCACAGTCCAGATTCTTCTCTTTTACGAGTTTCTGCAAATTTTCAATATGCGTAGATCCACATCCCATATTGATATTTGTTCCATCCGGCTCATTGCCGACAACAAAAGTTTTGGCACCTAATGCATCAAAAACATTTTTGGCAATATTGAACGTACTTCCGTTTGAACAGTCCAATCCGACACGCATTCCATCGTAGGAACGGGTTGCAAGAGAAATCAGATATCCGATATAACGGTTTCTTCCGATTGCATAATCTTTTGCCACACCGATCTTATCCTGCAATGCAAATGGAAGTTCACCCATCTCACCATCGATATATTTCTCCATGGCATTTTCTACCTCTGCGGAAATCTTGTGTCCTTCCCCATCCATGACCTTGATTCCGTTGTCATAGTATGGATTATGACTGGCAGAAACCATAATTCCACAGTCAAAATTCTCGGTGCGTACAACATAGGCAACGCTCGGTGTCGTCGTTACATGAAGAAGAAACGCATCCGCACCCGAAGCGGTAATTCCTGCAACTAACGCATACTCAAACATGTAGCTGCTTCTTCTTGTATCTTTTCCAATTACAATACGCCCCTTGTGATTCTGATTATAATACCATCCAAGATAACGTCCAATTTTATATGCATGATCCGCAGTCAGTACTTTGTTAGCTTCTCCACGAAATCCATCTGTTCCAAAATATTTTCCCATTTCTTATCTCCCGTTATGATTTTTTCTGCAATTATTCAAACGCATCATCCAAATATGCAAATTGGTTCTGAATAATCACTATCTGATTTATTATACTCTTTTTTAACCATCTTTGCCACTATTTTATATAACGGAAAATACTTCCAGAAAACGTTTAGTCCCGTCGAAACCATGCTTTCATCACATCAAAGATCCGGATCAGTTGTTCATCTTCGATAATATATGGAACCATCGAATACATATAAGAAAGGAATGGGCGGCTGAACACACCCCTCTCGTAAGCAAACTGTTGAAAACCTTCCAGATCTGCCGGATCATAAACTTCCACACAGGTACATCCGCCCATCACACGGACCTCCCGGATACGTGGATCGGAAAATCCGTCCATCTGCTCATGCGAAATCTTCTCGATGTGTTTGACTTTACTCATGTAATCTTCACGTTCAAAGATTTCAATTCCTTTGAGTGCCACTGCACATGCCAATGCATTTCCCATAAATGTCGGGCCATGCATGAGCGCATGCCGGTCATTATCGCTGTAAAAAGCATTATATACTTTGTGATTTGCCACCGTAACTGCATGACCGATATATCCACCGGTGAGTGCTTTTCCAAGCACCAGAATATCCGGAAGCACAAGGTCTGCAACAAACCTGTTGCCGGTTCGTCCGAATCCGGTTGCCACCTCATCAAAAATCAGCAGCACATCATACTGTGTACACAATTCTCTTGCCCTCTGCAAAAAGGAAATATCATACATACGCATACCGCCTGCTCCCTGCAAAAGCGGTTCAACGATAAAACAATTCAACTGATCATGATATTTTGCAAATGCTTCTTCAAGCGCCGGAATCTCTGTCGGGATATGTACCACTCCTGTCTTTTCCTCAAAGGCAAAATGATAATCTTCATCATCGCCGACTTCCATCGCCTTAAATGTATCTCCATGATATGCGTGTTCCAAAGCCAGCACCAGCGGGCGCTTTCTTCCCTGGTTCGTGTTATACTGTAAAGCCATTTTCAAAGATACTTCCACCGCAACACTTCCGGAATCGGAGAAAAAGCAATAATCCAGATCGCCCGGCAGAAACTCCTGCAGCTTTGCAGAAAGTTTCTGTACCGGCTCATGTGTCAGTCCACCCAGCATCACATGGCAGAAATGATCCGCCTGCTCTTTGATTGCTGCAGTAAGTTCCGGATGTTTGTATCCATGAATCATGCACCACCAGGAAGAAACCGAGTCGATCAGTTTCTGATCCTTTGTATACAAATACACACCATCCGCATCTACAATGTGATACGGTTCTTTCATTGTTTTCATCTGTTCATAAGGATACCAGATCATGCTTTTACCTCCTCATACAATGCCATCAGATCCTGCACATCCATGGCAAGTTCTGTGTCTCCATCTTTTACTTTTGCCAACGTCGGCAGCCCTGTCATATATTCGCACATAAATATGTTGTCATCTTCCATCACATCATTGCCGTGATAGTGATTATAAATAATACCTTTCACCGGCAGATTTTTCGCTTTCATATATTCCACGGTCAGTACCACACTGTTAATTGTGCCAAGCCCTGCATCCGCGATCAGAATACTCGGAAGATGCAGTTCCCTGATTACATCCTCCAATTGGATCTTTGCCTCGTCAAAGCAGATTGGACATAAAATGCCTCCACTTCCCTCCATCGTGACAAAATCGTATGCACTGCATACTTTATAATATCCGGCTTTTACCACATCCATCTGTACCGGATGACCCTCGATTCTTGACGCCAGATGCGGAGAGTAGGCATGCTCATACACGTATGGACACATCTCCTCCAGTGGCTGGGAAATGCCCGCGGTCTTCTGCACAAACAACGCATCTCCCGGAATCAGACTTCCATCTGCTCTCCGGTCATTTCCACTCATCGCGGCCTTATAATAGGCTGCGCTTTGTTTTGCATCCGCCAGTTTCTTTACGATCAGTCCTGCAATATATGTTTTTCCAAGATCCGTACCGGTTCCTGTAATAAATAACCCTTTACTCATCGTTTACACTTCCTTCCAATAATCCGGTGTTACATCACGCCCCATATTTTCAAGCATCTGGCGGTCACTGCGAATCGTGGCACATGCTACAGTTGTAAGCATATTTCCGGTAATTGAGGCAGATGCTCCCGCCGCAAATGCGCGCTCCCCATCATTTGTAAGCAGTGCACGGCCTGCCGCCAGACGAATATCTGCCTTCGGATTGATATAACGGAAAAAGGCTATGGTCCGCAAAATTTCATCTTCCGTCAATTGTGGCAGGTGTTCCAACGGGGTACCCGGAATTGGCATCAGTGCATTGATCGGTATCGAATCCACCTCCAGCTCCGCAAGGCTGACCGCCATATCCAGACGATCCTCCCAGGTCTCTCCCATTCCAATGATACCTCCGGAACATGCGTACATGCCTTCTGCTTTAACTTTCTTTAGTGTCTCGATTTTCATGTCATAAGTATGCGTGGTGCAAATGTTCGGAAAATTTCTACGTGAGGTTTCAATGTTGTGATGATAGCTGTTCACTCCGGCCTCATGCAGACGATGCAGCTGCTCCGCCGTCAAAAAGCCCATAGAAGCACACAGATCAATCTTGCACTCCCGTTTCATTGTTTCATACGCATGGATGGCCTTGTCAAACTCTTCTCCTGTCAGTGCTTTTCCTGCCGTAACAATCGAAAAACGATCCACACCTTCCCGCTCATTCATCTTACATGCTTCAAGGATTTTCTCCTCTGACAAAAAATCATATACTTCACAGTTTGTATGGTGATGCGCAGACTGTGCACAATATTTGCAATCTTCCGGACACCGGCCGCTTCGTCCATTGATAATGGAACATAAATCTACTTTGTCTCCTACAAATTTTTCCCGGATGCGGTCCGCACCCTCACATAGCTCATTGAGATCACAGTTCAGAAAAAACTGCAGATCATCTTCCCTTGTGATTCTCCTTCCATCTATAATTTCCTGTGCAAGTGTAAGTGCATTCATAAATATTCTCTCCTTCTACATGTCAAATTTCATTCTTCAAAAATGGTCTGACTCTGCGCCCTATGACAGCTCCAAGAATGCTCAGACAAATGTCTCCCGGCACTGCCAGTACAAAACAATACAAAAACAGCGGTCCCACTGCGATCGGCGTATCAATCACATAGTTGCAGATCACGTAGTAATAGATCATTCCCAGAGCATACACAAAGAATAATCCTGCGAGATTTGCAATCAGATAATGTACGATGGTTTTCTTTTTCATGTGTTCCACAAGCCAGCCTGTCACAAAAGTTCCAACGCAAAAACCAATAATATAGCCAAAACTTGGTTTGAACACATAGCCGATTCCTCCACCCTCTGAAAAAATCGGCAGTCCGATTAATCCCAGTATCATATATGCCAGTACGGAAAGCGATCCCAATCGCGATCCCAAAAGAATTCCTGCCAGCATCGTAAACAAATACTGCAGTGTAAATGGCACAACCGGAATTGGAATCTTAATAAACGCACCGACCGCAATCAGCGCGGTAAACAAAGCGCAATATACAAGACTCCTCGTTTTTGTCATAGGTTTTTCCCTTGTTTCTGATGTCATGTAATTTTCCATTATTTGTCAACCTCCAAAAGTAATACAGTTAACAATTATAACAAAAAAGAGGCTATTGTCAACCTGTATATTTCATCTAGTTAACAATAGTCTCTTCGCTTCTACTTATTATTTTTTATACTTATTATTTTTCTGCTATGTACTTTTGTGATTTTATATCACGACTGATTTTATGCCTCTGCTTCTGCTTTCTTGCCGAAGAGTTTCTTCAGGCAGCTGAATGCTACCAATACACCAAGAACCATCAGAAGAATTGCTATGATGAACTGTAAGCCATCTACAAGGAATGTAGCCTGACCGGATGCAATATTCTGAACCAGTGCAATGGTCTTCTGAATCAATGCTGTAAATGTAACTGCAAGCATGACAAACATTGGAATGTACAGTGTCCATCCGGTTCTTCCGGTTGTCTTTAAGAATACAGCAAGTGCGATAAGAACCAATGCTGCAAGTAACTGGTTTGCGGAACCAAACAGTGGCCAGATATTGTTGTATCCGCCAAGTGTCAGCAAATATCCGAAGAATAATGTAATGATTGTTGCAAAATATTTATTAGTCAGAACTTTCTGCCATACAGGCATCTTGGAAGTATCCGTTGTATCTCCATAGAATAATTCCTGGAAAGACATACGTCCGATTCGTGCAACAGAATCAAGAGAAGTAAGTGCTAATGCAGATACACACATTGTCATAAATACGGTTGCAACCTGTACCGGAATACCAAATTTCTCAAAGAATCCAGCAACACCTGTTGAGAAGATAGAGAATGGAGTACCATCTGGTTTTGTTCCATTGACTGCTACTGCACCAACAACAACCAGTGCAACGACACCAAGCAGTGACTCAACGACCATGGCACCATAACCAACCATTGGCATATCTTTTTCATTACTGATTGTCTTTGATGAAGTTCCGGAAGATACAAGGCTGTGGAATCCGGATACCGCACCACATGCGATTGTTACAAACAGTGTAGGGAAGAGATAACTTCCGTCTACGTTAAATCCGTTGAATGCATTCAACTTCATGGTTGGATGCTCAGCAATCACACCAACGACTGCTCCGATGATCATTCCTAAGAGCATGAATGTTGTCATGTAATCACGAGGCTCCATCAAAAGCCACATTGGCATAACCGATGCAAGGAACAGGTAAGCCATAACGACGTAGATCCATGTTGTCTTTGTTGCATACATTGGAAGATGCATACCGATGACAAACATTACAACCAAAAGGCCAATGGCTACAACTGCACGTACCCACTCTTTCATCTTTCCGACTTTTTTCTGAATCAGTCCAAAGATGATAGCTACAACGATGAACAACATTGAAATAGATGCTGCTGCGGAGTTTGCATAATTGGTTGCCTTTGCGGCACCTTCAACACCTTTTCCTACGAATGTTCCGGCAACCATATCTGTAAATGCTGCCATAACAAGAAGTGTGAATAACCAGCAGAATAACATGAACAATTTACGTCCGGTTCTACCGATATACTTCTCAATGATCATTCCCATGGATTTTCCGTCATTCTTTACAGATGCATACAAAGCACCGAAATCCTGTACAGCTCCGAAGAACAATCCACCGATGAGCAACCAGAGTAATACAGGTACCCATCCGAATACAGATGCTAAAATCGGACCGGTGACAGGTCCTGCACCTGCGATTGAAGAAAACTGATGCGCAAATACTGTCAGTTTGGAAGAAGGTACATAATCCTGACCATCTTCATGTGTAAATGCCGGGGTCTTTGCTTTTGGATCGAGTCCCCACTTGTTTGCAAGCCAACGTCCATAAAACAGATAGCCGGCAGCAAGAACTACGATAGCAATTAATACTATAACTAAACCATTCATTTTTTTGTCCGCCCTTTGGCGGCTCCCTTCTTAAGATTCGCAAAGAGTAACTGAAACTGAAAAAAGCCCACGTCTTTATCCATGTGTATCCATGTCATAAAGACGAAGGCTTTTGCTTCCGCGTTACCACTTTATTTGTCGTATCTTAACGACCTCTCTGTCTCATCTATGCAATATCTATCATTGCAGAAATAAGCTTCCTGATAACGGTAGAAAACCGGTAACACCTACTGTTCTGATTCTCAAAATCAGAAATTCAATGTACTGCTCACAGAGGATGGTCTCCCGAGTCACACACCGTCTCGCACCACCCGACGGCTCTCTGTTGTATGGTTCTCGAAAAATCTTATTCTGTTCCATGCATTTACTCTTTGTTAACTGCAAGATTAGCACCATAAAAAGTAAATGTCAATATCTTTTTTGTAATTCTTTCGATTTTATTTTTGTTTATAAATCTTATGCATGGTGTTTTTCAATCATGACATTGATTTCCGCACAGATCAATAATATATACACACAAAAATACAGCCAGAGCATAATAAGTGCTATGGTTGTCAGGCTTCCATACATAGAAAATCCATTAAAATAATCCACATAAATGGATAGTGCAAACGAAAACACATACCATGCAATTGCACAGATTGCAGCTCCAGGGACCTGCCTGCGGAATTGCAATTTTTTGTTTGGAAGCGTCGTAAAAATCACCACAAAAAATACAAATAAAATACCAAGAAGTACCAATCCCCGGAAATGTGCCAATACCTCTGCAAAATCTTTTATAACGGGAATATATCCTACTGCCAGGTTATGCAGGGTATTTCCAAAAACAAGAACACCCAGAACAAAAACAAACGCAACCAGAAATCCCACCGTATATACCACTGCCCAAAGACGCATGGTAAACCAATTGCGGTTTTCTTCCAGATCATTCACCGAATTCAGTCCATCCGTCAGATACTGGATTCCTTTCGCAGCAGACCAGATTGCCACCACGGCTGTAATCGAAACAATACCAACAGAACGATTGTACACTTCGTTAGTAATATAACCAAGAAACCCTGACAGATACTCCGGCAACGCCGCATGGTATATCTTAATCAGGGTCTCTTCTGTAATCGGTGTATAGCGAAGCAGGGAAGAAAACACCATGAGAAATGGAATCAGAGACAACAGTATGAAAAAAGCAGACTGCGCTGCGTACGCATTGATCTTATCCTTTTTGCATTTGTCCATAAATGATTTCGCCATGATAATCATCTTCCACATGAATAAACTTTCCTCCGCCTCTTTTCCACAATTTTTATTACAATTAACGTTCCATCTTCCAGTAAGCTGCACTGTAAGGAGGCAGATCACTTCCTCCACCGAAATCGTGAGTCTCACCTGTAATCAGGTCCACAGCGGTGCCACAACCGGCATCAAACTCTGCGTGGAAGTTTTCTCCATCCGCATTGATTGCCACAAGTACACGTTCACTGTCTGTCTTGCGCTCAAAAATACACTGACGATTGGTCAGAAGTACAGAACGAAAGTCTCCGTAATTTAATGCCTGCGAATGTTTCTTTGCCTCGGCAAGTTTCGAAATAAAGGTTGTAAGATCATTCCACTGTGGCGCATCAAAGCTGACACGAAGTGCAGGATCTCCCTCTTCTTTCTTTGCCTTTGTTCCCCATTCACTTCCATAATATACACAAGGAATTCCCGGCATACCAAAAGCCATCGCATAAATCAGAGGCAAATGCTTTTCGTTGGTAAGCACACTTGCAATTCTTGACACATCGTGATTATCCACAAAAGATAACAGATGTTTTCCCTTATATAATGTCCAGTTCTCCGGTCCGAACTGACGCAGCAGAGAATGATTGATTTCGAACATATTCATGCTGTTAAAGCTTGAATGCAGTCCCTTGTAGCACTCATAATTGGTTACAGAATGAAGCATGCTGTCATTCATCCACTGATTATAATCTCCGTGCAAGGTCTCACCTACAAGGAAGAAATCCTGCTTTAAACTGTCACAGAACGAACGCAGTCTGCGCAGGAAATCATGATCCAGGCAATATGCCACATCCAGACGAAGTCCGTCAATATCGAACTCTTCTACCCAGCCTTTGATTGCCGCAAAAATATGCTGCACGACTTCTTCGTTTCGAAGATTTAGTTTAACAAGATCAAAGTTTCCTTCCCAGCCTTCGTACCAGAGTCCGTCGTTATAATTTGAATTTCCGTCAAAATTAATCTGGAACCAGTCCTTATACGGAGAATCCCAACGGTTCTTCAACACATCCTGGAACGCCCAGAATCCACGTCCCACATGATTAAATACGCCATCCAGTACAACTTTGATTCCTGCCTTATGCAGATGATCACACACAAGTTTAAAGTCCTCATTCGTTCCCAATCTTGTGTCAATCTTTGTATAATCTCTTGTATTATATCCATGTGTGTCGGATTCAAACACCGGTGAAAAATAAATTGCGTTTGCTCCTAATTTCTGAATATGAGGAATCCAGTCATTCACTTTCAGGATACGATGCTCCAAAATTCCATCATTTTCAAATGGTGCTCCACAAAATCCTAACGGATAAATCTGATAAAATACACTCTCATAAGCCCACATAATTCTGCCCCCATTTTATTTATTTTGTTTCAACCTGCTCTTGTCACGATACATCATGTCATCCGCACGTTCGCGGATCTTTTCGATTCCATCGTCAGTCTCTTCCGCCATTGCATAACCGCATGCGATCTCTGCACGAATCGGAATAATCTTTTTATTATTCAAAACTACCAATTCCCCATGCATTTGCTGAATCAGACGGTCTATCTGACATTTTGATGCATTCGATATCACACAGCAAAACTCATCGCCTCCAATACGATAGCATTTGCCTTGCTTTTCAAAAATACTCTCTATAATCTGCGCCGTTTGAATAATATAATCATCTCCGGCACTGTGTCCATGCTCATCATTACATTTTTTCAGATTATTCAGATCAAAAGTCACGATCATGGTATCCGCAATATCCGGCGCACTCTTCACATAATAATTGTATGCATTTCGATTATAAAGACCTGTCATAGTGTCATTTAATGCAAACTGTTCAAGCTCCTTTACTCTGCGGTCTCTCCTTAACATGGAAGCCGTCTTGCTTGCAGACTCCACTCCAAGAATCACAATAAAAATCAAAAACGAAATTCTTCCCCAGATTCCCGTATTTCCACCAACTTTATAGTAATTAATCAAATCGGCGATTGATGCAAGTATTACAAGTATTAATGCCGCAATGCAAGTTCTCAGTCGCCGACCTACCTGTCTTTTTACAAATTTAAACACAATTGCTCTCATCAGATAAATCAATAGTCCGACAATAACAATATGTGTCAGAATCAGACTCTGTCGTAATTCCCAGATTCCCGTAAAATGCAAAACACAGCTGATCACGCACATCACCATGCTGAAACCACAGAATACACGCCAGATATTTTTATCGTCAAAATCCAGAAAACTGCGCACAAACAAAACAAACGGAATTGGCATTGCCATCAGCAAAATATATGCTGCAAACGTTGTTGCATGTTGATTGACCAGAAGCAGTTTTGCAAAATCGGTTTCATTTGCCGTCCATAAGCCAAGAATTACGGAAAAAAGGCCAAGATATAGCAACGTAGCATCAACATCTTCACTTTTGCATACCAGCAACCAGTACCCAAGCATATAAATTCCTACAATCAGAATAATAAAACTGATAATAAATGTAGGAAGTGATTGTCGCATGAGCCCCATACAAATTTCACGTCCGTTTCCAACATAATATGTCAATAACGCATTTGCGGTCTCTGGATAACAAGGCGAAAGTTTCACTGTAAGATGTGTTGTATTTACCGGAAGAAGGACAAAATTCCACACATGTCCGGTCGTGTGTCCCCATCTTCCTGCAGTCTCTTTTAAACTATAAACATCCCGTCCATCGACATAAACATCCACATACTGATGGGGAGTACAAAAAGCTACCGTCGTACACTTCTTCACGCTTTTATCAATCGTAAGTTCTACTACAGAACCTCCGTCTGCCAGTTTTTCCACAGAATCCGGTTCTACTTTCTGCAAATGATCATAGGATACTTTGGAATGATCGCATATCGTTGCCAAAAGCATCAATAATATCAGTATTCCAAGGAAACTGCCAAGTATTATATTTACGCGTTGTTCTTTCCACTTTTTCATCATCTACTCCAACCTCTGTCTACAAACCACTTTAAAGTAATATTATATAACTTTAGTACTAATCGGTCAATGTTTTAGACATTTTTTGGAAGCCGTAAAATCCTGTGTTTCAGCTGTTTTCGTTCTCGTCCCTGATTACAATAATATCATTCATACGCAGGATCGTATCTTTCTGCGGAAGGATTGAGAAATCCTCCCGCAGTATCAAAAAGACTGTGAGCTGATTTGCCTCTTCCATATCCTGTACCGTTTTTCCTGCATATTTCTTATCCACAAATACTTCTGCAATTTCTTTGATATCTTCATTTTTCAGACCGGAAATATTGCTTTTTCGCTGATACTGTTCTACAAAACCGGCGCTGATAATACCAGTCGGGATGGCAACCGCCCCAACGCCAAGATAGGCAATACAAATTGCCATCACTCTGCCAAGGGGCGTAATTGGATAAATATCTCCATAACCCACTGTAAGAAGTGTAGACATGCTCCACCAGATTCCACTGAATGCATTGCGAAATACGGTTGGCTGTGCATCATGTTCTACGCTGTACATGCACAGACTGCTGGCAAGCATCAGAATCAAAACAATAAACACCGAAGAAATAATCTGGTTTCTTTTTTCATACAAAACTGTTGTGATCACATTAAATGAATCATATTTTGCATTGAGACGGAACAAATGAAAAATGCGGGCCACACGCAACATACGGAATATTACAAATCCGGAAAGGAAAAATACCGGAACGATTGTAAGGAAATCCACAATTCCATCAAACGACACCAGGAAACGGAGTCTCGAACGCCCCCTGCTTTTGTCCGGATACAAATATTCAGCCGTCCATATACGAAGAATATATTCCACACAAAAAATAAATATAGTAACGTATTCCACACCTTTAAATACAGTTGTCAAAAACGCCAGCTCATCAAACGTCTGCAAAAAAGTCACCAGTATATTGGCAACGATTGTCACCGTAATGAAAATGTCAAACATCCGGCTGATTGGATTGCTTTTGTCACCTATCTGTATAATATTAAATATTTTCTCTTTTAATTTCATTTTCTCTTGATCTTCCGGGACATCCGCCCATTCCCAATCACTTATGCTACATGACAAAATTTTCAAAAAGTAATACCATAACCGGCATTGTGATAATCGCACTCAATGTGGTCACTACATTTATGGCACTGGCATATTGTGAATCATTGCCATACACCTGGCACATCTGTGTAACCGTAGATGCAGATGGTGTAATAACTGCCAGAAAGACAATCAGCATAATCTTTGGCGCATCGGCAGAAAGATTTGCCAACCGGCTGCCCTTAATCAAAACAAGTGCAATCAGCGGAACTATGAGCATCCGCAAAAAAGAAACAAAATATACTCTTTTATTTACAAAGATCTGTTTCAGATTCATACCGGCAAAAAGCATACCGGTAACAATCATACTCGCCGGTCCAATCATATTTCCAACAGCACCAATGGTGTTGTCAATAACCTCCGGCATGCGAATCCGTGTAAAGAAAAGTACCACACCAACAGCAATTGATATCATATTGATATTCAGCACAATTTTTTTCCAATCATAAGAACGTTCCCTGCTAATAATTTTTTTGCAGTGTGTCCACAGGAAAACGAGCTGGACACTCATGAAAACACATCCATAAAGAACCCATTCTTTTCCTAATATAAACGTCACAATCGGTACAATCAGATTACCTGAATTAGAATAGTAAACAGAGGCGACTTCAACCTCATTCAACGATAATACTTTTCCCATGACCGCAACGATAATCAAAAGAATAATCTGTAAAATTACTGACGCCACAAATGCAATCATTAATCCTTTGACCGTCTGTGCCGTATAATCAACCTGAAACGCGTTAACAATCACACAAGGTATCACCAGATATAAAACTATTTTTGACAGAACCTTGCTTTCCTCATCCTTTACTATTCCGGCTTTGACAATCGCAAACCCCATAAATATCATAATAAAAAGCTCTACGATCTGTTCCATCAAAAGCATACTGATATGCATAAAATCATCTCCTGGTATAATACATATTTTCGTGTAAACGGATATCGTTCCTCATCATTTTGTATACTACTCACGATTTCTTGCGTTGTATCACCCACACAACAATTGTAAGTAACATTCCGGCACCTGCTCCCGCCGCATTCTTTCCAACATCAACCCATGAGAAATGCCGACCGATGATCATAGGTTTTGAAGCCTCGTCCAGCCAGCACAACGGGAACATCAACAACAGCCACCATAACGGTTTCTCCCAGAGCACAAGGCTCACACCACAACAGAATGTAACCAGGAAAAAAAACATATAGTGACATGCCGACCGAAGGAATACATCAGTCACACCTAGCAGCTGTGCCAAATGTGCGCTTTCCCGGCCACTGATGTCTCCCGGCTGGTGGGAGAGCCAGACTGCCAGAACAAGTATGATAATTGTTAATATTGGAAATGTATACTTTAAAAATGTTTTCAAATTCTAAATTCTCCTACTTATCCTTTTACTTTATCCGGCATACACCATTTCCGGCATTCCAGCACCGAGAATCATAGTAAATGCAATAAGCAAACATAAAATTTTTTTCATTGTATAAACCTCTTTTTTTAATTGTTTTCTATTTATTATTCTTAACAAATCCGACTCTTTTATGAAATCCTGTAACTGCTTAGAAAGCATATTATCAAAGCATCTCCTCCAAGCAATCAACAATTGCTTTGCAATAAGGCTCATATTCATCATTATTCTTATTTGAATAGTACTCTATAAAGCTTCTGATTTCATCATCCGTATAGTCCTCTTCATCAAAAACTTCTGATGCCTGTATTGCCTGCTTACGGTCTCTTTCGAGATGGAAACTGTCAAGCCCCAAATTATGTATCATATCCTGGGCAACATTAGAAGATGTCCGATTTCTAACAGCACTGATTTTACCGTTTGCCGAATATTTAAAAACCTTCTCTACTTCAATATCCGTTGGCGATAACATATCGTCTCTAAACCAATTATTCTTTCTATGGCCACAATGCTCATCTTCCAATATAGGTGTTGCTTCTCCATTACATGATGCAAACATATTTTCATATAATAAATCCCTATCTTGATAGGATTCCTGAGGATAAAAATGTTCAATGTGAGCTGAATTGTTAGAAATTCTCCTCATACAATAACAGCATATTTTCCCCTGCTCTTTAATCAAAGCTTCACGCAGTTTTCTTCTTCTTTCAATTCCATCACTATCATTGACCGCGAAATCAACTTTATAATGAGGTTGTCTGCTATTGGCTTCTACAAAGTCGGTTTTCCACTGTTCAAACCATTGAGGAGCACCATTTTTATTAATTTGCTTCACGTCTTCGTCCCCTTGAAATAAGTATTCTTGCCTTAGAAATACCATCAGCATAACCATTTGTTTTCTTATCCAGTATATCTGCAAGTTTCTCTGCTTCATTATATTTCTTATCGTCAATATATTTATACATCTCATCAATCATTTTCTTAATATCCTGATTAACCGAAGATGTATTCATTACTTCCTCTAAAATAACGTTTGCATCCCATCCCACAAAGGATTCATAGGTCTTAAATAAAATTTTATTATCCTCATTATACAAATATAATAAATTGACAGAATCATCCATTTCTCCCAAAATCTGTGGAGAATGCGTTGTAATAATAAACTGAACGTTTGGAAATGTGTCTCTTAAAACATTCAATACCTTTCTCTGCCACGATGTATGCATATGCAAATCCAATTCATCGATGAGTACAACACCAGAGCCTTCTAATGGATTCTCTTTCTCCGGATTTGCCAATGCCATTCTTCTTGCTAAATCTCCAAACAAAGCTATCGTGCACTTTTCTCCATCCGATAGCTGATCAATTTTTAAAGACTTGCCGTTTTTTTTGACTTTCATTGCCAAAGGTCTTCTCTCTATCCGGATATCCTCAAATCCATCCAGCATCGCTAGCATTGCCTTTTTAACTGCCGCAAGACTACTATCTTCGTATCCTGGATTTTCTCTAACTTTTATCTGATTCTCTATATCCTCCTGGTTTCTGAACCATTTAAATAAATTTCTAAAGTCTATCGTACTCTCTATTGCCTTATCAAATGCATCAAGTTTTAAGAACTGCTCCTTAGGAGCCCTAACCGGCACATCAAGCACAATTCTATTAACCCCATAATTAACAAAAATTGGCATATTTTTGTTGTCTGGTTCCTCTATCCAATTGCCATTTCCATCATCATATCCTTTTTGTATATATAATACTTGAAACTTGTCGGTCAACTTTTTAAGAGCATTCGTATTTCTTTTTTCACCTTTAGCTCTGTCAATTGCCCGTTCATAACATATGCTTTCTCCATCCCCGAAGCCAAAATCTGCATTTATACTGGCCACAGACTTTCCATAACTAATATAATCCTCATGAAATTTCGCGGTCTTGCTCCTAACAGTTCCCATCAATTTTGCAATGATATCTGCATATAATAAATCTATAGCCTGAAGTATTGTTGACTTGCCAACACCATTCACACCAAAGATAACTGTTGTCTTCCCATCAAGCTTTATTTTCAGATTGTCTATCCCCTTGAAATTTTGCAATGTTATCGAATTAAGCTTCATATTCCTACCTCACAATAACTCTTCAGATTCAAATAAGAATCCGCTATACTATGCCTATAGTATAACGGATTGATTATCAAAAAACAATTATATTTCAATTTCTACAGCCTCTTGCACTGGAATCTACTTTTTCAAGTTAACAAAAAATCAGCCAAACGTCATTTGGCAACGGAAATCTTTCTTTATCCGTTGCTTTTCTTCATCTGTCATCAGACCGTTGTTTCCCGAAAAAATTCAATCTCTTCCCCAAGCGGTACCTTGCAGAACGCTATACGTGCCGGGAACGCCGACAAAGATGCAATCTCTATATTTTTCGGTTCAAATTTTAGACCAGAATACACTTTCCTTCTTTTCCTGTCTATAGTCAGCCATTCAAAAAAATATTTCATTTCTTCACTATACAGATCAAAGTACTTGCCAAAAACATTCTAAGATAAACAAACAATTTTTGTAATTTTATTTATGTTTTAAATCCTACATATCAATACCGGAATATTCACCACATTTTCAATTTCTTTTCTATATTGTTCCATAAAATCATCACTAACATCATTGCACTGTGGTATTTCCATATTAAGTGACTCATATTTTGATTTTCCAAGATTATGGCCTTTTATCATTTCAATTTTCAAAATTCTATTTTCATATCTTTTTATTTCTTTAATTATTGCTTCACGATTATTTTTACCGTCAGTATAACCACCTATAACTGGGATTCTAATGATAATCTGTTTCTGCTCTGTAAGCAATTTCAAATTATCTTTATAAAGATGTATGTCTCCTCCAAGAATGCCCAGACATTGATTTTCCTGCAGAATTTTCATATCCACATAAAAGAAATCTACATACGGCATCATACACTCTACATTCTTTTGAGGAACAAAAAGACATGTTTCTACAGCAACTGTAATTCCCTTTTTTCTGATTCTTTTGATCAATGGTATAAGATTATCTGCCTGCAGCAACGCTTCTCCTCCCGAAAACGTGACTCCACCATCGTCTTCGTAAAAGACTTCATCTTTCATAATCTCATCATATACTTCATCGCAGGAATACTCTTTTCCATAAATTCCCTCTATGCCGTTTTTATTATACTTTTCAGGATATCCATTAAGATTCTCAGGATTAGAACACCAGGGACACCTAATGGAACATCCTTTCAAAAAAACCGTGGTTCTTATTCCCGGTCCATCGTAAAGTGAAAATCTTTGTATATTTGTTATTAACATCAGTTTCCTCTTCTTAGCATCTTTTTAAGATCTTTTTTATGATATTATTTGCATTTACCAACAAAAACTCATCACGCATTAACACTAAAGCAACACCATATATTACAGCACCAATAATCACTAATGCCAACGTATGTAAAATCGAAGGTGTGAATACGTTTTTTATATTCATAAGAATGACAAACATGATTCCGCCAGCGATATAATAATGAATTCCACTTTTTATTATCTGATATGGAGACAATTCTCTCCGCACAATGTAAATCTGTATAACTGCAATTGTTGTTTCAGCTACTACTGAAGCAATCGCAGCTCCCAAAGATTGCAGGAAACGAATCAAGACAAAATTCAAGACAAAATTAGCAACTGCCCCTATTATTACTGTTATTGTAAAAAGGGTTTGTCTTTCTGTAGGAATCAAATACTGCATTCCTGTAACATTATTTATGCCGATAGCCAAAATCAACATTGAAAGAACTCCTAACAGTGAAACCACTTTTTCATATCCGCTTCCAAAAAACCATGGCACAAAATTACTTGAAACTGCAATTAAGCCCAGCGTCAACGGAATACCACAAAGCCAGACAAATCTATACGCGCGATACATATATGTTTTTACCATTTCGGTATCGCCCTTGCTATAATGATATCCTATCCGAGGAATCATTACTGTTCCAAGAGACGTTACTACAGTAAGAACCAGCTTTGAAATCTTTAATGCCTGCTCATAATAACCATTTTCATATGCGTCTTTTGTGATCATACCAATCATAGTTTTGTCCAGAACTGTATAAATCTGAATAGCAATCGTAGGTATGAACAGCGAAATCACTGTCTTAATGTGGCGAGCCGGATGCAATTCCTTTAATTTTGGTTTATCAACATATTTAGGAATTGTAAGCCAATAACTGGCATTATTAATGAAAGCAAAAAATGCCATACCAAACATATACCAGAATAAATCTTCTTTTTTTCGAACGCATACAAAAATAAATACTATATTGGCAAATTTAAAAATAATATTTCTTAAAACTATCTTTCCAAATTCTTCCATTCCTTGAAAGAACCATGAAATATTTGCAATAACAGACAACAGATTAAATACTAATACAAGATATAAATTTGCATCTGCCTGATTCAACGAGAAAATAACATAAGCCACCATACATAACATCGATGCAACAAGTTCAATAATATTTGTTTCCCAAAAAATAATTGTTCTTTTTTTTCTATCATCCTGAACATAAGAGACTTCTCTTTGTCCAAACGTAGTAAGTCCAAGCGTCGCAAAAAGAACAAAATACGAGCAAACCGAATCAATATAACTATAAGTTCCTACTCCATTTGCTCCAAGCACACGAGATAAATAGGGTGTAGTAATAAATGGTGTAATAAGTGTTAGTATTTGATATATCAAATTGTACATATAATTTTTCTTGATACTTTTTTTTCTCATTTATAAATCAATTCCTATAATTATGCTACTTGCTCGCTTTCCATTGCACGTTCTATTAATAAATTTTTATATTCTTCTGGCAGATCATTAAAATAAGCACTAAATCCCCATACCCGAACAATCAAATTTGGAAATAAGTCAGGATTTTGTTTAGCAGCTATCAAAGTTTTACTATCTACAACATTCATTTGCAATTGAAATACTCCGTGTCCAAATGCCGTCCTAAATAATGTCATAAATTTTTTCTTGTTATTTTGTAATAGTTTTGGAGTTACGATAAAATCAACTACATTTCCATTTAATTGATTGCCTTTATAATCTAATTTCATAGCAAATGAAATTAACTCAGTTATGGATTTAGGATTTTTAGATGAAATATGTACTAGAAATGGATCACCATTTTTTCTTCCATCAAATGTTGCGGAAGTATTATTTGCATCCACAATATAATTTGGTGAACTTAGCCCAAACTTAAACTTTCCACCCAGTCTGGTTCTATATTTTTCAAATTCAGCGGATACCATTTCAATAATTTGGGTTGTTAGTTCAATTGAATCTTTTGAATCAGTTCCATATCCATCATCAATTCTTCCCAACTCGACAACTATATTCTCATTATTGTCAAAATTATTCTTTCTAAATTTATTAAGTTCCATTAGACTATATTTCTTCTGCTCAAAAACATACTTCTTAATATTAATCAACGAATTTACAACTGTTCCCATACCAACAGACGTTAATCCTAGATTATTATATACAGCCCCTCCTCGAACAATATCTTTTTCACGCTTTCTAGAAGAATTAGATAAGATTGAAAATAAAGGATCTTCTTCAAATTCAATCTTAGATAAATTGTTCAATATATTTTTTACATATTCCGCTAAAAAGCTTTTATAAGCTTTTAATATTTCTTCAACCGATTTGCATTCTTCAAATTTTGTATCATTCAACATTTCTATAAAAGGATATGCAAAATTAATTGATTGAATATTATTTTGATCACAACTGTCATTCGAAATAAGAGGCTCCCAACATGCAGATGTTACATATTTGTATGCATCCTCTTTATGGTAACCAAACTCGATCAATGCTGGTATCACGACATCATCATTAGATAAAAAAGGAGCGCCAATTCCTGTAGTTAAACAATCAATTGCCAATTCCAGCAAATCATCAGGCATTTTTTTACTGCATCTTAACAAAACCTTAGGTTCAGGAAGCTTTAATTCTTTAGATGCCGAAATAAATAGATATGTCAATTCATTACACTTATACTCACCATGTTCTTCCAGCCCTCCTAGTACAATAATCTGGCCAGTATCTCCTAAAAGCATAGTACTTTTAAACCAGCAATTTTCATGAAGTACCATAAAGAACTCTTTAATCATATTCTTAGCAGAATCTTCTGTTATTTTGCCCCTTTTTAAATCATTCTTATATAAGTCATATAAAATCCAATCCAAATGTCCAAATCCATTGTGTTTGTGTCTAGTCTGCCATAAAAATTGATTAAAAAAAAGTATTCTTTGTAAACCCTCAAAAAAAGATTCTGCTGGTCTTTCGAATAGCGAACCAATCCCAACAAGTTGTTCTTTATATCGTCTTATAATTTGCTCATTTTCCAAACACCTCTTATAATAGTGAGCCAAAGCTTCAATTATCATAATCTCATTCTTCGCATACACACTATTACTTTTAATTAACTTGTTTTTGATTTCTTTAAATGAACTGCATACAATATCTGTATAATCAACAGAGTAATTATCAAAAATGTGATTTTTCAATGCAACGGTCTTAAAACAGTCTATAGAATAAAAAAAGGTATTATTTTGAACTGGGCATATTTCAACTTTATCAATTAATTTTGCAATTTGTGCGGCTTTGCTTTTTTCAGACGGTTGCACATAAAAATGATGATTGCACAGAAAATTTCTTTTACTAATTGAATTGCTGTTATTATAAAAATTAAATAAATACCTTCCATACATATAATCCTTGGTCAGACAAAATGTACCAAGAAAAGTTTTTATTTTCGTTTTTATGCCAAACATTAACCTCTTCCTTTCTCTAATATGTAAATCTATTTTTATATTTCTGATAATACTCTTTCATCGCCTGATTCTGTTTACTAAAAGAAAGATGTCCAACCACTATATTTTCGCTGACCATGAGCGGTTTTGAATGCAGAAAACAATATGTATCCAACTGCTCTTCATCGGCCCCCATTCCTATGCTATTTTTTTCAACAGAAAAGTATTGCATTTCTTCCCACAAAGATTTTTCAAATAAAATTGCCCCTATACTAAATCGATATGGGCATGGTTTTTCATCCAGATCCTGTTTCGAAAATTTTGTATTTAATTCGTCAATATTCGAAACATAATCGCTTTCTCCCCACATAAATTTTGCGAACTCCGGATTGCTTTCTATCTGTGTTAACGGACCTGTTGCATACTTAAATTTTCCAAATTTTTTTTCATAAATTTGCACAAGATTCAATTTTTCAATTATTCTTGCAGATGAATATCCGTTAACAAGAAGCAATGGTGCCATAACACCTGGATTATATTTTCCACTCTTTGCATGTCTATATGCTCTCATCATATTGTCAAAGTAATTTTCTGTGATAAATACATCTTCATCCAGCTTAAAAATATATTTCGCATTTGGATGCTTTGCAATCGCAACATTTTGCACTAAACATACATTGTTCTGTTCCGTTGATAAATATGACCAGCTATTCTTTTCACAAATTCTATCTAATTCTTCAGAATAAAGCCCTGACGAAATAACACAAATATCCATATCCTCTCTTTGATACTTTTTTATTCGTCCAAATACATTTGGATATGCAAATTCTTTATATCCTGCAAGTACAATACACAAATATTCTGAACCTTTCGACCTATCTATATATTTTCCTGTATATTTAAATTTAATTTTATTTCTGAAATTATCACGTATATGTTTCAATACTTGATATCCATTGCGTGTTATTGGACTATTTTTCAATAGCATTTTCAAATTATTCATCATACTATCCTTTTTCTATTTTTTGTGTAATACAACCGTGTTACTTAATTCCGTATACTGTTTAAACTTCCAAGCAAAAACACATATTAGATTTCCAAATCAAATGCATAAGTATATATTAGTGTTAAAAAAGCCCACATCAAAAAATTAACATAACATGTATAAAAAATAACTGTAAAATATAATCCAAAATAAATAAAACAAACTAAAAATAATTGACTATCTTTATGTTTCTTTGCTTCATATATTCCTCTTATAACTGGACTCATAAAAGGTATAGCAAAAATTACTCCCCCATATGCTAAAACAGAAAATATAGTGTTGCTGAATCCTGTATTGAACCATCTGCTAGCAGACATAAATGATTTTAATACGGAATCATTTTCATATCCAATTCCTATTATCGGGCTACTAATCCATGCTTTCAAGCCTGTCATATAGTCATCTAACCTTATCAAAAATGAGGCCGTATCCGATTTCATTCTGACAAAAATATATATTCCTATAACTCCTAAGATGGCTGCAAAAGAACCTATAATAATTCTATTACTCATTCTCTTATTATTTTGAATCATTCTCATTCCAATTATAAAAATAAGGAAAATGTATCCTGTTACAGAAGTTGTTGAAATAAGTGCCAGTACAATTCCAACAATTTTCCATTTCTTTATCCTACATTCTTTTCCTATTATTAAACAAAATAATAATGCTAAAATAAGTGTTAACATAAACATTGGACCTTCAACAAAAATTCCAATATTTCTCCTTATGCCATGTCCAATCCAATCTATATATTGTTGTGGGGATGAATAATATAAGTTATGGTAATTATATAAAACAATATTCCCACCCCAATCAATCTCAAACGTTCCAGAAGGCTTCAATATTTCAAAACTAGAAAGACCCCAAAAAACAAAAGTTATCCAACTTATTACCGCCATCCAATCTACAAAACATTTAAAAATTTCTATTTTACACTTTATAGGCGCCGATGAAAAAAAATACAATAAGAAAAATGGATAAATTAGAAATCTTGAAAGAAATCTAACCAAATCAGTATTACTTACTGAAAGCAATACAACCAAAAAAATTACTACAAGATATATAGCTGAGAAAAATAATAATTTATTTTTAGAAGATCTTGAAATCCCCCAATGTCCAATATAATAAAAGGAATCAATTATTATCATTAAAAAACAAATTTCATAAATATGGAAATTATTATTATATGCTCTCTGCCATACACTTTGACAATTTAATATCAAAAATAATGCTGTCACCATATTTAGTATCCAATGTATACTTATCTTTTTCGTTTTTTTCAAACTAACTTTCATTATTCTACTTGTACAATAATTAGGGATTTAATTATCACACTGTTCCTTCCTTCAATTCTTTTAATACATCTTTAAAAAAAAGCACTATTTTTTATAATATAATTGAATTACAAACATAATTTTTCTTTTTAATGCAGTTCTGATTTTTTTCCAACAATTCCAATTTTCTTCAGTATTAATAACTCCACATTCAAACACTTTATATTTATTATGTTCAAAATATACATTCAACAAACGTTCTGATATAAAACCGTATATCCTCTTCTGATATTCATTATAATCTGTTAAATCTATATGTTTTTCCAGCTCAAATAATATATTAAACAACCACTCACAATAATTATCAAATACGCTTTTTGAAGCAATAAGCATATTATAAAAATATATTTTATTTCCATTCATAATCTTGTCATAAGTTGTAATGTATTCTGGATATTTTGATTCAATTATATTTCTTACACTATCCAAATCCTTTTTATATCCAGAAATTTCACAAAAATCTTCAGTAAGAGATTTCTTCAAAGAAACGCTAAATGGCAGTATGACATCATATTTTTTTAAAATATTTTTTATTGTACTTTCCTTTAATATATATTTTTTTCTTAAAGAATTGGAAAAATATCTCCTATAATGAACCATCCCTTTGTATTCATCCTGTGTATTTTTCCAAACCCAATACATTCCGGTTAATTCACAATAATTTTTATTTTTTTTCGATATGTTTTCTCCTGTATTATCTGACAAATAGCCTAATTTTTGTTTTCCTTCTGCTCCAACATAAATAGGTACGTAACCGTCTACAGATGGAACCTCGAATTTTTTATGCGTCGCAATATATATCATAAATATTAATCCTCATATATTTCTTTCAATTTTCTAACTGTAGCTTCTAGACTATATCCATTCTTCGTTAACGATTCAAACGTATTAAATCTTTTTGCACCGATATATGAGAGTAATTTTTCAATCCACATTTTCTGATTATCTAATGAAATGAAATCTATTGCATCTGATAATTCCAATTCATCTGATACACATGTTGAAACCATGGTAGGCAGTCCATTAGCTTGTGCTTCAACTCCAACAATAGGTAATCCCTCAAAACGTGATGGTAACACAAAAACATCCATAACTTGCATATAGTCCTGAACATTATTAACATTTCCTATAAACCAAACAGAATCCGTCAAATTCTTTGCCATTACTAATTCTTTTATAAGTTTAAAGTTTTCACCATTTCCAAGCAATATCAATAAACTATTCATATGCTTTTGCTTCAGCTTTTCAAATACTTCAACTAAATATTCGTGATTTTTTTGATAAGAAAATCTTCCAACATGACCAACCACATATGTATCATTTGCAATGCCCAGTTCTTTTCTCATTTGTTTTCTTACAATTTCATTAAACTCAAATTTTTTTAAATCAACTCCGTTTTTTAAAATAACCAATTTTTTCCTGACAATTTTTTTTGAATATTTACATTCGCCTGCAACTTTTGAACATGCAAGATAGTCTGTTGGACAATGATTCAAAATTGGTAATGAAATAAATTTTATTATTCTATATTTCAGTGTCTTACTTTCTGCTGCGCAATGAGAATGCACGATTATCTTGTTTATGTGATGTTTATGAGCAACCATAGAAACTTCAGCTAATACTGAAATACTTCCCGAATGAATATGAATAATATCATATTTATTTTCTTTTAAAAACTTATCTAAAGGTTTTATAATATTAAATCGATTTGCTCCCTGTATAAAAGGCAAATCTAATGTTATAATTTTTCCTTTTTTATTTTTTATTATATTTTGATAATATTCATTTTTGCAATAATATGGTGTTAAAATATCAACCGTCATATTTGTAAGATCCATATGGTCTAAGACATTAAAAACAAATGATTCTTGCCCACCATTTAATATTGGTTCTCCAAAAACTTCTAATATTTTTTTCATCCTATGTCCTTCATTATTAACCATTAAGAATTCATATATTCTATTTTGGGTTTGAACTTCAAACCTTCCATTGTTCCTTTGAATATATACTGGATTCTCTTATATTTATTGTTTTTTGCTGTTAAAATCACACGTAATATGTGTGATGATAATCTAAAAAACTCATATAAAAAACCTACGATCCCTTCTCTTCTATACAGATAAACATCGTTTCTGTACAAATATCCGAATCGTTCCAACCGCTCGGGTTCTTCAGTTGCAATATTGGCTCCTATATTATTTTTCGATTTGTGAACTACAACACTCGAATTTATCAAATAACAAGCATACTTTATAGATATTCTCCTGGTATATTCCCAATCATCAGTCCAAATAAAAAATTCTTTAATTGGTAATCCTATATTTTTTACAATTCTGACAGGAATAAACAAAGAAACAAACGAAGCCATCTTAATAGGCACATATTTCGATATAAAATCATTGTTATATTGAACGACCGTTTTTCTTTGCCGATTCATAGAACAAATTGTCCCATCTTTCCATAAAACTTTACTTGATAAATACCCATAATCTCCTTTTAATATCTGATCCGCCTCATAAAACTTTTCTAATGTATTTTCCCTAGGAATACAATCATCATCCATTACCCATACAAACTCATAGTCATGTTCTGCCGCATATCGTATTCCATACTGAAATCCTCCAGCTCCACCTAAATTGCTTCCAGTATTGATGTAAATGATTTCTCCTTTGTCAACATACCTTTTTATAGCCTCAAACGTTCCATCTGTACTTGCATTATCAATAATAACTATTTCTAGCTGATTGCGCACAGTCTGCTTAAGAAGAGCTTCAATATTTTGCAATAACAACTCTTTTCTATTATATGTAACGACAATTGCTGCAGTTTTTTTTATCATTTTTCTACTCCAAATTTTTATGATTAACAAAATTTTCTCTTTAAGAAATTAAATGCCTTCACAATCCAATTCTGCTTTTCCATAAACATCACCGGAATTTCTTTATACCCTCTATGATTTGCATCCAACCAGACATCCAGCAAGCGTTCACTTACAAATCCAAACACTCTTGCATCATTTTGTGAATACGCAGATATGTCCAATCTCTTTTCCAATTCAAAAAGGACATCAAACAACCATTCACAATACTGGTCCGCATACTCTCGTTTCATAATAAACATATTAAATTTATGTCCCTTTGTGCTTTTCATGCAATTATCAAAATATTTCACATACATAGGATACTTTTCTACAAGGATTTCTCTGGTCAGATCCAGATCTGCCGCATGATGTGCATGTACATATTGTGTATAAGTTGTCTCAATAAAATAGTTTCTTTTCGGTGGAAGAATAATGTCCTTGGTTGCCAACATCGACTCCAACTGCGTTTGCGTTAAAATTCTATTCCATTTGTTTCCATGCTTTTTTACTGTATAATGTCTGCGATAATGAGCCAATCCAAGGTACTCTGCATCCAGATTTTTCCAGGCCCAATAAAGACCTGTCAGTTCACAATAATTTGGATTCTTTTTTGATATGTTTTCTCCTTCATTATCTCTTGCATATCCAAGTGATTCCTTTTTCTCTGCACCTACTTGCACAGGAAGATACATCATATCATTTGGCATTTTATATTTTTTATGTGTAGCAACAATGATTTTTATATTTTTCACTACTGTGCACCATCCCCGGATAACACAACTTTTATTGTCTGCCAGAGAATACGGATATCCATATTCCAGCAGGAATGTTCAATGTAATACAGTTCCATTTTCTGTCTCTGACCATTTTCATACATAACACGATTTCTTCCAAATGCCTGCCAGTATCCTGTCAGTCCAGGCTTCACACTCAACAATAACTCACTGTCCTTCGGATAATTGACTTCGATTTCCTTTTTTACCAATGGACGCGGGCCGATTAAAGCCATATCTCCTTTTAATATGTTAATAAACTGTGGAAGTTCATCGATACTATGCTTACGAATAAATTTTCCTGTCTTCGTAATGCGCTGATCATTATCCAGCTTGAACTCCCGGAAATAACGTTCCCGTTCTTCTGATGTCAGTGTCTTTTCCAGATCATCCGCATTCAGCTTCATGCTTCGGAATTTGTATATACAAAATTCCTTTCCCCCCTGTCCAATTCGCTTCGAAGAATAGATGACCGGACCACCATCTTCGAGTTTGATTGCGATGGCTGTAATGAGAGAAACTGGCAGAGTGACGATCAACGCCAGAAGCGATACCAATATATCTGCAAGCCGCTTCGTTACCACAAAACCAATCGACCGTTCTCTTTCCCGTATACATAACGTTTGGTAGCCATTCATTTCTGATACGCTGTAACGATACGAACTCTTTTCCAGATTTCGAAGTGCACGATAGACAATCACATTTTTTCTCACAAGGAAATCGATATATTCGTGCAAAGGAACATCACTCAGATACATGTACACGCAATCTACATTGTGCGTCTCGACATATTCATACAGTTTCTCTCTCCACCCCACGATTGGGATTCCCTGAACCTGTGTACATTCCGACTTCTCATAGGTAATGATTCCTGTAACGATCACGCCGGAATTTGCCCTATCTGTGAACAGTTCAATTTTCCGCTGTATATTCTCTTCATCAATAAACAACAGGACTTCTCCGGAAGCACGACGCACTCTTTTTCGAATGTATTCTTTCCATACCAGACGCTCCAGATATACTACCGGAAGTGCGCAGAAAATAAACGTCAATAATACTGCACGCGAATAATCTTCACTTTTTTTCGTCACAAAACAATACAGCGTCAATGCAACAAATAAACCGGCGATCAAACCAAATACGCTGCGAAATTCATCACGAAAATTGCGGCGTAAGATCCCCGAATAAATGTTCCAGAACGCTGTAATAAATAAAAATGTAACAAGCAGAATTCCTGACATGCCAATGTAACGTTCCATCAATTCCAGAAATGTATTTTTACGAACCATGCAGGCTCCGAAAAAACATATCTCAACACATAACAAATCCAGCAACAGGAAATCCAAATGTTTCATTAAACTGTATTTTTTCTTTTGTTTCATTATAAAGACCGCTCCTACCTGGATTTTCACCATGTATTTAACTTTTATTCTACTACGGAGCAGTCAAAATGTCTATCGGATTTATGTATTTCCTGCTCCCATCAATTCTATCTTTACATCTAAAATCTTATTGTCAAACACTGCAAAAATTTGTTATACTCTTCCACAGTAAAACTTCCGAAAGTTCCTGGCATCGGAATGATCAAACACCTGCCAAACGGTCAGAAATTTGCTATGCTTGTCAATGTTATCAATGCACAAAAAGCGAAGATTATCATGGACCCGTCAGTACACCAGATGTCATCTCCTATATGCACGAAACTCCTTCCGCTATGCGAAAGGAGTTCTATCTCGTGAAAACATTAAGTTGTGAAAAACAAAATATTGCGAATTCGATTTCTACCGGTGCACAAAGTCAGGGAGCCATCCTTCGCATCAGCAATATCCGTTTCTTTTTGAAGCAAGCCTGATGCTATGCATTGCAGAGTTCGGTTACAACTTCGTTGATTACCTTTCCATCTGCCTTTCCTTTCAGTTCAGCCATAACAGCTTTCATGATCTGTCCCTTATTTTTGGTAGCGATCACATCCGCATATTTTTCCGTCAGAATAGCCTTTACCTCATCCTTTGAAAGCATCTTTGGCGCATACTCACTGATGATGTCATAACGCTTCTGATATTCTTCGATCAGATCTGTACGATCCTTTGGACAGGAATCAATCTGCTCCTTTACGGTTTTTAATTCCTTCATAATGGTACTGTTTACCATATCTTCCGGAATATCATCACGGGTTCCAGCATCAATTGCATTTTTCTTCACTGCGGATACCAGTGAGGAAATCGCATCTTTTCTCTCTTTGTCGTGTGCCTTCATAGCAGCCATCATATCTTTACGTAATTGTTCGATCTGCATGATCTATTCCTCCTACTTATTTGTGATTTTAAATATTCAATTCTGTTGTATATTATACCCCTGTTTTTTTATTGCGCAAGGGCATCAAATAATTTTATAATCTCATTCAGCGAGTCCGGGCACGCTGCAATTTTTTTCTTTGTCTCTTCATCGGGCGGGGCCTGATCCGGCACCATCACAACTTTGCATCCGGCATCATACGCAGAGCTTACACCATTTGGTGAGTCTTCTACAGCCATACACTCTGCCGGGGTCAGATGCAGCTGCTCACAGGCATAACGGTAAATATCCGGTGCCGGTTTGCCATGCTCCACCATCGTTGCACAGATAATTTCATCAAAATAATCATACAAGCCCAAATTTTTTAAATATTTTTCCGTCCGTTGTGTATCCGTCGCTGTCGCGATTGCCCGCTTAATCTTTTTCTCTTTTAAAAAGTCAAGCAATGCAAATACACCCGGTTTGATTTCAATTCCATTTTCATCAAGGCATTCTTCCATAATTTCTTTCCGGTATTTGCGAATTGCTGCATAATCCAAATCCGGATCTTCAAACATATCTTTCAGGTGCTGCGGTGCATAAGGCTGTCCCAGTGAGCGCATCGACAGCGCCTGTTCATCACTCATCTCATATCCAAAATGTGCCAATGCCTTCGGCCAGAAGATACGATAATATTTTTCTGTGTCAATCAGAGTTCCATCCATATCAAAAATAACTGCTTTTATCATAATCCACTCATCTTTCCCGTTTTTGTCTTTTAGGATAACCTATTTTGAGGAAAGATACAATCCCATAACGCAAAATGAGAACGGCCACCATACTTTATAATTTAAAAATACAGTGACCGTTCTACTCTTCTTCGGTATTCAATTTTGTTTATCCTTTCTACTTTATTTTATGGTTCTCAGCTCGTAAATATTTCATTTACTTAGAGAGTTACTATATATTCTCTATGTAAAGGGGTAACTTAAAGACTCATTCCGCAGATAAAATATATTCCCTGATATATTTTATTTCTTTAAATTACAATTGTGGTAATCTCTTCCGATTCATCCTTCAAATATAAATGCATATTATATATATTACCTTCCTTTTCGATTATCCTTCTGATAATTATTTAAGATTATTCTCATTTCATTGGAAAGGTCTCTCTTGCTGGGAACTCTTATGCATTACCACGCTTATATTGAAGGGTCCTGTGTTCGCTTGTCATCCCATTGGACTGTACCTCCGTTTCTCATTCAATCCCTGCTTACTCCAATCTTCGTTCATCTATTGTTCCAAATCAGCTTCCTCTCACCTATTGGTATGTTCCGGAAGTCTTGTGTAATTAGGTCTTGTTTGTTGTTAACTGTATATTATCACTCTTTTATGTTATTGTCAACTATTTTGTGATATATTTTTATTTTTTCTTTTTTTAATCAGTTTCATATTAAATTGTATATGCATTTTATAAAATTTAAACATTTTTAACATTTCTTTTTCATTCATGAAAGAAATGCAACTACTCAGATGCAATTACACAAAATCAATAAAAATGATAATTCCGTTGCATAGACAACATACAAACTACACTATAATAAGAGCATGCCATGCATTCACTACCACTTCGCATGTGCAAATGTCTAGGAAAGGATTTATCATTTATGAACAACATCATCAAATCTGGCGAAGTAATGAAACTCAAAGACTTAATTTCTTATGAAGAAGGAAGCATCAACAACCTTGATGTCGTAAGCAACGATACCATAAAATTCGTTCTCATGGCTTTCGATGAGAGAACCGGACTCACTCCGCACCGTGCTCCTGGCAACGCTATCATTTTTGCATTGGAAGGAAAAGCAACCATCGGATACGAAGGAAAAGATTACAAACTTTCCGAAGGCGAAAATTTCCGTTTTGATAAAAACGGTCTCCACAGTGTAACTGCTGACGGAAAATTCAAGATGGGACTGCTTCTTGTATTAGAATAATTTTGTCCATAAAAAAGCGACGATCACAAAACGACCGTCGCTTTTTTCATGAAACTCAAAGACTTAATTTCTTATGAAGTACAGGCATCCGGAAGATTCTGATAATCAACGGAATCACCATAATAAACCATACCAGCGGTTCCGCCACAATAACGCCTGTATACCCAAGCATCGGAACCAGCGTGAACGCAATCACGATTTTTCCAATCATCTCCAACGAGCTTGAAACGAGCGGTGTGATCTGTTCCCCAAGTCCCTGCATGGCATTTCTCACTACACAGATAACTGCTGTAACATAATAAAATAATGTATCAAATTTCAGATAATTTGTGGCATTGGTGATCACCACTTCATTGTGACTTCCCGTTACCATATATACGAGCCACGGACCAATGGTATAGCTTGCAACAATCGCAAGGGTACACCAGATGCAGGTATAAAAAATAGAAAGCCAGATACCTTTTTTGACACGTTCCACTTTTCCCGCTCCAATATTCTGTCCACAATAGGTTGCCATCGTCTGACCAAACACTGTGAACATGATCATAAACATCTCTGAGATCTTGCGTGCTGCGGTATGCGCAACAATAATATCTTTTCCGAGTTTGTTGATTGCGGTCTGCAGCGTCAGCGAACCAATATTAATGAGAGAGCTCATAAATCCCATGGACAACCCCGCGCTCAGCATATTTTTCAACATACCGGAATCATCATTTACAAAATCCGTCCTGCGAAGCCGTAACATTTCAAAACGGGTCACCATATAGATCCAGCAGATGACGAATGCTAATATCTGTGCCAGAACCGTAGCAATTGCCGCACCTCTTACACCGGCTTTTACAACAACTACAAAAAACAAATCCCCTGCAATATTCAGACATACCGAAATAAGCAGGAACACCAGTGGTGTGACCGTATCGCCAAGCGCACGAAGTGCTGCCGCACATGCATCATATAAAAAGGTAGCAAGCAATCCTGCAATAATAATAAATATGTAGGAAGTCGCTATCGGCCGCAATGCCTTTGATACATTCAAAAACCGCAGGATCGGCTGTAAAAATACAAGGCACAATACAGTGATCACCACAGCGATCGCGCATCCTAATTTCAAAGACATCGCAAATGATTTCTTCACTCCCTGCTCATCTTTTGCTCCAAATTTCTGTGCGGTAATAATCGCAAATCCATTGGACAATCCCATCAGAAATCCAATCATCAGATTGCTCAGTGTCGTGGTAGCTCCCACTGCTGCAAGTGTATCCTCTCCAAGAAAAGAGCCAACGATTCTTGTATCCACAAGACTGTAGGTAAGCTGCAACAGATTCGCCAGAAAAATCGGCAATGCAAATGCCAGTATCAGTGTGGATGGTCTTCCTTTTGTTAAATCTTTCATGATCTTAATCCTCTTAATTTATTTATACTATCTTCCCTCACCCTTTTAAGCGGAATTATTATATTCTGTTTTTTGGTTTTTTTCAATGTTTTTGCCAAAGAAATGGTGTAGAAATTTCTTCATTATATATAATCCATAATGTCATTCCATCCGTTTTTTCGTCATTTTGTGTAAAAAAAGTTGTTTTTTTGCCCATATTTGGTAAAATAGTATTAAAAAATGTTTATCAGAGGGGGAATATGGGATGAAGAGACGAAAACTTGCAAAGCTGATTACAACATTCATAATGTTTGGTCTGCTGACCGGGTGTGGAGCATCCGGTGGTACACCGGATGATTACGCCACAAACGAGGACTACACTTCCACCGAAGGAACAGCCACGTCAACCAACACGACAACGGGCAGCTCCGGCATTTCAAAGGATTCTATTAAAGTCGGGGTTTTATACATATCTGATCCATCCGAAGGAAGTGGCTACTCCTACACTCACGATCTTGGCATTCAGGGAATGCAGGAAAATCTTGGTTTAGACTCCGATCAGATTGTCCGCAAAATTGCCGATGACGGGGATGCTGCTGCCACGGAAAAAGCTATCAAAGACTGCATTTCCGAAGGATGCAACATCATATTTACAACCAGTTGGGGATATATGGAAACTACGGCTGCGTTAGCCGAGCAATATCCCGATGTCTATTTTTCACATGGAACCGGTTATCTTTCTAATGGCAAAAATTTCAATAATTATTTCGGTCGTATTTATCAGGCAAGGTATCTCAGTGGAATTGTTGCCGGCATGAATACAAAAAGCAATAAAATCGGCTACGTTGCCGCTCAGGATTCCTCTAATTCTGAGGTAACCGGAGGCATTGACGCATTTGCCATTGGTGTCGAATCCGTCAATTCCGACGCACAGATTTATGTTGTCGTTACAAACAGCTGGTACGATCCGGACAAAGAAAAAGCCGCATCCGAGAAACTTCTTGATATGGGATGTGATGTTATGGCGCAACACTGTGATACCCCTTATCCACAGACACTTGCACAGGAGCGCGGAGTCTACGGTATCGGTTATAACTCCGATATGAGCAAAGAAACACCGGATTCCTGTCTGACAAGCGTCATCTGGAACTGGAGTGCTTATTATACTTCCGCCGTCAAAAGCATTATCAATGGCACATGGGACGGAAGCAATTATTATGGTGGTATGGCCGAAGGACTCGTCGGTATAACCAATCTCGCATCGTTCGTTGCAGATGGTACACAGGAAAAAGTCGATGAGGCGACTGCCTCAATTCTCAGCGGACAAAATAATGTATTTGATGGTGTCTTAAAAACAAACACCGGAGAAACCATTGGTGCCGAGAATCAGACCTTAGACGATGCCACAATTACCGGAGACATCAACTGGTACTATCACAATGTAAACATTGTCGAGTAAATTGCAAAGGAGGACGCTTATGAAACTGACAATACGAAAAAAAATTCTACTCTGCTCGCTGGTACCTCTGCTTTTACTCGGTGCAATCATTATTATACTTGCATCCACACTTGTGCGAGGCTCCATTATCGATCAAGTAAAAAATTCCCTGAAAGGAACTTCGATTGCCACGCTGGCAGCTTACGATCAAAATGCAGGTTCCTATCTCGAAGCAGAAAATGGAGATATCTGGAAAGGCAGCTACAATATCTCGCAATCCGAAAATCTTGTAGACACGATCAAAAGCGAATCTGGAATGGAAGTCACTTTCTTCTATGGTTCCAAACGTATTATGACCTCTGCACTTGACAAAGATGGCAACCGTATCCTTGGAAGTCCGGCCGGTCAGGTCGTAACCGACCAGGTTCTGAAAAAAGGCAAAGGCTATTTCAGTGATAACGTCTCCATTGACGGAACCATTTACTACGGATATTACACTCCGTTATACCAGAAAGGCGATAAATCAGTGCCAATCGGAATGGTTTTTGCAGGACTGGAAAAAGCCCCGACTTTGCACAGTGTACTAAACATTATCAACATGATTGTCGGCATTGTATTTGTCGTTATCATTGTCTGTGTGATTATTGTGCAAATCTGTGCAGCCTCTATTACTTCTGCTTTGAAAAAGAGTATTCAGAGTGTACAGGATGTTTCCTCCGGCAATCTGCATGTTGCTATTGATAAAAAAAATCTGAAACGCTCCGACGAGATTGGAGACCTCTCCAAAGCAATCAACAATCTGCAATCTGAGCTTTTAAAAATCATTGGTGGAATCAAAGAAAGTACTTCTCTTTTGGTGCAGTCCTCTGATGTGTTAGAGCAGACCTCCCACCAGACTTACTCCGGAATCAGCGAGGTACAGTCTACAGTTTCCACAATCACGGATGGTGCTACGCAACAGGCCAATGATACCAAAAATGCATCAGATAATATTCAATATATGGGAAATCTCATCACAGAAACCGGAAAAGAAGCTGATGAGCTGAACGAAAGTGCAGATACTATGAAAGCTGCCAGCGATGCAGCCTCTGCTACAATTGATGAGTTGAAAAAAATCAGTCTGGAAGTAAAAGATGCGATCTCCATTATTTCGGAACAGACCACACAGACAAATACATCCGCACAAAGTATTCATGAAGCAACACAGTTTATCTCGGAAATTGCATCACAGACCAATCTTCTGTCTCTGAATGCCAGTATCGAAGCTGCCCGCGCCGGTGAATCCGGCAAAGGTTTTGCCGTAGTTGCTTCACAGATTCAGACTCTTGCGGAACAGTCCAACGAAGCCAGTGGTAATATTGAAAAAATCGTATCGAACCTTACCCTCAATTCTGAGAAAGTTGTTCATACGATGGTTCAGACACAGGAAATCATAGAAAAACAGAACCAGCATATTGAAGATACCGCCAACGCCGTCAATGGTGTCATTCAGGAACTTGAAGCATCCATTGACCGTATCCGGAGTATTGAACACAAAACCTCAGAATTGGAAAAAGCGCGCAACGAAATCATTGACATCATTGCTTCTTTATCTATTATCGCGCAACAGAATGCAGACGGAACCAGTCAGACCAATATCGCCATCACGGATATGGCCGACCGCTTCAAAAACATTGAAGATTCCACGGAAAATCTGCGCAACACAGCTGATATGCTCGCAGACAACATTAGTAACTTTAATATTTAATCATTTTGATGGTCCTTTTCCCGGCTTTTCCGGAAATGGACCATCATTTCTCTTGTAAGACTCAGTCCCTCCGGATCATCCGGTACATCCTTGTAATCCACCCATTCTGCCAGAGAAAGTTCCTCTTCCTCCAACTGAATTTCAGCTTTTTCTGCCAGATCACAAAAATATCCCAAAAGCAGATTACTGTCAAAGCCCCACGGCTGGCTTTTATAATAACGGATATTTTTTACTTTAAGTCCCACTTCTTCCATGACCTCACGCGCAACCGTTTCTTCCGCAGTCTCCCCGATTTCCGTAAATCCTGCAATCAATGCATAACGCTTGTACTCCCGTCCCGCGTACTTTGTCATAAGGATCTTGTCCCCGTCTGTAAGACCAATGATGACAGCCGGAGCAATCTTTGGAAATACCAGATTTCCACATTTCGGGCATCGCATCATGCGCTGCAACGTATCATGTGCCAGTTTTGTCCCACATCTGCCGCAGAACTGATTGTCACGGTACCACACATACAGATGCCATGCCGTAGCTGCCGCAAGAACATCCTTCATCGGCTGCATGGTGCGCACCGAAAACATCTTGTGAAATGCAAATCCCTCAATTTGTGTATCGGCTGCAATATCTGTAAGAAAATAATCTTCCTCTCCAATTGAAAACAGATATACACTCTCCGGAATCTCCTTTTTTTGTTCTCTCCGTGTATCTGTCCACTGCTCATAAGTTAAAAATTCAATTTTCTCATCATATTTCAGATAAATCATACGATCAAAAAAGCCCAACATGCGGCTATTATTTTTCGGCTTTTTCCGATGGTATGCATTATTTAGTTTTAATGGAGCAATATCCTGAATCATAATAATCTCCCTTGCAATTTTTTTAACTACACCTTACTATAATACTACAAAAATTGCATTACAACGAAAAGATTTATGCAAGGGGGAGAGTATCATGCAAAAGATAAAAAGTTTTCTTATTATTACGCTAAGCACCTTTATTATGGCAATCGGCGTATACTTCTTTAAGTTTCCAAATAATTTCTGTTTTGGTGGTGTCACCGGTGCAGCTGTCGTCTTCGCGAAAATCACCCCACTGTCTGCAAGTACCTTTTCTTTCATTGTAAATATGGTACTGCTTTTTGTAGGTTTTGGTTTTCTCGGAAAAGATTTCGCCATCAAAACCACCTACGCCACCGTACTCCTATCCGGGCTTCTGGTCGTTTTTGAACGCCTGCATCCTTTGCCCAAGCCCCTTTCGAATGAACCGATGCTTGAGCTGATGTTTGCTATCGCACTTCCGGCGATTGCTTCTGCCCTGCTTTTTTATGAGGGTTCTTCCAGCGGTGGAACAGATGTCATTGCCATGATTGTAAAAAAATACGCCCATGTGGAAGACATTGGCATCGCACTTTTTATTACCGATTTGATAATGATTATCATTGCCTGCTTTGTATTTGATATCAAAACCGCATTGTATTCTTTTGTCGGTCTGACTTTAAAATCCTTTATGATCGACGCTGTTATCGAGAACATCATGCTGCGCAAATCCATCATGATCACGTGCGATGACAAGGATTCCATCTGTGACTTCATCATTACAAAACTCAACAAAAGTGCCACAATTGTCAATGCTACCGGTGCCTACACGCATGAGCAGCGTTACATTATTTTTACGACGCTTACACGCAAACAGGCGCTTGCGCTACGACAATATATTCACGAAAATCATCTGCATGCTTTTATTTCCATGTCCAGCACAAGTGAGGTTTTCGGAAAAGGATTTTCTTCTATCTGATGAAAAAAACTTATATTTTTTATTGATTTTGCAAAGGAATCATGTATAATATTATCCGAGAAGCTAGAAACTAATTCTCATTTATATAGAAAGCAGAGAACACATCATATGCGCCTCATGTTTTCTACCAACAAAGAAAGAAAAGGAGTCAGAATAAGATGGCAACAATTGATTTAAGCAAGTATGGAATTACTGGAACAACAGAAATCGTTTACAATCCTTCTTACGATGTATTATTCGAAGAAGAGACAAAGGCTGGCCTTGAAGGATATGAGGTTGGACAGGAAACAGAGCTTGGCGCTGTTAACGTAATGACAGGTATTTATACTGGTCGTTCTCCGAAAGACAAATACATCGTTATGGACAAGAACTCTAAGGACACTGTATGGTGGACATCTGATGAGTACAAGAACGACAACCACCCAATGACAGAAGATACATGGGCAGTTGTTAAGGATATCGCTAAGAAAGAGCTTTGCAACAAGAAACTTTTCGTAGTTGACGCATTCTGCGGCGCTAACAAGGATACAAGAATGGCTATCCGTTTCATCGTTGAGGTTGCTTGGCAGGCTCACTTTGTAACAAATATGTTCATCAAGCCAACTGCTGAGGAGCTTGAGAACTTTGAGCCTGACTTCGTTGTATACAACGCTTCAAAGGCTAAGGTAGAGAACTATAAGGAGCTTGGTCTTAACTCTGAGACAGCAGTTATGTTCAACATCACAAGCCGTGAGCAGGTAATCATCAACACTTGGTACGGTGGAGAGATGAAGAAGGGTATGTTCTCAATGATGAACTACTTCCTTCCACTCAAGGGCATGGCTTCAATGCACTGCTCAGCTAACACAGACAAGAACGGTGAGAACACAGCTATCTTCTTTGGTCTGTCCGGTACAGGTAAGACAACACTTTCTACAGACCCTAAGAGACTTCTTATCGGTGACGACGAGCACGGCTGGGACGACAACGGAGTATTCAACTTCGAGGGCGGTTGCTATGCTAAGGTAATCAACCTTGATAAGGAATCTGAGCCTGATATCTACAACGCTATCAGAAGAGATGCTCTTCTTGAGAACGTAACTCTTGACGAGAACGGCAAGATCGACTTTGCTGATAAGAGCGTTACAGAGAACACTCGTGTATCTTATCCTATCGACCATATCCAGAACATTGTAAGACCTATTTCTTCTGCACCTGCTGCAAAGAACGTTATCTTCCTTTCAGCAGACGCATTTGGTGTACTGCCTCCAGTATCTATCCTCACACCAGAGCAGACACAGTATTACTTCCTCTCTGGCTTTACTGCAAAGCTTGCAGGTACAGAGCGCGGAATCACTGAGCCTACACCAACATTCTCAGCTTGCTTCGGTCAGGCTTTCCTTGAGCTTCACCCAACAAAGTATGCTGAAGAGCTTGTTAAGAAGATGGAGAAGAGCGGCGCTAAGGCATACCTGGTAAACACAGGCTGGAACGGCACAGGCAAGAGAATCTCTATCAAGGATACTCGTGGAATCATCGACGCTATCCTTAGCGGTGATATCCTCAACGCACCTACAAAGAAGATACCACACTTTGACTTTGAAGTTCCAACAGAGCTTCCAGGCGTTGATCCTGCAATTCTCGATCCTCGTGACACATATGCTGACGCTTCCGAGTGGGAGACAAAGGCTAAGGATCTTGCAAGCAGATTTGTTAAGAACTTTGCTAAGTATGAGGGCAACCCAGCAGGTAAGGCTCTTGTATCAGCAGGTCCAAAGGAATAATCAATAACTCTGATACTATTATATAGTATAAAAGCTGCTGTGCCTTTTGGTGCGGCAGCTTTTTTGTGCTCTTGAAAAAGTGTGATGAAGGTGGTATAATTGGTATGGAGGCGAATTTAGTTTGGAAAAGAAGAATTATGCCGCAAGGGCGGCTATATATGCCATGGGGCTTGTGATACTTGCCGCAGGGATAACGATGAACATCAAAACAGGGCTAGGCGTATCCACTATTATATCAGTGCCATTTGCCATATCGAGTATATGGGACGTGAATTTTTCTCTTGTGACTTTTGCTACATATGCACTGTTCGTTGTGATAGAAATGATAATAAAAGGTAGCGACAGAACTGTTATAGACTGGCTGCAAATACCATTCAGCATTGTGTTCAGCCTGCTGCTGAATATGTTTTCAAAGCTGCTTGATTTTAATTTCGGACATTTGTGGCAAAACACGCTGTATCTGGCAGCAGCAATAATCTGCACGGGTGCGGGAATGTCAATGATGATAGCCATGAAGTTCGTGCCGAACCCAGCCGACGGTCTTGCTCAGGCTATAGGAAAAGCCTTTGGAAAAAACATGGGCTTTGGCAAGAATATTCTTGACGCATCGTGTGTTGCCATTGCCTGCGTGATAGGTCTGCTGTTTGACAAGCGGATAATAGGTATCGGTATCGGAACGGTGGCGGCAATGCTCCTTGTGGGAAGGTGCGTGGCAGTATTCGACCATTTCTTCAAAGACAGAATGAAAAGTGCCGCAGGGCTTGCAGAATAAAAAACGCCGCAGAGGACAGATATCTCTGCGGCGTTTGTGTATTTATATAATAAAAAATCCGCTCTACATAACGTAAAGCGGATACAAGCAAAAGCTTAAACTTTTGCTGGCGCGGATTGAGAGATTTGAACTCTCGCGCCCGTTTCCAGACCTACTCCCTTAGCAGGGGAGCCCCTTCACCACTTGGGTAAATCCGCAAACCTGTATATATAAAAAATGTGGCGGACAGGGTGGGATTCGAACCCACGGTACGTTGCCGTATCACTGGTTTTCAAGACCAGCTCCTTAAACCACTCGGACACCTGTCCACATTAATTATTTGTTTTTGCGTCGTTCTCTCTCAGCGACTTAATTATTATAGCACAGTTCATCTGTCTTGTCAACCCCTTTTTCAAATTTTTTTGCAAATTTTTTTTAAGCATAAATATTCCTTCGTATGCTAACGATACTTGACGAAATCTTATAAATATGGTATAATAAATCACAGCTTTGTATGTTTTATCACTTTATATGATAATTTATACAGAAAATTTTTTATGGAGGCGACTTTATTATGAAGATGACTGTAAGTCAGGCTATGGTTGAATGTTTGAAAGCTGAGAACGTAAAAGTCGTCTTTGGCTATCCCGGAGCTGCTATCTGTCCTTTTTATGACGCTTTGCTGGATGCTGAAAACGACATCAGGCAGGTGCTTGTGAGACAGGAAGCTAACGGCGGTCATGCGGCTAACGGCTATGCACGAATTTCAGGTAAGCCTGCGGTATGTATCGCAACATCAGGTCCGGGTGCAACTAATCTTATTACTGCTATTGCTACCGCTTATGCGGATTCTATACCTATCGTGTGCATAACAGGTCAGGTGAATACCGACCAGATAGGATCTGACGTTTTTCAGGAGGCTGACATTACAGGCTCGGCTGAGCCATTCGTTAAGCACAGCTATCTTCTCAAAGACCCTGAGGACACTGCAAGAGTTTTCAAGGAAGCTTTCTATATAGCAGGCACCGGCAGACCGGGTCCTGTTCTTATAGATATCCCTATGGACGTTCAGAAAGCTGTTATCGACTTTGAGTACCCTGAAAAGTGCGAGATAAGAAGCTATAAGCCTACCACAAAGGGCAACTACGTTCAGGTAAGGCGTGTAATGGCGGCGTTGGAAGAGGCTGAGAAGCCGCTTATCTGTATTGGCGGAGGTGTTTTTGCCGCTCACGCTGAGAACGAGATAAGAGAGCTTGCCGACCTTATGCAGATACCTGTTATCACAACTATGATGGGCATTTCTGTTTTCCCTGATGACGACCAGCTTTTCTGCGGCATGATAGGAACTCACGGTGTTAAAATGGCAAACGCCGCTGTGAACGAGTGCGACGTGCTGTTCCTTGTGGGTGCAAGAGTTGGCGACAGAGCCGTTAAAACACCTTTGGCTCTGGAGAAAACTACTAAGATAATACATATAGATATCGACCCTGCGGAGATAGGCAAGAATATCGGCGCTGACCTGCCTCTCGTTGGCGACGCAAAGCTTGTTTTACAGCAAATGACGGAGCTTGCAAAGCCTATGAAGCACGATGAGTGGATAGCTCACATCAAGACCCTTGGGGGCGAGAGAAAGTATGTTGAGCCTGCAAAGGGTACTGTCAATCCGAGGGTGTTTATCGACAGGCTTGCAAAGAAAATGCCTGCCAATGTTACTGTTGTGGCGGACGTTGGACAAAATCAGATATGGACCTGCACTGAATATAAGTTCCGCAAAGAGGGCAGACTTCTTACCTCAGGCGGCATGGGTACGATGGGCTATTCTGTGCCTGCGGCGATAGGTGCAAAAATGGCTGACGACAGCAGAGCAACAGTTGCTATATGCGGTGACGGAGCTTTTCAGATGTCGTTCATGGAGCTTGCAACAGCCGTTCAGTTCGGCGTTGATATAAAGGTGGTAGTAATGACAAACAACCGCCTTGGCATGGTAAGAGAGCTTCAGACAAACGGCTATCATGACAGGCAAACAGCAGTTTTTCTTGACGGTTCTCCTGACTTTATCAAGCTTGCGGAGGCTTACGGCATACCTGCAATGAGAGTTTATGACGATGATACTATGGAAAAGGGCGTCGAAATGCTTGCTGAACATAAGGGCATTTGCCTTGTTGAAGTCGTTGTGGATAAGGATATGCCAACATTATAAGGTCAATATTTTAACTATCTGTAGCGTTTACAGTATATAGCGTTTACGTTCAAGAAATCTTAATAATAAACTGATATAATTAAAAATCAAGGAAAGGTTTCCTTATGGAGGTTGATTTATGAAACATACGATCTCAGTTCTTGTAGAAAACCACAGCGGTGTTCTATCAAGAATTTCCGGACTGTTTTCAAGACGTGGGTTCAATATCGAGAGCCTTGCAGTAGGTCCGACTCATGACCCTGACGTTTCAAGAATAACGATAGTTGCTGACGGTGACGAGCATACAGTTGAGCAGATCGAGAAACAGCTCAATAAGCTTATCGAGGTCATCAAGGTAAAGACATTTGAGGCTAATGAGTATCTTGCAAGAGAGCTTATGATAGTCAAGGTGTCTGCGGTCGCAAACAGACGCAGTGAGATAATGACTATTGCGGATATCACAGGGGCTAAGGTCATGGATATAACGCTTACGACAATGACATTGGAGCTTTGCGACACTTACGCTCACCTTTGCAGATTTGAGGAGGTCATAGCGCCTTACGGAATAATCGAAATGGTAAGAACAGGCACTATCGCAATAGAGAAAGGCTCTGACACATTCAATGCAGGCAAATAAACTTTGATTATATAGCCGAAAGGCTACATAAAATAAATCTTAAATTTCTGAATTTGGAGGAATTAACAATGGCACAGGCAAGAATATTCTATCAGCAGGATTGCGACATTAACGTACTCAAGGGTAAGAGAGTTGCCATTATCGGTTACGGTTCACAGGGTCACGCTCATGCACTCAACCTTAAGGAGAGCGGTGTTGACGTAGTAGTAGGTCTTTACGAAGGTTCTAAGAGCTGGGCAAAGGCTGAGCAGCAGGGTCTTACAGTTATGACAACTGAGGAAGCTGCAAAGACATCTGACATCATCATGATCCTTATTCCTGATGAGAAGCAGGCTGCACTTTATAAGAAATCTATCGAGCCATACCTCACAGAGGGTAAGACTCTTGCATTCGCACACGGCTTTAACATTCACTTTGGCTGCATCGTACCACCAAAGAATGTCAATGTTATCATGATCGCACCTAAGGCTCCTGGTCACACAGTACGTTCTGAGTATCAGGCTGGTAAGGGTACACCTTGCCTTATCGCAGTTGAGCAGGACGCAACAGGCAACGCACAGGATATCGGACTTGCATATGCACTTGGTATCGGCGGAGCAAGAGCAGGTGTTCTTGAGACAACATTCAGAACAGAAACAGAAACAGACCTCTTCGGTGAGCAGGCAGTTCTCTGCGGTGGTGTTTGCGCACTTATGCAGGCTGGTTTTGAAACACTTTGCGAAGCTGGTTATGACCCAAGAAACGCATACTTTGAGTGTATCCATGAGATGAAGCTCATCGTTGACCTTATCTATCAGTCAGGTTTCGAGGGCATGAGATATTCTATCTCTAACACAGCTGAGTACGGCGATTACATCACAGGTCCAAAGATCGTTACTGAGGACACTAAGAAGGCTATGAAGAAGGTTCTGTCTGACATTCAGGATGGTACATTCGCTAAGGACTTCCTCCTTGATATGTCTGACGCTGGTTCACAGGTACACTTCAAGGCTATGAGAAAGCTCCACGCTGAGCATCCTTCTGAGAAGGTTGGTAAGGAGATCAGAAAGCTCTACAGCTGGAACAACGATGACGAGAAGCTCATCAACAACTAATTTGCAGATAAATATTATTGCATAAAAAGAGAACGGCTTGCAAACGCAGGCCGTTCTTTTTGTCTTGTTGGCATTTTATCAATTTCCGCTGATCGCACCTTTGGAGTATGAATAGACCATATAACCATCAACTGTCACATCTACGCTTTTGACATTATATGCACTTCCGTCTTTGTCTTTTTCAAAGTATATTGAAAAGTCAAGTCCGGATAAATCATAGGAGCTGGACTCTTTGTCATATGGCAGAGTTTCTACCCAAAGTCCATATGCGAAAAGCTCCGGCGTGATGTTATCTTCTTTGTCCATATCTGGCACATACGACATTGCAAGCTCTTTCGCAAGGTCGAGTGAGGTCACATTGTCAAAGTGAAGCTTCTTGCCGCTGGTGTTATACTTTGTTACAAGCGCCTGCGCCTTTTCAAAAATATACTGCGCCGTGGCTGACGGGTCAGCTTCCACAGTGCTGGTGCTTGAAAACGGAGCGGAATCATACACCGCCCAGCTTCCGTCATTGGCGTAGCTATACAGAGTAAATCTGTTTGTGAACATATCCACAGTGAAATAATCTGTCGCCATATTGAACTGTATGTCCGAATCGTTGACGATATTCAGGGTCAGGAGGTTCAGACTTTCGTTTGTGATATATCCATTTTGCGCATAGTCTGACTTTACATATTCTGTTGTATTGTTGCTGTTCATGATATCGTTGTAATAATTATAGTCAGCAGGGGAGTAGCTAAAAATGGCATTGTCTGGGTTTTTCATAGAGCTTTCGTCATAGATATCCAGCAGGCCATTTTTGAGGGTTTGAGCTATAATTTTGGCATTTTCAGTGTAGCTTTCGCCGCTTCCGTATTTGAGAGAAACGCTGTTATCGCTGTCTGAAATGGTTATCTTGCAGTTGTTATTCTCAATATGGGCTTCTATTCTGCAATTCACCGCCTTGTTAAAAGCGTCCTCATCAAGGGTTTTTATCTCCGACAGGATATCGATTACCAAAGAATTTGTCTCATAGCTGTTATCATCTGTCAAAAAATCCACGCTTGGAAGTCCGCTGTCGGTTTTCTCCAGCAGGTCAACGTAATACCTTGTGCTGTGCTCCTTGCCCTCAATATTTTCGTCATAGTTGCCGCTGTAGACTATATCGCAGTATGCAGGGCTGTTTTGTATTATGTCGAGATTTCCTACCGTAGAATTTGCGCTTTCAAGCACTGTGTCTGCAAGCTTTATAAAGTCTGCTGAACACAACTGCAGTGTACCTGTATCGCCGGATACACTGCTGTTTGCAGGTGGAGCTGTGCCTGCGTTCGGCTCGTAGTCATGGATATTTCTTGTCATGTAAATTCCGCCTGACATTACAAGCGCCACTGCCGCCGCTGCCGCAACTACCTTTGCACCCTTGTGTCTTGCGACTATGGCAGGCTGTGTCGGCTCGGTTTGTGGTGTGAAAGTATCCGTATTTATATCTCCGTTTTGTTGTGGAAAACGCTTTTTGAGCGTTTCTTTGAGCTGATCTTTCTTTTGTTCCGATAGGCTTGCGTTTGCAAAATAATTCTTTATATCTCTTTCGTTCATATGCTCATCTCCTTTTCGTAGTCTGAAAGTGAAAGCTTTAGTTTTTCTCTTGCTCTTTTCAGCCTTGATGTGACCGTGCCCTTGCTTGTTCCCAAAATGTCGGCTATCTCATCGGTCTTGCAGCCTTGATAATAAAAAAGATAAAGCACTATCCTGTATTTTTTATCCAGCCTGTTTATAGCGTTTTGCACATCTATCTGCATATCAGGTGATGAAAAATCGCTGCTTGCACTTACCTCATTTTCTGCACGCAGACGTCTGCCTGCCGACCTTAGCAGGTCTTTGGATAGATTTATCGCCGTTCTCAGCAGCCACGCTTTAAGATGCTCGTCATCATTGAAGAAAAGCTCACCCTGCCTTGTGAAATATTTTATTATGACCTCGCTGACTATATCCTCCGCCTCGTGAACGCTGCCTGTGACTGCCAGTGCCGCTCGGTAGATATCGTCTGAAAATTTGTCAACTATGTAGTCAATATCTCTTGTCAAAGCTGTCACCTCCTTTGTTGTTTTGAAAAGCCTTTCATCTATAACACGAATGTAAAGACCGTTTGATTGCATAAAAAATGGACGAAAAAAATTTTTCGTCCATAAAAAAATCAGCTTTTACTTGTTTTTACATAAGACCACCCGTCACCGAGGTTATCCTCGCTCCCTGATGAGCTTAGGGGTGAGCGGTAAATATAGTAATGGTCATAAATGGTATAAAATCTCACTGTCAAGCCGTCGCTGTCGATGTATGTAACGTTCCTGCGCTCCAGCTCCTCAAGCTCTTTCTTCACAGACTTGCAGGCATTGTTTTCAGTGAGCGATTTAATGGAGCATTTGCCCTTTGGTAGTGTCGGCTTTTCACATGAAATGCTTTCTATCATAAACTCCGCAGTGGTCTGAAAGCTAGCCTTATTGTCATCGAAAACGGCTTTTATCTGGCTGTCGGAGCGCATATAGTGCTGATGCCAGAAGCCGAGTGCTACTGCAAGAATAACGACTATCCAAATTATCCACTTGACTTTTCTGGCTGTTGACCATTTGCGAAGCTTGCCGTCAGAACCCATATCTTCCTCGCTGACAATTGGATTTATATGCTCGCTCATTATTTTACGAACGCCTCCAATCTGTAGATAGGCATACCCATGTCTGAGAATTTCTTCTCATATTCCGTTACGATATTGCCCTCGAAGCCGCTGTTGTGAAGGTCGAGAGAAATGTTTTTAAGTCCGTAATTTGCCGCAGAGAACTCCTCCAAGGAGAACTCAAAAAAGTGCATATTGTCGGTCTTTTGGTATATCTCGCCTTTGTCCACAAGAATACGTCTGTATATTTCAAGAAAAGCTCGGTATGTGAGCCTATGACGTGCATATGTATTTTTAGGATACGGACAGCTAAAGTTAAGGTAGATACACTCCACTGACTTTTCAGGGATAAAGCAATCCAGATATTCAGCCTCGCCCCTTGCAAATCTCAGGTTCGGTATGCCCTCGTCTATAGCCATTTGTGCGGCGTCAACTATAACGTTACTGCTTTTTTCTACTGCAAGGAAATTCTTGTCAGGATTTCTCTTTGCTATCTCTCTTGCAAACTGACCCTTTCCACAGCCTATCTCCAGCACAAGGGGATTGCTGTTTCCGAAGATCTTCTCAAAGTCAATAAGCTGTTTGTTTGACTTGTCCTGAAAATTCTTCTCATCACGGTCAAGATATAAAATATAATCTCCGCAGGCTTCAAGACGTGCCTCAAGATTTTTCTTTCTTCTCATTCTCATATGGGATAAACTCTCCTGTTATTTATTAGAATATTTGTGCAGAAAATAGTCCTTGTCAGACGTGACCTTTAGCCACTGCACAGCCGACCCTGTGAGCATATTTTCATAAGGATAAACTGTGAGCATGACTTCGGGTGTGTCCTCACCGCTGAAATGAGGGGTCACCTTAAAAGCTATCTCGCAGTTGAGCCGTTGGACGACCTCTTCCTCGGTGAGCTTTCTGAAAAGCACTGAGGTGTCCTTTTCGGTGATAGGTATTTTGGTAAACTTCGCCTGATAAATTTTCTTGCCGTCCTTTTTGGTGACAAGTGAAAAGCCATGCTTCACAAGGGTTATCTTTCCGCCATGGTTTTCGTAGTATTCAAGGTTTGAAAAGGTAACACGTCCGTCATTGACAGCTTCACCAGATATCGAAACGCAAAGCCCTTTGTCTGACGCTTTACCTGCACTCTCCACTCCGAAAGCAAAGGGAAGTCCGTCTATCATTATCTCTCCGCAGGTGGAAAACTGCAACTTCACCTGCTTTTTCTTCAAGCCTGCAAATGGATTTTTCATGACAACTCCTATATTAAAGGTCGATCTGCACGCCGCCAACAGGTCTTATGGACAGCACATAGCATGAGCCTTCACCGAATACTCTCTCCATTTCGGCCTTGAAAGCTTCAAGCTTCTTTTCAGGTACGAACGCTTGGATAGTTCCTGCAAAGCCACCGCCGTGTACTCTGCAAGCACCCTCACCGCCAAGAGCCTGCTTTGCAAGATACAGAGCAAGTGAAAGACCCTGCTCGTTTGGGGCAGAAGAAGCATAGATGTTCTGAAGATATTTGAATGATGAATCTCCTGATTCATTGATAAGGTTAAGGAAAGCGTCAAAGTCGCCCTCTGAAAGTGCGGAAGCTTCCTTGCCAACTCTCTCGTTATCGTCAAAGAAGTGGAGCGCTCTAAGCACAGCTCTGTCACTGCACTTTTCTCTAACGGCACAGATGTTTTCAAGAAGCTGTTCCTTTGTTATCTCTCTCAGCACCTTTTTGCCAAAGAAAGCCGCAACAGACTTCATTTCCGCAGGGATAGCCGCATACTCAGGGGTGAGGTCGGCATGGTTGCCCTTTGTGTCAACGATACACAGTGCGTGACCGCTTTTTGTGAAATCGAACTTTACAGAGTCGATAACAGGGTGCTTTTCGTCAGCAAAGTCGATAGTGATAAATCCGCCTACTGATGAAGCCATTTGGTCCATAAGACCTGACGGCTTGCCAAAATATACATTTTCCGCAAACTGAGCTATCTGAGCTATTTCCACAGCAGAAACCTCGCCCTCGTTGTAAAGACCGTTGAGGATAGTGCCAATAAGCACTTCATAAGCCGCAGATGAAGAAAGTCCAGAGCCTTTGAGCACGTTTGAAGTAGCATAAGCCTTGAAGCCCCCGACATTGTGACCATTCTTCTTAAAGCCTGCGGACATACCCCTTATAAGTGCCGCAGATGTGTTTTTCTGGTCCTCGTAGATCGTATCGTCATCAACGTTCACAGTGTCCATTGGGAAGCCCTCGGACTTTATTGTAATAACGTTCTCTTCGGTGTCAGGATTGACAGCGGCAATAACGTCAAGTGAAACGCCTGCCGCAAGAACACAGCCGAAGTTGTGGTCGGTGTGGTTGCCGCCTACCTCAGTTCTGCCTGGAGCTGAGAAGAAAGCAGTTGGCTTTTCACCGAAAAGCTTTTCAAACTCATCTGCAACTCTGTTATATCTTTCTCTCTGAAACGCCGTCATATCGGCTGTGTAGACCTCGTCAAGTGTATATTTTTTCATCATGTATATCCTCCGAACGTAAATTTAAGTATACTTTGTTATTATACAACATTTATGCTCTTTTTTCAAGTACAATTTTTTTAACAAATGAGGAGGTGAGAATGAGAAATGAGGAGTGTTAAGAATGAGGAATAAGGAATTATGGTATCGCCTGGCGGCGAATTATTTTATTGCAAAAATGTCAAATCAACGGGCGAACACTGTTCGCCCCTACATACAAACAGCGTATTTACGTTGACTGTAGGGGACGGCGCCCTCGACGTCCCGCTTGTTTAAGCCTTTTGCAACACTCTTGTATCGCCTGTCGGCAATCTATTTTTTGTTGCTCAAATCGTGCGCTGCACGTTTCATGTGTGCGTGTATGTGTGCCAAGTGTGCCTATAGGTGAATTTTTGCACAGAAGCTCCCTTAATATTTTATGCAAACTGACAAAATTGCCGTAAGCAAACTTTTTATAACACTCTATTGGTGCTTTAAATCAAAAAAGCTGTTGCATTTTGGTGAAATTTGTGGTATAATTACTTGTGTCTATTTTAATTATTGTTTATTTTTACCGACCACGAAAAAATGGTCGGTGCAGTGAAAGGAAAGATTTATTGTATGAAAAAACTAATGCTTGGAAACGAGGCGTTTGCAAGAGGTCTGTATGAGGCAGGCTGTAAGGTTGTATCATCTTACCCTGGTACTCCGTCAACTGAGATAACAGAAGCTGTTGCAAAATATGACGAGGTATATGCTGAGTGGGCGCCTAATGAAAAGGTGGCAATGGAAGTGGCTCTTGGCGCTTCTATAGGCGGTGCAAGAAGCTTCTGCGGAATGAAGCACGTTGGTCTTAACGTTGCCGCTGACCCTCTTTACACAGCAGGCTACACAGGCGTAACAGCAGGTATGGTAATAGCTGTCGCCGATGACCCTGGTATGCACTCGTCACAGAACGAGCAGGATTCACGTCACCACGCTATCGCTTCTAAGACAATGATGATAGAGCCTTCCGATTCAGGAGAGTGCAAGGAGTTTGCTAAGGCTGCTTTCGAGCTTTCTGAAAAGTTCGATGTTCCTGTTATCGTAAGACTGTCCACCAGAGTTTCTCACTCTCAGTCAGCCGTTGAGCTTTGCGAGAGAGAGGAAAGGGAGAATATCCCATATGAAAAGAATATCCAGAAGTATGTTATGATGCCTGGTAACGCTATCCGCCGTCACCCTGTTGTTGAGGCAAGAATGAAGGCTATCGCTGATTATGCCGAAACTTCACCGCTCAACAAGGTAGAGATGAACGATACAAAGATAGGCGTTATCACAAGCGGTATCTCATATCAGTATGCAAAGGAAGCTCTGGGCGACAAGGCTTCATATCTCAAACTCGGTATCGTAAACCCAATGCCAATTCAGATAATAAAGGACTTTGCCGCAAAGTGCGAAAAGGTCTATGTAATCGAGGAGCTTGACGATGTTATCGAAACACACTGCAAAAAGAACGGCGTGAACGTTATCGGCAAGGAGCTTTTCAGCCTTATGGGCGAGATATCACAGACTATCGTTGCTGAAAAGATACTTGGCGAGAAGCCTGAGTATATCACATTTGAGGATAACGTGCCTGTAAGACCTCCTGTTATGTGTCCGGGATGTCCTCACAGAGGTCTGTTCTATTGCCTGCATAAGCTGGGCGTTATGGTATCAGGCGATATCGGCTGTTACACTCTCGGCGCAACAGCACCGCTTTGTGCTATGGATTCAACTATCTGCATGGGTGCTTCTATCAGCGGACTTCACGGCTTCAACAAGGCAATAGGCGCAGATGCAGAGAAGAAGTCTGTTGCCGTTATCGGCGACTCTACATTCATGCACAGCGGTATGACAGGTCTTGTGAACGTTGCATATAACTCCACAAATTCAACTGTTATCATTCTCGATAACTCTATCACAGGTATGACGGGTCATCAGCAGAACCCTACAACCGGTAAAAACCTTAAGGGCGACCCTGCTTATGCCGTTGATCTTGAAATGCTCTGCCATTCACTTGGTATCAAGAGCGTAAGAGTCGTTGACCCATATCACATGGCTGAAACAGAGGCTGTTATCAAGGAAGAGCTTGCCAAGGAAGAACCAAGCGTTATTATTTCAAGACGTCCATGCGCACTTCTTAAATATGTAAAGCACAATCCACCGCTCAAGGTAAACAAGGATAAGTGCGTTGGCTGTAAGCAGTGCCTGAAGATAGGCTGTCCTGCTATATCTATCCATGACGGCAAGTGCGTTATCGACCATACACAGTGCGTAGGCTGCGGCATATGCAAGGAAATGTGTAAGCTGGGTGCGATATGCGACTAATGATAACATATATTTCGAGGTGTAAATAATGAAAACAAGATCAATTATGATAGTGGGCGTAGGCGGACAGGGCTCTCTGCTTGCGTCAAGAATAATAGGAAACGTGCTTCTCTCACAGGGCTTTGATGTCAAGGTCAGCGAGGTACACGGAATGAGCCAGCGTGGCGGCTCTGTTGTTACATACGTTAAATACGGCAGCGAGGTATGCTCGCCTGTAGTTGAAAAAGGCGAAGCTGATATCATCATCAGCTTTGAACAGCTTGAAGCCGCAAGATATGTTTCATATCTCAAGAAGGGCGGACATATCATCACTTCAACTCAGCAGATAGACCCAATGCCTGTTATCACAGGTGCGGCTGTTTATCCTGAGAATATCATAGGCAAACTTAAAGCAGAGGGCGTTGACGTTATCGCTGTTGACGCACTGGCACTTGCAGAGCAGGCTGGTACTGCAAAGGCTTCAAACGTTGTTCTCATGGGCGTTGTGTCAACTAAAATGGCTTTTGACGAGGACGTTTGGCAGAAGGCTCTTGAAAACTGTGTTCCTGCAAAGTTCCTTGAACTGAATAAAAAGGCGTTCGCTCTCGGCAGAGAGGTAAAATAATGGACGAGATAAGCGGTCTTATCATAAAAATGACCGAGTTTTTCAGCGGCGACCCTAAGCGTATACAGCACTTTATAAAGGTGCATACCTTTGCCCGTGTTATCGGCAGGGCAGAGGGACTTGATATATGCACTATGTACTGTCTTGACGTTGCGTCGGTGGTGCATGATATAGGCATAAAGCCTGCGGAGGAGAGATACGGCAAGGGTCACTGCGGCGGAAAGCTTCAGGAACAGTTAGGTCCTGAGCCTGCACGGAAAATGCTCACAGAGCTTGACTTTGACGAAGATATCATAGACAGGGTGTGCTTTCTTATCGCACATCATCACACCTATGAGGGCGCTCAGGGGCTTGACTGGCAGATACTCTTGGAGGCAGATTTCCTTGTGAACGCTTTCGAGGACAGACTTTCCAAAGAGAGCATAAAAAGCTTCCGTGACAAGGTGTTCAAAACGAAAACAGGCATAAAAATGCTTGAAGATATGTACGGCGTATGATACTTGTGCAAAGTTGATACCCGAGTAATATGACCGAAACCATTTTAACAGGAGGTGTGTTCCAATGGGAAAATATTGGAACGAAGAGATCGAGTGCATGGCGCACGAGGACATGAAAAAACTCCAGAGTGAAAGACTTGTCAAACAGGTCAAGCACGTCTGGGACAATGTGCCATACTACAAGAAGCTTATGGAAGAAAAGGGCGTAACGCCTGATGATATCCACGGCATTGAGGACCTGCACAAGCTGCCGTTCCTTTCAAAGGCTGATCTGCGTGAGGCTTATCCTTACGGTCTGCTTGCAAAGCCGCTTTCAGAGTGCGTGAGAATACATTCAACAAGCGGAACCACAGGCAAGAGAGTTGTGGCTTTCTACACTCAGCATGATATCGACCTTTGGGAAAATTGCTGTGCAAGAGCTATAGTTGCCGCAGGCGGATCAAAAGACGACGTTTGCCATGTTGCATATGGCTATGGACTTTTTACAGGGGGAGCAGGTCTTAACGGCGGCTCTCATAAGGTGGGCTGTCTTACTCTGCCGATGTCATCAGGAAACACAGAAAGACAGATACAGTTCATGCAGGACCTTGGTTCGACTATCCTTTGCTGTACTCCGTCATATGCCGCTTATATAGGTGAAACTGTAAAGGAAATGGGCATAAAGCCGGAGGAGCTTACACTTAAAGCTGGTATCTTCGGTGCTGAGCCTTGGACGGAGGAAATGCGTCACGAGATAGAGAATCTTCTTGGTATCAAGGCTTACGATATCTATGGTCTGACAGAAACAAGCGGTCCAGGCGTAGCTTTCGAGTGCGAAGCACAGTCTGGTATGCACATCAATGAGGACAACTTTATCGCAGAGATAATCGACCCTGACACAGGAGAGGTGCTTCCTGAAGGCTCAAAGGGCGAGCTTGTATTCACAAGTATCACAAAGGAAGCTTTCCCTCTGCTGAGATACAGAACAAGAGATATTTGTATTCTTACAAGAGAGAAATGCTCATGTGGCAGAACTCTCGTCAAAATGTGCAAGCCAATGGGCAGAAGCGACGATATGCTCATCATTAAGGGCGTAAACGTGTTCCCATCGCAGATAGAGTCAGTGCTTCTTAAGATATCAAAGGCAAGCCCTAACTATCAGATAGTCGTTGACAGGGTGAACAATTCTGATACTTTCGAGATAAGAGTCGAGCTTAATGACGATATGTTCTCTGATACTGTCAAGTCTATCGAGGATCTTGAAAAGAAGATATCCAACGATATCCATAATATCCTTGGCATCAAGGCGAAGATAAGACTTGTTGAGCCAAAGAGCATTCCACGTTCTGAGGGCAAGGCAGTAAGAGTTATCGACAAGAGAAAGCTTGTCTAAAAGACAGGGGGTAATTTTATGACAGTAAAACAGCTTTCGGTTTTTATTGAAAACAGACCTGGCAGATTGTCTGCCGTTACAAAAATACTTGGGGATAATGATGTGAATATCCGTGCAATGTCCCTTGCTGACACAAAGGATTTCGGTATTCTCAGACTTATCGTTGACGATTTTGAAAAAGCAGTTTCAGCCTTGAAAACAGAGGGCTTTTCCGTTACCACCACTCAGGTGCTTGCAGTGGAGATAAATGACCGCCCAGGCGGACTTTCAGAAGCAATGAAAGCTCTCTACAATGACAACATCAGCGTTGAGTATATGTATTCTGCATTCATAAACACTAAGGAAAACACGGCTTATCTTATCCTTAGAGTAGAGAACGTTACAGCCGCTCTGGAAGCTTTGAGTGAAGCAGGATTTGCACTTATCTCACAGCAGGAATTGGCAAGCATCTAGCTGATTAGTAAATACTAACTGAAAAATCACTTAAAATCTATGTGAAATTTTTATGAAATGCCGAAAACCTCTTGATTTTTTCAGAAAATGTGTTATTATATAAGTATAGTATTTGATATGATACTTGTAGAATTTATGCAAGGAGGTCTGTGAAAATGGCTTATAAGATTAGTGATGAGTGCATCGGCTGCGGCGCTTGCATGGACGCATGTCCAGTAGGAGCTATCTCCGAGGCTGATGGTAAGTGTGTTATTAACGCTGACGAGTGCATCGACTGCGGTTCTTGTGCAGGTACTTGCCCTGTAGGAGCACCTCAGGCTGAGTAATTTACTTAAACTAAGAGAAAACGTCTGTCATATGGCAGGCGTTTTTTTTGCACTTATTTTTTGTGTATTAGTTTTCAGCACGTTATCATAAAACTGTCACATTGGCGGAGTATAATATAAACATAATAAGAGAAAGACAAAAAAAGATGAAATTTACACATATACTTTTTTCTCCATATATACTTCATATACTTCAAAAAGGGAACGCTGGCTTGTGTCAGCGTTCTTTTTTGCATGGGTGATTTTGTGGATAGATATGTAAAATATCGTGGAAAATATGGGCTTTTGTAACGCAGGTGTCCGTTTTTCGGTATTATTAATAAAAGTTTTGCGAAATTTGTTAAAAGTGATAAAAATAGAACCCTTATTGTAGTTCCTGGGATATAAAATGTACAATGGTTGTAACTTGACGTTCATATAAACTTCATAAATGAGCGAAAAAACGGCTTGAAAATTACAATTTGATTACAATGCCCCTTGACTTTTGTAACCTTATTCATTATAATATGGTGTAGTTTATCACATTTGAAAGGAGCGTTCTGAATTGGGTTATTTGAAGTCGGGAATATCCCGCTGTGTGGCTGTGCTTTCTGCCTGCGGAGTTGTGACAGTATCTGCTGTGACTTTTGCGACACTTGATAAAAACGTTATCCAGCCATGTGCGGTCATGCCGCCTGAAAATGCAAAGGTCATTTCTGCTGTTTCTGACAAGGAAACATCTGAGCAGATCGGGGATATCACAACTGTTCTTACAACATCAGCCGTCAAGGAAACTGCGAAAAATTTTCAGACCGAGGCTGTAAAGGCTGTAAAAACTGCAAAAAGCGAAACAACAAAGGCAACAAAGCCAGCTTCCGAAACAGCTTTGAGATCAGAGAGCGTAACGACCTCTGTAATATCACAGAAGCCAGCGTCAGTGACCGCAGTGCAGAGCGTGACTTCCGCTGACACAAAGCTTAGCATATCAGTAAGCCTTGTGACAAAGAAAACTCAGCAGGCTTCAAAGTCTGAAACAAAGGTTTCTGCTGTTACTTCCGCCCCTGTCAGCACTACTGATAGCGATACTGTTGCCTCAAAGGCTACAAAAAAGACTACAACAGTGAAAACTACTACTGCAAAAACTACTACCGCTGCAAAGACAACAACTGCCCCTGTTACGACCACAACGCCTGCGGTGACTACTACCAAGAAAAAGACCACCACCGCTAAGGTGACAACAACTAAAAAGCCTGTTACAACTACAACCACTGCGCCTGTTGTCGACAACGGCAAGACCCCTGCACAGCGACTTAATTCTGCAGTGCTTGATCCAAAGGCGACGCTTAGCGCAAAGGAAGAAAAGATACTTCTGAAATATCTCGATAAGATAATATCAGATGATATGACAAACTATGAAAAGGCTGTGGCTTGCTACGATTATATTATAAAGAACACGGTCTACGATTACGGCGGCTGGGCAAATCCTGTCAAGGCTGTTCTTGAGGACGGTTACGGCACTTGCACAGAATATTCTTACGTTTACGCCGCAATGCTTAGCTACATAGGCTTTGACGCAAAGACCGTTGACGGCAAGACCGCTATGGCGGCAGGCGGTTACGGCTATCATATGTGGGTGGAGGTAACGATAAACGGTCAGGTATATGTTATGGATCCTCAGGTGGATGATAACATGAGCTGGGGAGCGTATATCTCCCATGACCGCTTCTGCAAGACCTACAGCGAGGTCAAGAACAAGTATATAAAAGACTGATATTGTATCGGGTGGAGTTATCTGCCCGATATTTTTTTACTGTGTTTGCGTGTGGTTTGTTTGCAGTACGTTTATTTGTACATTAAATGAGAATATCCGGCACTCTTTTTGTGACAAATTTTTCAGCCTATCCTATAGACAAAAGTAAAAAAGCGTGATATAATTATTCTTGATACATTGTCGGCAAATGCCGAACGTCATTTTGTACAGGAGGATAATTGATGACGGAAAATTCCACAACAATAAAGAAAAAGCCTGCGACATCAGTGAAGAAAAACAGCTCTGTCAAAGGTTCGTCAAAGAATAAGAAAAGAAAGAAAAAACGCAACAATATCGGCATTATCTGCGGCACTGCGGCAGCGGCTATCGTGATAGTTGTGGGCGGAGGATATTTCATTGGAAGAGCTTACTATAGCAACAGATTTCTGAGCGGCACAACAGTGAATGGCGTTGACGTGGGCGGAAGGACATTTGAACAGGCTTGCGACCTGCTCGGGGTGAACGATATGCCTTATGAGCTTACGGTCAAAACTATCGACGGCACGCCTGTTGTTTTCAAGACGGCTGATTTTGATTACAGACTAAGCGGCAAGGACGAGCTTCAGAAGATCTATGACAGCGTGAACAGAAAAACATGGTTCTCGGGATTTATACAGAACTCCACCTATAGCTTTAATGAGGATATCACATTTGATGTTGAGAAGCTTCAGAAGCTTGTGGAGAAAGCAAACTGGGGCGATGTTGAAACTGCCGATGCAAAGCTTGGCCTTAACGAGGATAAGACGGCTTATGTTATCACCCCTGAGGTGCAGGGAAACAAGATAACCGATATGAAAAAGCTTGAAGCTTATGTTACGCAAAGCGTGGCGGCAGGTGAGCTTAGCGTTGAGCTTGACAAGGACACGGGTTGTTATTCTCTTCCAAAGGTGAAGAGCGCAGACCTTGAGGACGATTGCAAGAAACGAAATGATGTTTTCCAGCTTTCTGTCACATACGATTTTGACTACACCACAGAAACTCTCACGGGCGAGGAGCTTATGAAGATGATAAAGCTCAAAGATGACGGAAGCTACACTGTGGACAGAAAGAAAGCCATGGAGTATGTGGAAAAGCTCGCAAAGAAATATGATACATATAATACTAAGAGAAAATTCCACGCCACTTTGCAGGGCGACATAATCGTGCCGACAAGCTCTGATGCTAAATACGGCTGGTGGATAGATCAGGAAAAGACTTGTGACGATCTTGTGGATATGCTTGAAAAGGGCGAGAGCGTTGACAAGGTAGACCCTATCTATTACAGTACCGGTTATTATGACTTTACAGGCGTTGAGTCTGCGAGAAGCAAGGACGATGATATAGGCGACACTTATATTGAGATAGACCTTACCGACCAGCACTTGTGGTATTATGAAAAGGGCAAGAAAAAGCTCGATACCTATATAGTTTCAGGTCAGACCACATCTAAGGCGAGAACAACTCTCCCTGGTGTTTATAAGCTGTGGTCAAAGGAGACCAACAAGCGTATGAAAGACACAAATGCCGACGGCGACGAGTGGGATACAAAGTGCAACTTCTGGAACAACGTTTCTCTCTGCGGAATAGGTCTTCACGATTCAACGTGGCGAGGCGGATATTTCGGCGGTGAGATATACAAATACAACGGCTCTCACGGCTGTATAAATATGAGCTATGACGACGCCAAATATGTTTATGACAACGTGCCTTACGGTACGCCTGTTGTTATGTACTACAAGTCTGCGGATAAATAATAAGGACGGTCAAGGTATCATGCCTTGACCGCTTTTTGTAAGGAGTGTTTTTTTATGGAAAAGATATTATACAGAGAGGGCTTTACGGCTGAGGAGCTTCCAAATGAGGTGATAGAGCGTATCAAAGGCGTTTCCTATAAGGAAAATCCCTATGTGAAGCTGGGCGACCTTGCCTATCTGCGTGTGAGATATTATGACTTTGAGCATAAGGTGCAGTCGGGGGAGCTTATCGTGGCAAGAAAGCTTGCGGAGGAGGTTCTGGATATCTTCTATGAGCTTTTCGAGGGCGGTTATGAGATAGAAAAAATCAGGCTCGTGGACGAGTATGACGCTGATGATGAAAGGTCAATGGCGGATAACAATTCCTCTGCCTTCAACTATAGGGTGGTGGCTGGTACCAACACTATCTCGGCTCACAGCTACGGCAGGGCGATAGACATAAACCCTCTTATAAATCCTTATATAGTGGGGAATAAGGTCATGCCTGCAAATGCTACAGAGTATGCAGACCGTGACAAGGCTTTTGATCACAAGATTGACAGAACAGACCTTTGCTATTGCATTTTCAGGCGTCACGGCTGGAAATGGGGTGGTGACTGGAACAATTCTAAGGATTATCAGCATTTTTACAAAGAGTACGATTCTCCACTGAAAATGGCTGTAAATAAGCTGAAAAGAGCGTTGTTACGTTAGTTTTCAAGGTTTACCTAGGAAAACGATATGAAACCATAAGTTATATATGTATACCGATTAACTAAAAATTAATAATGAATTTATGCAAGTTTTATCATTCACTCTTGCATTTTGCTGTAATGTGTGTTATAATGATTAAGCCGTCAAAAAAGACGGCAAAAGGCTATTTTCTTGCATTTGTGCGAAAAGCCACGCTTTGAGTTTGTTTGCACTTATGCAGGATTGCAGGATTTTAGTTTCTTCCTGCAATTTTTTTGTTAAAAACAGCTAAAAATCGGCTATGAGCCGTGAAATAACATACGTTGCTAAACGATAAGCTATAATTTTTTTACAGTTTGGCAGGAAAGGGTGATAAAAATGGAACGCATGGAGGATATGACTAATGTAAAAAGCCTGTATTCACCGAAATTCGAGCATGATAACTGCGGAATAGGTGCTGTTGTGAACATTAAGGGCAAAAAGAGCCACGATACTGTTGCAAATGCGCTGACTATCGTTGAAACGCTTGAGCATCGTGCTGGTAAGGACGCAGAGGGCAAAACAGGTGACGGAGTAGGTATCCTGCTTCAGATCTCACATAAATTCTTCAAGAAGATCGCCGCCGCTGAGCTTGGAATCACGCTTGGCGAGGAGAGAGATTATGCTGTTGGTATGTTCTTCTTCCCACAGAACGAGCTTGCGAGAAATCAGGCAAAGAAGATGTTTGAGATAATCGCCGAGAAAGAGGGTCTGGAGATCCTTGGCTGGAGAGTCGTTCCTGCAAAGCCTGAGGTGCTTGGCAAGAGAGCTGTAGAGTGTATGCCTGCCATAATGCAGTGCTTCATCAAGCGTCCAAAGGGCGTTAAAAAGGGTCTTGACTTTGACCGCAAGCTATATGTTGCAAGACGTGTGTTCGAGCAGTCAAATGAGGACACCTACGTTGTATCACTTTCAAGCAGAACTATAGTATATAAAGGAATGTTCCTTGTGCAGGATCTCAGAAAGTTCTTCCCTGACCTTCAGGATAAGGACTACGAGTCTGCTATCGCTATGGTACATTCAAGATTTTCTACCAACACAAACCCAAGCTGGCAGAGAGCGCATCCTAACAGAATGATCGTTCACAACGGTGAGATAAACACTATCAGAGGCAATGCTGATAAAATGCTCGCTCGTGAGGAAACGATGAAGTCTGAGCATTTGAAGGGCGACCTCGATAAGGTCACACCTGTTGTAAACACAGAAGGCTCAGACTCTGCAATGCTCGACAACACACTTGAATTTTTGGTCATGAGTGGAATGGATCTGCCACTGGCTGTCATGATAACGATCCCTGAGCCATGGGATAACAACGGCACGATGAGTCAGGCTAAGAAAGACTTCTATCAGTATTACGCAACTATGATGGAGCCATGGGACGGACCTGCTTCTATCCTTTTCTCTGACGGAGATATTATGGGTGCAGTGCTTGACAGAAACGGTCTGCGTCCGTCGAGATATTATATCACAAAGGACGGCAATCTTATCCTTTCATCTGAGGTTGGCGCACTTCCTATCCCGTCAGACAATATCGTTGAAAAGGAAAGACTTCGCCCAGGCAAAATGCTTCTTGTTGATACTGTTCAGGGTAGAGTTATCGACGATGACGAGCTTAAGGAATACTATGCTTCAAAGCAGCCTTACGGCGAGTGGCTTGACAGCAACCTTGTCAGACTTAAAGACCTTAAGATACCAAACATCAAGGTAGAGGAACACGGCTACGAGGAAAGACAAAGACTTCAGAAAGCTTTTGGCTATACCTATGAGGACGTTATGACATCTATCCTGCCAATGGCAAAGAACGGCTCTGAGTCTATTGCCGCTATGGGTACAGACAGCCCGCTTGCGGTGCTTTCAAAAGAGCCTCAGCCACTGTTCAATTACTTCAAACAGCTCTTTGCACAGGTAACAAATCCGCCTATAGACGCTATCAGAGAGGAAATAGTTACCTCCACAACTGTCTATATAGGCGAGGACGGCAACATTCTTGAAGAAAAGCCTGAAAATTGCAAGGTAATGAAGATACACGACCCTATCCTTACCTCAACAGATATCCTTAAAATAAAGAATATGCACATTCCTGGCTTTAAGGTAGCTGTTATCCCTATACTTTATTATAAGAACACAAGACTTGAAAAGGCTATAAACAGACTTTATATAGAAGCAGACAAGGCGTTCAGCGAGGGCGCAAATATCCTTATCCTTTCAGACAGGGGAGTTGACGAGAACCACCTTGCTATCCCGTCGCTGCTTGCAGTATCAGCACTTCATCAGCACCTTGTTGTTACAAAGAAGAGAACATCTCTTGCTATTATCCTCGAAAGCGGCGAGCCTAGAGAAGTTCATCACTTTGCAACTCTGTTGGGCTACGGTGCTTCCGCTATCAACCCTTATCTTGCTCAGGAAACTATCCACGAGCTTATCGCTGACGACCTTCTCGATAAGGACTACTATGCCGCTGTTGACGATTATAATGCGGCTGTTCTCCATGGTATCGTAAAGATAGCTTCAAAAATGGGTATCTCTACTATCCAGTCATATCAAGGCTCACAGATATTCGAGGCTATCGGTATCGGCGAGGACGTTATAAACAAGTATTTCACAGGCACTGTCAGCAGAATAGGCGGTATCACTATCTCTGATATCGAAAAGAACGTTGACAGACTTCATACATCAGCCTTTGACCCTCTTGGACTTGGCACAGACACAGAGCTTGAATCAAGAGGAAGCCACAAGTTCAGAAGCGGCAAGGAGGAGCATCTTTACAATCCTCAGTCTATCTATCTGCTCCAGCAGGCTGCAAGGACTGGCGACTATGAAACATACAAGAAGTATTCAAAGCTTATCTCTGAGGAAATGGACCCTGTGAACATCAGAGGTCTTATGGATTTCAACTTTGCTGAAAATCCTGTTCCGCTGGAGGAAGTTGAGAGCGTTGACTCTATTGTAAGAAGATTTAAGACGGGCGCTATGTCCTACGGCTCTATCTCTCAGGAAGCTCATGAAGCACTTGCTATCGCAATGAACAGACTTCACGGCAAGTCAAACTCAGGCGAGGGCGGTGAGAGCCTTGACAGACTTCTCACAAAGGGTACTTCTGAGGACAGATGTTCAGCTATCAAGCAGGTGGCTTCGGGACGTTTTGGTGTAACTTCAAGATACCTCACATCTGCTGATGAGATACAGATAAAAATGGCACAGGGCGCAAAGCCTGGCGAGGGCGGTCATCTCCCTGGCAAAAAGGTTTATCCATGGATAGCTAAAACAAGACACTCCACACCTGGCGTGTCGCTTATCTCACCTCCGCCACACCACGATATCTACTCTATCGAGGACTTGGCTCAGCTTATCTATGACCTGAAAAACGCAAACAAGAACGCAAGAATTTCTGTAAAGCTCGTTTCTGAGTGCGGTGTTGGTACAGTTGCGGCAGGCGTTGCAAAGGCAGGCGCAGGTGTTATCCTTATCTCAGGCTATGACGGCGGTACAGGTGCGGCTCCTAGAAACTCTATCTACAATGCAGGACTTCCATGGGAGCTTGGACTTGCAGAAGCACATCAGACCCTTATCAAGAACGGTCTTAGAAACAAGGTCGTTATCGAAACAGACGGAAAGCTCATGACAGGCCGTGATGTTGTTATCGCAGCGATCCTTGGCGCAGAGGAGTTCGGCTTTGCAACAGCTCCGCTGATAACACTCGGCTGTGCAATGATGAGAGTATGTAATCTTGATACTTGCCCATTTGGTGTTGCAACACAGAACCCAGAGCTTAGAAAGAAGTTCCCTGGCAAGCCTGAATATGTAATGAACTTTATGATATTCGTGGCTTCCGAGCTTAGAGAATATATGTCAAAGCTTGGCGTAAGAACAGTTGACGAACTTGTGGGAAGAATTGACCTTATCAAGCCAAAGGCTGGTATCACAGGCACTGCGGCACAAGTTGACCTTTCTAATATCATCAACTCTGATTACGTTTCAGAAAAGGTAGAATACAACAAGAAATCCAAGTATGACTTCAAGCTTGAAAACACTCTTGATGAAAAGGTACTCATGAAGGAGTTTGAGAAAAATCTTAAGAGTGGTGAGAAGAAGTCTATCACAGTAAATGTCAAGAACACAGACCGTTCATTCGGTACTATCTTCGGCTCAGAGATAACAAGAAAGTATTATAACACACTTGCTGACGATACATACAAGATAGTCTGCAACGGCTCAGGCGGACAGAGCTTCGGCGCATTTATCCCGAACGGCTTGACCCTCGAGCTTGTGGGCGACTCTAACGATTATTTCGGCAAGGGACTTTCAGGCGGTAAGCTCGTCGTTTACCCTCCGAAGGATTCCACTTTCAAAGCCGAGGACAATATCATTATCGGTAACGTTGCACTTTACGGTGCAACAAGCGGTAAGGCATTCATCGACGGTGTTGCAGGCGAGCGTTTCTGCGTAAGAAACTCAGGCGCAGTGGCAGTTGTCGAGGGCGTTGGCGACCACGGCTGTGAGTATATGACAGGCGGCTGTGTGGTAGTTATCGGCAAGACGGGCAAAAACTTTGCGGCAGGTATGTCGGGCGGTGTAGCTTACGTTCTTGACGAGGACAGACACCTTTACACAAGACTCAACAAGGAAATGGTACTTTTCTCTGAGGTCAAGGAGAAGTACGATATAATTCAGCTCAAAGACCTTATCCAGCAGCGTGTTGACGCAACAGGCTCTGAAAAGGGCAAGCGTATTCTTGATAACTTTGAGGAATATCTGCCTAAGTTCAAGAAGATAATCCCTCACGATTACAAGAAGATGATGTCTGCTATAGCTTCAATGGAAGAAAAGGGCATGAGCAGCGATCAGGCGCAGATAGAAGCATTCTATCAGATCATCAACGGCAAGCAGTAAGCCTGCGCACATGAGATATTGTACTTTTAAAATCGAAAGGAGGATATACTTGCCGTGAAAGCAAGTATAGTTGAGATATGGGAAAGCCAACTGGTTTTATGGACTATAAGCGTGAGGACGCAGCAGCGTTCTCCGTTGAGGAACGTATAAAGAATTTTAATGAATTTCACACTCCTCTTTCAAAGGAGGAGCAGCAAAAGCAGGGTGCAAGATGTATGGACTGCGGTGTGCCGTTCTGTCAGGCAGGAATGAAGATAGGCAACGCATTTTCAGGCTGTCCGCTTAACAATCTTATCCCTGAATGGAACGACCTTATATACAAGGGCAACTGGGAGCAGGCATATTACAGACTTCATATGACGAACAATTTTCCTGAGTTCACATCAAGAGTTTGTCCTGCACTTTGCGAAAAAGCCTGCACCTGCGGAGCTAATGGCGACGCTGTTACCACAAAGGCTAACGAATACGGCATTATCGAAAATGCCTATGCCTGCGGATATGCTTCAGCAAGAGTGCCAAAGGTAAGAACAGGAAAGACTATAGCTGTTATAGGTTCAGGCCCGTCAGGTCTTGCTGCCGCTGACCAGCTCAATCAGAGAGGTCACAGTGTAACAGTTTTCGAGCGTGAGGACAGAGTGGGCGGTCTGCTTATGTACGGCATACCGAACATGAAGCTTGAAAAGCAGATAATCGAGCGCAAGATAAACATAATGAAAGAAGAGGGCATCGAGTTCCGCACAGGCGTTAATGTGGGCAAGGATATCACAGCGGCTGAGCTTCTCAAGGACTTCGACAGAGTAATACTTTGTTGTGGTGCTTCAAACCCTAGAGATATCAAAGCCGAGGGCAGAGATGCAAAGGGTATCTATTTTGCAGTGGATTTTCTGAAATCCACAACTAAGGCGCTGCTGAACGGCGGTCTTACGGATAAAAACCACATTTCCGCAAAGGGCAAGAACGTCATGGTAATAGGTGGCGGAGATACAGGAAATGATTGCGTTGGTACAAGCGTAAGACATGGCGCAAAGAGCGTTTTGCAGCTTGAAATGATGCCAAAGCTTCCTGACACGAGAGCCGAAAACAACCCATGGCCGCAGTGGCCAATGGTCTGCAAGACAGATTACGGTCAGGAAGAAGCTATCGGTGTGTTCGGTCATGACCCGAGAGTTTATCAGACAACTGTCAAGGAGTTTCTCAAAGACAAAAAGGGCAATCTTAAGGGCGCAGTGCTTGTAAAGCTCTCCCCGGAGAAAGACCCTAAGTCAGGCAGAACGATAATGAAGCCTGTTGAGGGCAGCGAATACATGGTAGAAACCGAGCTTGTTCTTATTGCGGCAGGTTTTCTGGGATCTGAAAGCTATCTCACAAAGGCTTTTGGCGTTGAGGTAGACGGCAGAACGAATATCGCAACAGCCGACGGCACACATCAGACGAACGTGAAGAACGTCTTTGCCGCAGGTGACGTGCGCAGAGGACAGTCACTTGTAGTATGGGCTATCAGAGAGGGCAGAGATGTTGCCCGTGAGGTGGATAAGAGCCTTATGGAGTATACAAATCTGTAATACGAGGTAAAAATATAACACCGTCCGAGGAATTCGGGCGGTGTTTTTTTGTGTGTAGGGTATCGTACCCATGGGCGGCGACAAAAAAATCCGCTACCATAAATGATAGCGGATCTGGGTGCAGGGACACGTCCTGCTGGAGCTGCTAACCGGGCTTGAACCGGTGACCTCGTCCTTACCAATTTTCGCAAGTACGTTTCGTATTTTGTCATAACGTTTCATAACTTGCCGTAACTCTCGTAACTTCGTGTTTTTCAGAGACTTTTTCATTATATATCGTGTCATATTGTATCATAATGTTATCTATTTTTCAAGCAAAAAAGTTGTCTATTTGTTGCACTTTTTCTAGTCCGTTTTTTTGGACTTCTTCTCAGAAGTGTATTTCAAGATATCTGAAAGGTCACATTCAAGATAATCACATATTCTTGTCAGAACATCTAAATCAACTCTGCTGATTTTATTATTGCAGTATGCGTTTAACTGTCGGGGCTGCAAGTTGCAAGCTTGACAGATTTTGTATTTAGAAATCCCTTTTTCTAGTCTGTATTCTTCAAGCGTTATTTTTATCTTGCCTGCCATAGTGACCCCCTGCCGAAGTTTCTTTTTATCTATTATACACCAACTTGATTTTTTATTATAGTGGTATGTTGGTACATAGTACGAAAATACCACTATTGCTGTTGACATTTGCCGAAAAATGGTGTATTATGATAATTGTAACATTATAAATTCTTAATGATGTTGACCAAGCAAAAAAATAAAAAAATTTTTTTCAAAAATCGGGAACCTTTTTGCTTTTCAATCGTCTTATAGACAGAGGGCAGAAAGGAGGGCATATGTGAAAGGCAGATTTTTGCACGATGTTCTTTTTCAAATGGCTGATGATTGCAGACTTTCAGACGAAAAACAGCGTATGCTCTGGAACAGAATTTTGAATGACGGGAGAATTGATAATGGCTCAGACAGAACTTGCACAGTTGGTGCAGAAAGCGAGACAGGGCGACAAGAAGGCTCAGGAAGGCTTGTATCTCGCAACAAATAGTGCCGCATATTTCGTGGCAATGAAGATAACAAAGGACGAGGAAGAAAGCCTTGATATCGTTTCAGACAGCTACATCAAAGCTTTTGCGAGCCTTGATAATCTTGAGAATGATGAAAAGTTCCCTGCTTGGTTCAATCAGATAGTGGCTAACCGCTGTCGTGACTATCTCAAAAAGGCAAAGCCAATGCACTTGTCAGATATGACAGAGGACGGCGAGGATTTCGAGCTTGAGGACATTGACGGCGAGATACCTGACGAGCTGCTTGAAAACAAGGACGTTATCGAATGTGTACGCAGGGTAGTTGAAAGCCTGCCTGAGGAGCAGCGTATGTGCGTGATACTCAGGTATTACGATGAAATGAGTTTGCAGGAGATAGCAGACACGCTTGAAGTTTCTTTGGGTACTGTGAAAAGCAGGCTCAGCAGAGCGTCTAAGAAAATGCGTGACGAGATAGAGCGTCTTGAGAAAGAAGAGAACAAGAAGTTCAGATGTATCATTCCGTTCTTCTGGCTCAGAGCTGGTCTTGAGGGTATGGAGAATGAAACTGACGTGCCTAAGGCACTTGAAGTAAAATTATTTGGAAAATCTATTAAAAGAGGGGTATCGAAAATGGCGAGAAACATTATTGTTGCGGCAGCAGCTTTGGCGATAGCAGGAGGGGTATTTCTTACCGCTTGCGGAAATGACGAGGGCAAGAAAGACACAACAAGCAGCCTTGCGGACACAAGTTCAGTATCTTCCGCAGCTGAGGAAAGCAGCTCTGAGGCTGAGGTGAAAGAGCCTAAGGTGTTTGAATGTGAGCTTGAGGCAGGCAGCGAAATGACCGCAGCTGAACTTGCTGCAAAGCTGAGCAGTGATAAGATTGACACAGCTGCATTTGCCAGCGGCGAAGAGAAGATAGCACTTGACAAGTTGGGCGTACAGAGCATTTCACTTAACATCAAGCTTGCCACAGGTGAGGAGGAACTCTGGAACATCACAGTAACGGTAGTAGACAATGAGAAGCCAGAATTTTCGGGTATCAAGGAGAAGTATGAAATTACGGAGGGTGGCAAGCTCCCTGATTTCAAGAAAGGGGTATCCGTGAAGGATAACTACGATGAGAGTGTAGAGTTCACAGTGGAGCTTGACGGCGAGGCAAAGAAGTCTGATTACAAGGCTGGAAAATACACTATCACCTACAAGGCTAAGGACAGCAGTGGTAACGAAGTGACTGCTACATCGCATCCCGTTATTAAGAAAAAGCCAGAGGAAGAGAAGAAGGACGATGAGAAGTCTGAGGAGACCTCTGACAACAATAACGGCGGCAACGGCGGCAATTCGGATAACGGTAATGGTGGTTCGAGCAGCAACAATGGCGGTGGCAGCTCCAATAATGGCGGAGGTAGCTCCAATAATGGAGGCAACGGCGGCTCTAACAATAACAATGGCGGGGGTAGCTCGGATAATAATGGTGGAGGAAATTCCAACAATAATGGTGGAGGCTCTGGCGGTGGTAATTCTTGGTCTTGGGATGACGAGAATGGCTCACATACTGGGGATATTGAAGACGGCAAGACTCCTAGTGGCAACGACTTCACTTCGGGTACTCAGGGGTATGGAGACCCTCTTGGACGTGGCTATGATTACTATTATATCGAGTATCCTAACGGCGAGATAGTGATACTTGGTTAATCTAGTTCCAACCACTCTAGTTTAGACATATCAAAATGAGAGCGATTTCTTTCAAAGAGTTCGCTCTCTTTTCTTTAAAGAGAGGATTTGAAAGTATGATAAGTTACGATAAGAAAACGAGACATCTAATAGTATCATCAGGAGAAGCAGTAACCTTTGATATACAGCTTAGGGGCAGAATAAATGTAGTTAGAGGTGCAGCTGCAACAGATAAGAACTGGTAATCACTACCCAGATGTAGTTGATAATAAAAGCCGTGCAGTATTGAACTACACGGCTATTTTTATTTTGCCTTTTTTTTCGGCGGCTCATATGAGTTGTAATGCTCATACTTGATTTTGTTGACGGTCTGCTGTGTCTCGCTTGAAATAAGCTCTTTACAACTCGTGTAAGTCAGCCTACTGTTTCCCACAGACTGCCGAGCCTCTGCATAGGTACATTCGGTTATTTCGGGCTTTTTAATGCCCTTGCTGCACCTGAATATCTGCATACCAGCAGGGTACATTGTCAACCGCAGACCCTTGACTATCGCTTTTGGCAGCTCGTTTCCGTTCTCGTCAGTAGTTTCAACGTCCTTGAGGTCTGAATCTTTAGCGTGGTCTAACATTCGTATATCTGGCACTTCGTCAAGTGGTAAATCAGTAAAGTAAGCGGTGAGATATACACCCACGTTATCTACAACTCCTTTAACAGCCTTCGTTTCAGTAAATCCCTGCCGCCAAAGTTGGCATATATCGTTATTGGGTAAGAACGGTGCTTTTTTCTGATACACAAGTATTATATGTGCGTGAAAAGCACCTCTGCCTTGTGGTTCGATTACTGAAATATATTCAGGATATTCTATCTTCTGGTTCTTGCAGTACGTTTTAAATCGTTTATAAAAGTTCGTTAAGTCTCGTGTTAATCTTTTCTCATCAGTCATATTCTCTTGATATGTAAGTGTTAAAAATTTGCATTTTCTAGGACGTGTAATATTTGCATTTATGATATCTCTTAATTTTTGGAATGTGTGTTTTGCACTCTCTTGATTATCTGCTCTTGTTGTTGCTTTGTTGGCAAATCCTTTCAATTCTCCTGTCGATAGGTCAACGTAATTATGTTTGTCTATTTTCTTGATATTTGTCTTAGCTTTTTTCTGCATATATCTTATCGTTTGTATATTTCCTGCCTTTTTCAGTTGAACATTAGCACCTTTGTATATTGGAAAATCATCAATTTTCTTAACCTTCATTTTGTCGCCTCCTTAATAACATCAGTATTGGGATACTTATGTTATGGAAAGTTGTATTCACTTAATCAAGTTAATAGCCTGCTACGCAGGCAGACAAGCCCAGAGCTGCCGCTCCGCTACGCCCTGTGCTTGTCTGATGAGGCTATTTCTTGTTTCCAAGTGCTTTCTTGATATAGTGATCTACCTTTGTTGGGTTGTCGGTGGTTGGCACTAAAAGCCGTTTAAGTTCAGTTCCGTTAGTCAGCATATAGCCCTCGCCTCTCTTGCAGGGCAGCATTTCGTCCTTATGCTCAGAGAAGAACATCTGCTTGCTTTCTTTGGAGATATTGCCCAGAGCAATGACAACTGAAAAATTGTCCCTTGACTTAGCGAAATATTCAGCGTCCGCTCTCTGCTGAGAGATAAGAACGTGTACATTAAACGAGCGACCGAGCATTAACAACGTTGCAAGCTTTGTCTTAGCAGCCTCAGCCTCTTTCTTGTCGAGCATATTCAGGTAGCTTGCCCACTCGTCAAAAACAAGCAGGACAAACGTCCTGCTCTTGTCGATTCCCTGTTGTCTTGCCTGAAAGATGTTATAGAACCTGTCAAGCCCCTCTGTGCAGTCCTTGAAACTGTAATAGTTCTGACGGTTAGCAGCAAATTTGAAATCGTCTGCCTTGAAATCGCAGAGTATCACAATAGCACCGCTGATGTTTAAACCTATCCTGCCAAGTAAAAGCTTAACAAAATAGGTCTTGCCTGAACCTGTTGACCCAAAGACAAGCATATGCGGAAATAACAAATAAAACCAAACTATGTAGCATTTCACAAGCTTGTCCATAAGGGTATCATCGAAACCTAAAACTAGCCTATCAGGCTGTTGATTGTCCATTAGAAATCATCGTCCTTTCGTAAAGATTCCTTGTTGATTGGGTTTGAAACTGCTCTATGAGCGTATTTTCTGTAATTCTCCAGTCTCGCCATATACTCCAACGTCTTTTGGTTGTCAACGACAATCCAATCAACTATAAGTGTCCCACCGTCAAAGAAAACATTCTCAGCCTGCACTAATGGTGTATTTTCGTATACGCCTCGTGGGGCGATATCTATGAAATCATTGCAGCAAGTCATTTTATACACCACCGTATTTATCTTTTTAAGAATGGACGGCAGCATTTCAGGCTGTGCCTCAGTACCTTCCTTTAGCCTTACCGCAGTTCTGGCAATATCTATGCCTTCTTTGACCACCACAGGCGGTCGATAGTAGATATCCGATATAGACTGTGGTTCTTCTATCGGCAATTCTCGTGACAACTTTTTAAATGTACGAAGAGCTATCTTCTCCACTCCCTCAAGTGTAATGCTGAATAGCTGCTGATTACAGTTTGGCTGCATATTATTGCAGCCAAACAAAGCTTTATTCTGATATAGCAGATAAAGCACCAGCAGGGTAAGAGCCAAAAGAATCAACCCGACAAGGGGCTGAATTGTGGTAAGTATAGCCACGATAACGAGCGAAACGCACGCTACACATAAAACTATGTGCTCTGGCTTTTTCATACCTTATCACCTCCGAATAAGTCTAAGTCACTCTCTGTGACGATCTCAACGCTTTCAGCGGAACAGCTGAAAGCAATTCTGTTGTCCTTTGGATAAGGCTTTGCCTTAAATCCATTGAACTTAACAAAGATAGGTCTCATTGTAGCACAAGCGTCAGCGATTTCCTCGTCAGTTACTGGAAGTAACTGCCCTTTTGGTATCTTAACATTGTATGCTGCGAAACATTGACCTTGAGCTGCTACGCTGATACTCACACCTAAACGTTCATCAGTACGAACCTTTCCGTCATACTTGAATTGTTCTTGTTGTCATGTGAGAATAGCAATCTCACATCCAAATGTCTGTATATCATTAAAATGTACAACATTTTTCATTATAAGCACCTCCCAAAAAATTGAAAAATACCATCCGATTAATAAAAATCTTTCGACCCGTATGGACTACGGGGAAAGCATTCTCTTTAATCCAACGTCTAATAGCGTGTGGACTAATGCCATAAATTTCGCTTGCTTCCTTAACGGTAAGCATAATCTTTTCGCCGTCTGGCGACTTGTTTCTTGTTGCCATACCAAGACCCTCCTAACTAACACATTTGGCAAATAAAACTTTGAATGTAGATTCAATATGACAGCACCAAGCATTTGTCATATTACTGTGAGTATATCACATATTTTATTACGACGCTAGTATTTCTTATTCATTATTTTAGGGAATGATATTCACTATTATATAAATATAATTCGCTACAAAGAAAATCGAGAGAATATAAGTCTCTTATATTGACTTTTTCGGTGAAGTGTGTTATAATTCTAATGCGTTAGATTTGACGTATCTAATTTAACGAATAACTTATTATGATTGGAGATGTAATTATGGATACCAACGAAAAAGCAACAGAAATATTACGCAATAATTCTAAGGAAAAAGCTGATATGTTTCCAAGAGAGGTGGAGTATCAAGATTACGCATTTAAAGCAAGCGAGAAAATAAAAGAGATATGTAATGAAAGAAACATAAACTTGCCTGAATTGTCAAAAGAAACTGATTTAAGTTTAGATAAACTTAAATCTTATCAAAGAAGAAATCCCGCCAAAATGCCAGTATCAGCATTGTGTAATATTGCTGATTTTTTAAAGGTTTCATTAGATTACCTTTTCGATAGGTCTGATGTAAAACCAGTTATTGAGAAAGAGAAATCTCGTCAATATGGTATTTCACCTGAAGGTGTTGTCCTTTGCTTATTCAATGCTCTAAAATTTTTAAATAGTGAGGTATATGAAGATAAAATAATTATACGCGAAGAGGTTCTTGTTGATATTTACAAAAAATATTATGGCAGAGAAAACCTCAAGGATTCTGACTTAATGAATGCCATTATTGGCGAATGTAAAAAATACGCACTGGTTCACAAGAAAATGGAAAGGATAGAAGATTGCAACAAACATTTGAGAGAGCAATATGCAACAGCAAATGTAGCAGTTTTGGAAGAGTTTGAAGAATATGCAGATGACGTAAACTCAATAATAAACGATAAACCATATAACGGAGACTCATATAAGTATTTCAGAGAAAAATGGGATAAACTTTCTGAGACTGATAAAAAGGAATGGGCAGAATTGTATAGTTCAGGATATTACGATTATGAATTACAGAAATATAATGAACGCTTAATTAGAGAGTTTGACGAATTTCGCAAATGGAAGAAAAATAAAGAAAAATAAAAAAAGCCCCCCCTGAGCGGCAACTCAGAGAGAGCTAAATACAAACATTCACCGATAGGCGATATGCTGTACGCAAATTTATTATATCATATTTGCTTATCGGTGTCAACGTTTTTAGGAGGTTGACATTATGGCAAATATCACTATGAATCGTGATAAAAATGGTATTCCTATTTCTTACAAAATCAGAGTATATCGAGGCAGAAATGCAGAAGGCAAGCTTTTAAAGCCTTTCTGTACGACTTGGAAAATACCAGCGGGAAAGACCAAAAGACAAATCGAGAAGGAACTGCAAGCTGTTGTCATTGATTTTGAAAACAGGTGCAAGCAGGGGCTTGTTTCGGCTGACCCTAAACTTACTATTGAACAGTTTGTGCCGCAGTATCTTGCGATAGCAAAGAACAGTCTATCAAAAGATACTCTTGAACGTTATGAACAGACCATACAACGGTTTATCATTCCAGAGTTAGGCTATTTGAAGTTGACGGACGTTAAGCCGATACATATTCAGAATTTCATAAACAAGCTTTGTGATACAAAGGTTCAAAGGTCTGCGAAATGGCAGGATAGTGAAAGAACCCTTTCGGCTGCAAGCATTACAAGATATATGAATGTTGTAAAATCTATATTCAGACAGGCTTTCAAGTTGGGTCTTATATCTGAGAACCCGACAAACTCTCAGCGGCTCACATTACCGAAAGTGGCAACGCCTAAAATTGAAATATTTACAAAGCAAGAGGCACAAGAAATGCTTACCTGTCTTTTGAAAGAGGATATACAATTTCAAGTGCTTATCCAACTAGCTATAATCACAGGTGCAAGGCGTGGCGAACTTGTGGCATTAAAGTTCAGCGATGTTAATTTTGACACACATATGATAACGATAGAGCGAGCGGCGATAAAGCTTAGAGGTCAACCCATAACAACAAAACCGCCGAAAGATTATGAGGTACGTTCTGTGACTGTTGATGATTATTGTATCGAGCTTATAAAGCTTTTAAAACAGGACAAGGAAAGACAGAAGAATGAACTTTGTGACCTTTGGAATGATGAGGATTGGTTGTTTACTCAATGGAACGGCGAGATAATGAACCCACAAACCCCTACAAAGTGGTTTTCAAAGTTTCTTAAGCGTAACGAGCTGCAACATAAAAAATTTCATAGTTTAAGACACACGTCAGCAACGCTGCTGTTGTATGGTGGTTTAAACATCAAACAGGTGCAAAACAGATTGGATCACGGCGATATCACTACCACAAATAAATACTTGCATTACATTGATGAGGCTGATAAGCTAGGTGCAAATATTCTTCACAATATGCTTACGGTCAAATAACACATAAGTAAAAAGCAAGGTAATCGAATTTGATTATCTTGCTTATTTTTTTATAGTTGTCTTTTTGTTGCACTTTTTTCGATTTTCGCCGAAAATAAAAAATACCCGACTTCACGCAAATGACGTAAAATCGGGTTTTTCCGTGGAGCTGCTAACCGGGCTTGAACCGGTGACCTCGTCCTTACCAAGGACGTGCTCTACCTACTGAGCCATAGCAGCAAACCAATTACAGTAATATATTATACACTATCTCTGCCGCTTTGTCAAGCCCTTTTCACAACTTTTTTACTCTATTCCCTCATCATCATCGTCATCTGCCTGAACGCTTGGGTCGTAATCATCATATGTGTCCATAAAATTGTACTTCTTGCCCTTGTATTCATATTGTATCACAGTGCGCAGATTGACGTTATAAACGCTCTTGAAAATATTGTTTTCGATGTTGGGATTGGTGGCACGAAACTTTGCTATAAGCTCCTTCATTTCCTGACGCTTTGATACCTCACCCTTTTTCTCTGACCCCTCGTAGCTCTCAGTGAAACGGCAGGCACAGCGGATAAAATGCAGATCGTTCTGCTCCACCCAGCGGATAATGTCCGCCTCTTTCACCATGTACAGGGGTCTGATAAGCTCCATGCCTGCGTAGTTCCTCGAGTGCAGCTTCGGCATCATAGTCTGAATCTGTCCTCCGTATACCATGCTCATGAGTATGGTTTCTATAACATCATCAAAATGATGTCCCAAAGCTATCTTGTTGCACCCAAGATCCTGCGCAAATTTGTAAAGCCAGCCACGCCTCATTCTTGCACAAAGATAGCATGGGTTCCGTTTTGTGTTGTATGCAATGTCAAAAACTTTCGTTTCAAACATCTTTATGGGTATTCCCATAAGCGCTGCATTGTCAATTATTCTCTGTCTGTTGGCATCACTGTAACCGGGGTTCATTACAATAAACTCCAGCCCGATATCCATTCCCTGATATTTCTGCAAATGCTGCATACACTTAGCAAGGAGCATTGAGTCCTTGCCGCCTGATATGCACACCGCTATTTTGTCCCCTGGCTTTATCATATCGTAACGCTCATATCCCATTACGAATTTATTCCATATATCTCTGCGAAAATCAGTAACGATGCTCCGCTCTATCTTCTGCTGTGGCGTCAATATTCTTGACATCTCAAACTCTCCTTAAAATCATATACTTAAATTCTACTATTTTTATGGGAATTTGTCAACCATATTCATGTTGACATTGTATTGTGATATTGTTATAATATAATAAAGTATTAAAGCAGGAGGATATCATGAGCGAAAATATAGAACGTGAGATAAAAATTTCTCTCACACAGGAGCAGTACAAGACCGCTGAAAAGCTTTTTCAGTGGGGCAAAATAATAGAGCAGACCAATTTTTATTATATTCCACAGCAGGATACGGGCATGACAAGTATCCGTGTCAGGCAGATAGGGGATAGGTATTTTTTACAGCTTAAAGCACCTATCTCCGAAAACGGCGCGCTTCATGTGAAAAAAGAGTATGAACAACAGCTTGACAGCCTGCCAGAAAAGCTCACCGCACAGGAGCTTTCACAGCTTGTGGGGAGAGATTTCCCTGCCGCTGACCTTGCAGGTTCTTTGTATACTCAGCGCAAGCTCTGCACCGATTTCGACCATGTTGAGATATGCCTTGACAAAAGCGAATATCTCGGCGTCACAGACTATGAGCTGGAGCTTGAATATACAGCCGACTATCCCGAAAAGCCTTTGGAGATACTGAAAAATGCAGGTATCACACAGGGAGAAGCGGTCATAGGCAAGTATGCAAGGTTCATGGAAAGAGCGAAAAAGCTTGGTAAGTGCTGATTTTTCCACTGTCTGCGGTCATTTTCTATGAAAAAGCACCCACAGCCTGCAAAGGTTTGGGCAATAATGATAATTGACAGTGACGTTATAATATGTTATTATATTAAAGTGTTAAAACGTATGAAATGGTATTTTGACGATACCCGAAAGGAAGTTAATAATGAAAAGATCTATTTTTAAGACTATCGCATCACTTTCCGCTGCTGCCATGATGCTTTTGGCTGTAGGCTGCGGAAGCACATCTGATTCTTCATCAGCAGCAGGCACAAACAGCACAGCCGCTGCAACAGGCGAGGATAACTCACTTCAGAAAGTTCTTGATTCAGGCAAGCTTGTGCTTGGTCTTGACCCAACATTCAAGCCAATGGGATACACAGACGAGAACGACAACATCGTAGGTTTTGATATCGACGTTGCAAAGGAAGTTTGCTCAAGACTTGGTGTAGAGCTTGAAACTTACTCTGTAAACTGGGATACAAAGGAGCAGGACCTTAATGCAGGCACAATAGATTGTATCTGGAACGGCCTTTCTGTCAGCGATGAGAGAAAGAAAGTAATGCTCATGAGCGAGCCTTACATGAAGAATGAAATGGTGTTCGTTGTAAACGGCTCAAGCGACGTTGCTTCACAGGCTGACCTTGCAGGCAAGAACATTGCCGTACAGAACGGCTCAACAGCACAGGAAACACTTCTTGCATCTGACGTTGTAGCAAATGGTGCGACAACAACAGAGCTTGCAACAAATGTTGAAGCCCTCCAGCAGCTGGAGCTTAACATGGTAGACGCAGCGTTCCTTGACTCAGTAGTTGCAAACTACGAGATATCCACATCAGGCAAGGATTACAAGGTGCTTCCTGACGGCCTTGACCCAGAGGAGTACGCTATCGGCTTCAGACTTGGCGATCAGGCACTTTGCGACAAGATCGAGGAGATCCTTCACGAAATGAAGCAGGACGGCAAGCTTGCTGAGATATCAACAACTTGGTTCGGAAGCGACATCACGACCATAGAATAATCACAAAACATTCAATCGGGCAGTCTTCGGGCTGTCCGATTTTTTGCTTTATGAAGTTTTTTGCGTGTCATATCTTTAGAAAATAAAAAGTCTCGCAAACAACGTGTTTACGAGATTTTTTGGCAAAGAACCGTAATTTGATAGAAACCATCAAAGGGGGTGCAACTTCGGTTCAGAGGGGGGTGCAGTTCTCGATTTGAGGGGGTGCATTGTTTATGACAACTCCACTGCCACTCCACGTCAAACCAGAATTTATAAATTAAGTTCTTCAATGAAATTTAGAATACGCTGCGTTGCCAACTCATCCCTGGACAGTTTTAGCAATCTATCAGCCGTAATCCATTTATAATTAGATGTTTCTCCTTCTTGCAAAACGATACTATCCTTATCTATATCCGTAATGCAAAGATACTCCACATAAAACGATTTATGGTTGTGGTGGAGCACCCTTCCTATTTCCACTAAATTATCGGAGGTAATTCCCGTTTCTTCATGAAGTTCTCTAGCGGCACAGGTTACAGGGGCTTCACCTTGTAAAGCAGAACCACCCGCTGTAGCCTCCCACATTCCGCCCAAATGCTTTCTTTTATCCCTTTGCATGATGAGATAACTTCCATCTATATGTCTAACGATTATTTCACAGACCAAATGAAAAAAACCTTCCGGAATTGCCTCTCCTCGAACCAGAGTTACACCTTGAATCTTTTTGAAATCTCTATCATAAGCGTCCCACAGTTCCATACTTCATTTTTCTCCATAAATTCCGATTTGTCTAACTCATTATAGCATAAAAATTCACCGCAATTCTATCAAAATTACGGTGGACTTATGGCGGAGAAGGAGGGATTCGAACCCTCGATGAGCTATTAACCCATACACGAGTTCCAGTCGTGCGCCATAAACCGGGCTAGGCGACTTCTCCAGTTTATCATTTTTTTATATGTGTCACACTATCCAAGCGACTTTAATATTATACCATATGATCTTTTACTTGTCAAGACATTTTTGAAACTTTTTTTGTTCTTTTCTTGTTCGATATTACCGTGTAAAAAAAGATCTCTCTGTGATGTTTTATTTATTAACAATATTCTTGAAAGTTTTTATTTTGTTGTCTATATGAACATGCTACCGAAAATTTTCGCAATTTGGAAATCGATTAAGTGAATTGTTTAGTTTATTTGCAACAAATTTAATCAAATAAACGGTATTGGTAATATTGAAAATAGCTTAATAATTTTATCACAAAAATAAAAAAGTCGTTAAAATATTTACGAAAATTCACAAAACAACTTTGACAAATCAAACCAAATGTGGTATAATATCTGAACAAAGGTAGGGTGCAGTGCGTCTAAATGCGACATTATGGAGAAGGTGAGACATTTTGGGAAGAAAACGCATTGGAGTGATATTGTCTGAGGCAGAAAGCTATTATCAGGAAAGATTGCTGAAAGGCGTAATGACAAAGGCTTTTCAGCTTGACTATGATGTGCTTATCTTCACAAGCTTTGTCAAAGAGTCATTCTTAAAAGCAGTGTCTGTTGGAGAAATGCAGATATATGACGCTATAAATTATGATAAGCTCGATGGCGTTATCGTTCTGGCAGATACATTAAAAATGCCAGGGCTTTTTGACAAAATATGTAGAGATATAGATGAGAAATGTCATGTTCCTGTGGTCTTTATAGATGGAAGCTATAAGGACTATGAAAGTATTTATACCCGTGACGAAATACCTTTTATGCAATTGACAGAACATCTTATCGAGGTCCATGGATGCAGGAAGATACTTTTTTTGAGCGGTCCGCTGGAGACTGCCACCACTCGTGAACGGCTTGCAGGCTATAAGCGTGCCCTTGAAAAGCATGGCATAGAGTATGATCCGGACTTTGTCTGCTTTGACGGAGGCTTCTGGTATGATAAAGCGGCAGAGGTGGCAAATAATATCATTTATGGCAGACGTAAAAAACCTGACGCTATCGTTTGCTGTGGAGATTATATGGCTATAGGCGTTGTTCATGAATATCAGAAAAACGGTTTGAGCGTGCCTGAGGATATGATAGTTGCAGGTTATGATGCAATAGATGAGGCTATCCATTGCGTGCCGGCTATAACCTCGTGCTCACCGCCAATCTTTGAAACTGGCGTGAACGCAGTAATGACCATTGAGGCAAGGATCAAAGGTGTTGAACCGCAGGGTCTTATAGAGGACGGCGGCAAGGTGGAGATAGGTGCTTCCTGTGGCTGTCATGAGGATTATAGCTATACAAAACGTGATTTGCTATCTCCGCAGAACAAGATGAATTATCATGACTTTTTGGACAGCAGTATGACCGATATAATGGCTTGCTCTAAAGATCCCGATGATCTGATGGCCAGGATACAATATTTTCTCTATCTTATCATTGGTCAGAAGAGGTATTATCTCTGCCTTAATGAGGATTGCCTTGGAGAGCATGAGATAGTCGGTGAGATATCCGCTGTTCCAAAGGAATATACAGAAAATATGGTGCTTTATATAAGAAATGTTGACGGCAAAAGCAGAACTCTCCATGATCCTTTTGAACTCAAAGAGATATTTCCTGATCTGGATGAAGAACGAGAAAGCCCTTGTGCATTCTTTATCACTCCGGTACATTTTATAGATCGGTGCTATGGCTATGCTGTATTGTCTTACGGTGACGAAATAAAATCGATAGATATCACTTATCGTAATTGGACAAATCATGTAAGCAATGCTCTGGAATCAATGCGGATACGAAACTCCATAGCTAATCTTGCAGTCCGTGACGCTATGACAGGTGTTTATTCGAGAATAGGCATTGAGAAAAATATCCAGTTTGTTATTGACAGAATGTCAGATCCGAAAAATAAGGCTTTTATCGCTGTCTGCGATCTGGACTGCCTTAAAAAGATAAATGATAATTTTGGCCATAACTGCGGTGATATTGCAATAAAAGCGATCGCAGACGCAGTTTTGGCATCGACAAAAAATCATGAGATATGTGCAAGGGTAGGCGGCGATGAGTTTGTGGTGATAGGCTGTAACGACTATAACGACAACTATCCTGAACGATTTTCTGCAAGGGTCAACGACCGCCTTAAAGTATATAACAGGTTTGCAGGTAACGATTTTGAGGTCAGCGTTAGTATAGGCGGTATTTGTAAACATATAACAGATATCCACGAGCTTGAAGATATGTTTACACAGGCGGATAAGATAATGTATGCAAGTAAATTGGAAAGACATAAAAACAGGAAATAGCAATAGATAAAATATCAGTGAATTACAACGGACGGTCAGTGATCGTCCGTTTTTGCGTGTGAGAGACACATATCCACTTGACTTATAGGCTCAAATGTAGTATAATGTAAAAGTTAAGGCGGTTTTCTGCCTGTTAGTAAGACGATTTTTTTCGGAAAGGAAATGGATAATAAAATGGCTAAAGCTAAAAAAATAACGGCTGCTCTTACTGCCGCATTGCTTTGTACTGCGAGCCTTACCGCTTGCTCAGACACAAGCTATGTGATGACAGCAGGTGACAGCAAGATAAACGCAGGAATCTACATTTATAATGAGCTTACAGAAATGTCATATCAAATGACGATGATGTATTATCAGAAAGGCATCAAAAAGGACTATTTCGATCAGAAGGTAGACGGAAAGGCATTTGACGAGTATCTTTCAGATTATGCTCTCACTGCAACTAAGGAGTATGCGGCTGTAGTTGACAAGTTCAACGAGCTTGGACTTACTCTTTCAGATGAGGATATAAAGTCCATTAATGACAGCATAAGCAGCACATGGGATTCTCAGGGCGAGTTTTACGAATCAGAGGGTATCTCAAAGGAATCTGTAAAGCTTGCGCTCAAAGGCTCGAAAATGAGGGAAGAACTTTTTGATCATTACTATGCAGAGGGTGGCGAGGAAGCCGTTTCAGACGATGAAATGGTGAAGTATCTTGATGATAACTACCTGAGATATAAGTCCATTTCCTTTGCAAAAACTAAAGCATCAACTGATTCTTCATCATCAGCCACCGATTCTTCTACAGACTCAGCAGACGCTGCAAATGAGGAAGCCAAGGCAAAAAGAGATGAGTTCCTTGAAAAGGCTCAGGGCGTTTCGTTTGACGATTTTGATAGCATCATAGATGAATACAATGATTATGTTGCATCAAAGAAAGCCTCAGATTCAAGCTCCGCCGCTGACAGCGATTCATCAGCCTCAGACAGTTCAACAGCGTCAGATGACACTTCTTCTGTAGCAGAGAGCGACACAAGCTCCACAGCTTCCGACGATACATCTTCTGTATCTGACAGCACAGCAGAATCAAGCTCCGCTTCAGACAGCGACTCGTCAACGGACAGCTCATCATCAGAGCCTGACCCATATGCAAATGAGAAAATGATGAATTACGGTGCAATGGACGATTCACAGAAAGACACTGTAAACGGCAAGATACTCAAAGAAGTAAGCGGTATGAGCACAGACGTTGCAACAGCTTATGAGGACGATAACGCATATTACATTCTTATCAAGGGCGATATCAAGGGAAGAGATACAGAATATGCCAAGGACAAACATGAAGATCTTCTTAAAGAAATGAAGAGCGATGAATTTCAGAAGAAATTAACAAGCTGGGTAGAAAAGCTTGACATCAAGGTAAACAACAAGGCAATAAAACGTTACACTCCGAAAGTTGTCTACGATAAGCAGACAGAGTATTACAGCAAGAACAAAAATTCATAGCAGATAAAATTACCGCCGCAACCGAGTTTGGTTGCGGCGGTTTTGTCATATCCGAAATTCACTTATGATACCTTGTATTAGCACTTATCTGAAACGCCCTGTAAACCTGCTCCAAAAGCATTATCCTTGCAAGCTGGTGCGGGAACGTCATCTCCGACATTGATAAGCGCAGATCAGCGGCCGACTTTATCTCAGGGGCAATGCCGAATGACGAGCCTATTATGAAATTCACTGTGCTGAATCCGTTCAGACCGCATTCGCTGAGCTTTTTGGACAGCTTTTCACTTGAAAGCTGCTTGCCCTCAATGCACATTGCAATATTGTATGCGCCCTTGATGTCAGTGTAGCCTTTCATGGTTTTTGCTTCGTTTTCAAGCGCCGCCGCTATCTCCTTTTCGGAGGGGTTGTCAGATAACCTCGACTCATTCAGCTCAACTATTTCAAGCTTGCAGAACGCCCCCAGCCGCTTTGAGTATTCCGCCGCAGCGTCACGCCAGTATTTTTCTTTCAGCTTTCCAACTGTAATAAGATTTATCCTTATCAAAATGCCACCGCCATTCCGCTGCCCTCAGGCTTTGCTATATGTAAAATATAGTCGCTGTTGCGCTCGTAATCCCCAAGCGCTCCCACAGCCGAGTTTTCAGCCTGCAAAGGCGTGTTGTTTTCCTGACTTAAATGCCCTAAAATAAATTTATATGTACCTGCTGTCATAAGCTTTTTTAGCTGTTCTCCGCAGGCTGAGTTTGAAAGGTGACCATGGTCTGAAGCGATGCGCCTTTTCAGCTCATATGGATAAGGTCCATTTTTCAACATTGACTCATCATAATTTGACTCCAGCAAAACAAGGTCAGAACCGCTCAGGTGCATATCGACCTCATTTGTAACAGTGCCAAGGTCGGTGCATACGCACACCTGCTTGCCGTCAGGGGTCTTTATCTGATATCCACAGCTTGCAGGGGTATCATGAAATGTGGCAAAACCTTTTACGGCATAATCTCCTATGCAGACTTCATTGCCGTCCACCTCGTTGACATCACAGGCAGGGTCTATTTTGCCGTCAGATACAAGTATCTCAAGATTTGTCTTTTGGGCAAATACAGGGATATGATATTTCTTCGTGAGAACTTTAAGCCCCGAAACATGGTCTGAATGTGTGTGTGTGATAAAAATTCCCTGTATCACAGCAGGGTCGATCTCGTTAGCTTTCAAAGCCTCACAAAGACGTTTGCAGGAAACTCCTGCGTCAACAAGTATCCCGCCGTCACTGTTGCCGATAAAAGAGCTGTTGCCCTTGCTTGATGAAAAAAGTGGATATATCCTTGCCATAACTAATTCCTTTCAAAAGTTTTCAGAAGATACTCTGCAACACCGTCTTCTTCATTTGTGCCTGTCACCTGGTCGCAGCATTCAAGCACCTCTTTGCAGGCGTTTTTTACCGCCACTCTTTTATCAGCCGCCTTGAACATAGGCAGATCGTTGGTGTTGTCCCCAAAAGCCGTGACAAAGTCAAAGCCGTAATTCTCACGAAGATACCTCACGCCTTGCTCCTTAGAAGCCACCGAAGAGAACACTTCAAGATACCAAAGCTTGGGGTCATAAACATCATAATAGTATGTGATGTTCAGCTTTTCATTTTCTTTAAGAGCGTCATACAGCGGTACAAGCTTTTCTTTTTCTGCAATAAATGTGAAGTATATCACATTGTCGATGTACTGAGAAAGGTCACTGACCTGCGTGAAAGACTTGTAATATTTCTCTCTGCGTTCCTTGTAAAAGCTCTCCATTGCAGGTGAAATAAGCCTCTCATATCTTGTGGAAAGCTGGTTATCTGAAACCGAGTACATAAAAGGCTCTAAACCAAGTCCTTTTGAAAGACCTATGATAAGACCGCAAAGCTCCCTGGAAAGACTGTTTATCTTGACGTATTTTTTCTCCGCCATATCATAAATAAGCACGCCGTTCATAAGTATAACGGGAAGCTTCAGGTCAAGCCCCGAAAGTATTTTTCCTGCGGAAGCAAGCGTCCTTGCCGTGGCAGCAGTGAAGTTAAGCCCCTTTGCCATGAGCCTGTTCAAAGTGTCTCTTGTGAACTCCGTCACCTCTGCATTGCCGTTAAGCAACGTTCCGTCAAGGTCGGAAATAAAAAGCTCCATATCATGTCCTCTCAAATGCTGTAAAAAACGGCGGCAAATAATATGCCGCCGCAGTGTTATCAATATTTATCAGCCGCTAAGCTCCATTTCGTTAGCGTCAGGCTTGTAAACACGCTGAATGTCAGCTCCAAGCCCTCTGAGTTTCTCATCTATCTTTTCATATCCTCTTTCGATGTAGAAAATATTGTCTATCTCAGTAGTGCCCTCTGCGGCAAGTCCTGCTATCACCATGGCAGCACCTGCTCTCAGGTCAGTTGCTACAACAGGAGCGCCTTTGAGCTTGCCAACGCCCTGTATAACAGCCACCTTGCCGTCAACAGAAATGTCAGCGCCCATTCTTCTAAGCTCAGCCACATATCTGAATCTGTTGTCAAAAATATCGTCTGTAACGATGCTCGTACCCTCAGCAAGCGTCAGCAGTGTTGAGAACTGCGGCTGCATATCAGTAGGGAAGCCAGGGTGCGGCATAGTTTTTATAGAAGTTTTCACGAGCGGACCGTCCACCCAAACATGAACGCTCTCGTCGCTTTCCTCAACGTTTACGCCTACCTTGCGTAGCTTTGCCGTGATAGATTCAAGGTGTTTAGGGATAACATTTGCGATAACAACGTCGCCCTTTGTGGCAGCCGCCGCTACCATATAAGTGCCTGCCTCTATCTGGTCAGGGATAGTCGCATAGGTAACGCCTTTGAGGTAATCAACGCCTCTTATCTTGATAACGTCTGTACCTGCGCCTCTGATATCAGCACCCATTGAGTTAAGGAAGTTCGCAAGGTCAACGATATGAGGCTCTTTCGCCGCATTTTCGATTATAGTAAGCCCCTTTGCCTTTACAGAGGCAAATATTGCATTCATAGTTGCGCCAACAGTAACAAAGTCAAAGTATATCTGATTGCCCACAAGCTCGTCTGCTGTGACATGATTAGCTCCGTTCACTATCTCGTCAGACGCACCAAGCGCCTTGAAAGCTTTCAAATGCTGATCTATAGGTCTGTCGCCAAGGTCACAGCCGCCCGGCATCGGAACAAAAGCCTCGTGAAATCTTCCAAGCAGTGTGCCAAGAAAATAGCATGACGCTCTCATGGTTCTTGCAAGCTCATATGGCACTTCAGGCTTTTCAATGCCCTTTGTGTCAAAATATATAGTATTTTTATCTAAAAGTCTGACCTCTGCGCCCATTTCACGCAGAATCTTCATGCACTTAGTTATATCGCTTATCTCAGGCACGTTCTCAAGAACGCACGGCTCGTCGCACAGGATAGTTGCCGCAACCAATGCAACAGCAGCGTTTTTTGCACCGCTTATCTGCACAGTACCATGCAGCGGCTTACCTCCATGTATAACAAACTTCTCCAAGTTTACACACTCCTTAACGAGATTGTCGGCTTCTCTCTCTGCCGACGCTCAGATTATTATACCACAGCCACTGGCAAAATAAAAGCAAAAAGCAAGAATTTCAACGATTTGGTTAAAATCATTTAACATACACCCAAGCAATCGTTAAATCTGCCCATATAATGCAGGCTACGGCGGTCTATAAAAAGAACAAATGTTCACATACTCTTAACAATAGAATATTCAACTCTTATATTCTAACACACCCCATTCAAAAAATCAATAGTGAATAAGGATATTTTGATAAATTTTCGACAATTTTTTCGGCTTTTTCGGTGAAAATTACAGCAATGTTACAACTGTACGAAATATTGTACCTTATTGTAACCTTAGTGTAATATTTAAGTACAAAAAATCAGACACTTGCCGTTTGTCTTGACGAAAAAGAACGGCTGTGGTATACTCATAACAACAGATATACTGTAAAAAGGGGAGTGCGGCAGTGGTAAAAAGAAAGAATCTCATATGGGCGGCAGCTTTTGCGGCTGTTATCGCTGCGTGCCTGATATTTATTTTCCTCACAGGTGGAAAGAGCGGAGAAAATTCTGCCGAGATATATGAAAACGGCAAGCTAATAAAGACTATCTCTGACCTTTCCCCCGATAAGGAGTATTCCTTTGAGATAAAAACAGAAAACGGCACTAATACCATAACCGTTGGCGGGGGAAGCATTTGGGTGTCTGTCGCAGATTGCTCGAACCAGACCTGTGTTCATGCAGGAAAGATATCCCACGCAGGACAGACCGTCATTTGTGCTCCGCACAAGCTTGTGATAAAAATAGTCGGCGAGACATCTGCTGACGCTGTGATATAGGGGTGGAAGCATGAAGATATCAGTACAAAAAATCACCCTTATAGGAATTTTCACCGCCTTGTCACTTATCATTTTCATGGTTGAGGCACAATTCCCTGTCATGCCCATAGGCGGCATGAAGCTTGGGCTTGCAAATATCGTCACAATGGCAGCAATGCTTTTTATCGGCAGAAAAGAGGCAGGTTTGGTGCTTCTTTTGAGGATAGTCCTTGCGGCAGGGCTTTACGGAACTGTGGTGAGCTTTGCGTTCTCACTTACAGGCGGAATTTTAGCGTATCTCGCCATGTACATTGCGGTTTCGAGAGTTGGTGAAAACCAGCTTTGGGTGACATCAGTTTTTGGTGGCTTTTTTCATAATATAGGTCAGCTTTGTGCGGCGGCAGTGATATCAGGCACATGGGCGGTGTTCAGCCTTTTGCCTTATCTTATAATAAGCGGCATTCTCACAGGCACGCTCAATGGTCTTATCCTCCAAAGATTGTGGAAGTCGCCGCTTAGAAAATACAGCATAAAAAGATAACAGCGGTGTCAGGGGCATACCTGATGACCGCTGTTTTGTTCTATAGTCAGTTTAGCCAAAAACAGACTTTTCACAAAGTGGCATTTCTACATTTTTGCCTTGTGAGAAATAGGTGAAAACTCAGCGTTTTGCTTGCATTTGACCGAAAAATATGGTATAATTAGTTGTTATAATAGGGTCATTATAGGATAGCGTTGAAATTGAACGGAGGAGTGGATTTGAGAATACTTGGTATCGACCCGGGTTACGCCATTGTGGGATTCGGAGTGCTTGAATACAACAGCGGAAAATTCACTGTTGTTGACTATGGTGCAATAACCACTTCTGCGGATATGGATTTCAACAGACGGCTGAAAGTCATCTATGACGATATGACTGAGATAATAACCACCTATAAGCCTGACGAAATGGGAATAGAAAAGCTTTTTTTCAATACCAATGAAAAGACCGCCATTGACGTTGCACAGGCAAGGGGAGTGACCCTGCTTCCTGCCATAATAAGAAATATTCCAATCTATGAATATACGCCTTTGCAGGTGAAATGCTCCATAGTCGGCTATGGACGTGCCGAGAAAAAGCAGGTGCAGGAAATGACAAAGACCATGCTTCATCTTAAAGCTATCCCAAAGCCTGACGATACAGCGGACGCAGTGGCTATCGCTATAACTCACGGGCTTTCGGTGAACACAAGGCGTGTTATGAAAAATTTTGAGGAGAAATAATATGATATATTCACTTAGCGGAAAGCTCGTTCATACCGAGAGCGACCTTGCCGTAATAGAATGTGCAGGCGTGGGCTATGCCTGCAAAACTACTTTTTCCACCTTGCAGCAGATTGCAGGCAAAAGCGAGGTCAAGCTTTACACTCACCTCTCCGTAAGGGAGGACGCGGTGGAGCTTTTCGGCTTTGCAACTAAGGAGGAGCTTAAAAGCTTCCGTATGCTCATATCTGTCAGCGGAGTAGGCCCGAAGGCAGGTCTTGCCATACTTTCAGCTTGCACTCCGTCACAGTTTGCGCTTGCGGTTGCAACGGGGGATTCAAAGGCTTTCACAAAGATAAAGGGTATCGGTACAAAGATAGCACAAAGGATAGTCCTCGAGCTTAAGGATAAGGTGGCAAAAGAGAATACCATATCCGTCAGAGGAAATGGGGCTCAGGGCTTTGCAGCTGTTCCAAGCGGAGCTGTCGAAGAAGCTGTCACAGCCCTTGTGGTGCTTGGATATACCGAGGGCGAAGCAATGTCAGTGATATCAAAGCTTGACCCGAATTTGAGCGTTGAAGAGCTTATAAAGAAAGCTCTTATCGGACTTGCGAAATTTTGAGAGGAGAACTCCATAAATGATCGAAAAAGGAGATTTTGATATAGACAGGATAGTCACCCCGAAAGAAACTCAGGCGGAAACAACTGACGATTTCGAGGTGAGCCTTAGACCTAAAACACTTGACGAGTATATCGGTCAGGAAAAGGTCAAGGAGAACCTGAAAATATATATACAAGCGGCAAAAAACAGGGGCGACAGCCTTGACCACGTTCTGCTTTACGGCCCTCCTGGTCTGGGTAAGACCACTCTTTCTGCCATAATCGCCCACGAAATGGGAGTTAACATCAGGATAACCTCAGGCCCTGCCATTGAAAAACCGGGCGACCTTGCAGCACTTCTCACAAACCTTGAAAAAGGCGACGTGCTTTTTATTGATGAGATTCACCGCCTTTCAAGACAGGTGGAGGAAGTTCTTTATCCTGCCCTTGAAGATTATGCCTTGGATATAATCATGGGCAAAGGTCCTGCGGCAAGATCTATAAGGATAGAGCTGAACAAGTTCACTCTTATAGGTGCAACCACCAGAGCAGGCTCGCTTTCTGCACCGCTGAGAGATCGTTTCGGCGTTATCCAGCGTTTGGAGCTTTACAATACAGAACAGCTTTCCGATATCGTAAAGCGTTCCGCCATTTTACTTGGCGTGGCTTGTGATGATGACGGTGCAGAGGAGATAGCAAAGCGTTCAAGAGGAACTCCAAGAATAGCAAACCGCTTTTTAAGGCGTGTGCGTGATTTTGCCGAAGTCATGGGCGACGGCAGGATAACCGCAGACATTGCAAAGATAGCCCTTAATAGAATGGACGTTGACAAGTTGGGACTTGACTCTCTCGACAAACGTCTGCTGACAATGATAATAAAAGGCTATGACGGCGGCCCCGTGGGACTTGAAACCCTTGCGGCGGCTATCGGCGAGGAGTCTGTCACCATTGAGGACGTTTGCGAGCCGTATCTTATGCAGCTCGGTTTCCTCTCAAAGACCCCAAGGGGACGTGTGGCGACTCAGCTTGCTTACGATCATCTGGGATTTCTCAAGGACGGACAAACGCACCTGTGATTTAGTGAGGAATGCTTAATGAGGAATGAGGAGTGAGGAGTGAGGAATTAAGGTATCGCCTGCGGCGATGAATTTCTTGTTCTGTAGGGGTGAACGCTGTTCACCTGCCACTGCACTTTCTATCTTTGGAAAAATTTTATTATCGGATAAATTTAATATGTGTGTTAATATAGAGTTTACATAAATAAAAAATAATATAGAGGTATGACCTCGAAAAGGAGCTAATTATTATGGGAAGATTATTTGGAACTGACGGCGCAAGAGGAGTAGCTATTACAGAGCTTACCTGCGAGCTTGCTATGCAGATAGGCAGAGCTGCCGCAATGGTACTCACGAAGGAAACAAACCACAAGGCTAAGATAATCATAGGCAAGGATACCCGTATCTCAGGCGACATTCTGGAGTCCGCACTGGTGGCAGGTATCTGCTCAGTTGGCGCAGACGCTCATATACTCGGTGTTGTTCCTACTCCTGCCGTTGCAATGCTTGTAAAGAAATACAACGCAGACGCAGGCGTTATGATATCCGCTTCACACAATTCTGTTGAGTTTAACGGCATAAAGCTTTTCTCTGGCACAGGCTTCAAGCTTTCTGACGAGATAGAAAACGAGATAGAAGCACTTATCCTTGACACACCTGAGAAGATAGAGCTGAAAGACGGCTGTGATATAGGTCACGTTTATTACGAAAAGGACGCAGCTTGGGATTATATCCGCTACGTTATGAAAACAGTTCAGACAGATTTCAACGGTATCCGTGTGGCGCTTGATTGTGCAAATGGCTCAGCTTCTGTGTGCGCACAGAGAATTTTCGAGGGACTTGGGGCAAAGTGCATAATGCTCAACGATAAGCCTGACGGAACGAATATAAATAAGGATTGCGGCTCAACACATATCGAGGGTCTGCAAAAGGCAGTTGTTGATAACCATTGCGATATCGGTCTTGCCTTTGACGGCGACGCTGACAGATGTCTTGCAGTTGACGAAAAGGGCGAGCTTATCGACGGTGACAAGATACTTGCTATCTTCTCAAAATATATGAAGAACATGGGTATACTCAAAAACAACACCTGCGTTGTTACAGTTATGACAAACCTCGGCTTCTTCAAGTATGCAAAGGCAAACGGCATCGTTGCCGCTACCACAAAGGTGGGCGACAGATACGTTCTTGAAGAAATGCTCAAGGGCGGTTATAATATCGGCGGTGAGCAGTCAGGCCATATCATTCTTCTTGACTATGCAAACACAGGCGACGGTGAGCTGACAGGTACAAAGCTTCTGACAGTCCTCAAATGTACAGGCGAAAAGGCAAGCGAGCTTGCTTCCTGCATGGAGTGCTACCCACAGGTGCTTGTGAACGTTAAGATAACAGCAGACAAAAAGGGTATGTGGGATAAAGTCCCTGAGATAACAGACGCTATCAAGATGTATTCCGAAAAGCTTGGGGACGAGGGCAGGATACTTGTCCGTGAGTCAGGCACAGAGCCTCTCGTTCGTGTTATGATAGAGGGCAAGAGAACAGGCATAATCACAGAATATGCACACAAGATAGCGGAGCTTATCGAAAAAATGTAAGGTGATATTTTGAAAATAGCTTTGATAAACGGTCAAAACCATAAAGGCTCTACATATCATATAGGCAAAATGTTAGCCGATAAACTTGGCGGCGAGGTGACAGAGTTCTTCCTGCCGAGAGATTTCGGCGAGTTCTGCTGCGGCTGTACCAATTGCTTTATGAAAGGCGAAGAAAAGTGTCCTCACTATGAGAAGCTCGACCCTATCACCAAAGCGGTGGACGAAGCAGACGTGCTGATACTCACTTCCCCTGTGTATGTCTACCACTGCACAGGCTCGATGAAAGCATGGCTCGACCATTACGGTTGGCGTTGGATAGTCCACAGACCTGAGGAGAAAATGTTCTCAAAACGTGCCGTGGTGATATCCACAGCCGCAGGTGCAGGCATGAAAAGCACTAACAAGGATATGGCTGACAGCCTTTCTTTCTGGGGCGTGCCGAAGATATATAAGATAGGTTTCGGCGTGCACGCAACGAACTGGAGCAAAGTTTCCGACAAAATGCTTGCAAAGATAGAGAAAAAGACCGACAGCATTGCCGCAAAGCTTAAAAGCGACAGCTTTGAGCCAAAGGTCAGCCTTAAAGGCAGAATGTATTTCACCATTTTCCACTTTGCAAACAAAAAGGGCTGGAATCCTGCTGATAGTGCATATTGGAAGGCAAAGGGCTGGACGGAAAAGAAAAGACCGTGGAAAAAGTAATTTTATATAAGGATAAAAAATATGAGAATTGCAGAAAACTGGAAAGACTATAAGATAATAGACACCTCAAGCGGAGATAAGCTTGAAAGCTGGGGCGGAAAGGTGCTTGTCAGACCTGACCCACAGATAATATGGAAGTCCCCAAAGCGTTCTGACCTTTGGACAAAGGCAGACGGCATATATCACCGTTCCTCAAAGGGCGGCGGCGAATGGGAATACAGAAAGCGCCTGCCAGAAAGCTGGAACATAGGCTATAAGAATTTGAAGTTTATAATCAGACCAACGGGCTTCAAGCACACAGGTCTTTTTCCTGAGCAGGCTGTGAACTGGGACTTCATGGCTGATAAAATAAGAAACGCAGACAGAGAGATAAAGGTGTTAAACCTCTTTGCATACACAGGCGGAGCTACCCTTGCCTGTGCCGAAGCAGGAGCAAGCGTTTCACACGTTGACGCATCAAAGGGCATGGTTCAGTGGGCAAGAGAAAACGCCGCTGCGTCAGGGCTTTCCGATAAGCCTATACGCTGGCTTGTAGACGATTGCGAAAAGTTCGTTCAGCGTGAGATACGCCGTGGCAAGACCTATGACGCTATCGTTATGGATCCTCCGTCCTACGGCAGAGGACCCGGCGGAGAGATATGGAAGCTTGAAGATTGTATCTATGACCTTGTAAAGACCTGTTCAGGCGTTTTGAGTGATGAGCCGCTTTTCTTCCTGCTCAACAGCTATACCACAGGACTTTCACCCTCAGTTATGGCATATATCCTTAGAGATGTCCTCGGAACGAGGTTTGGCGGAAACGTCACGGCTGATGAGATAGGATTGCCTGTGGAGGCAACAGGCGGTGTGCTTCCATGCGGTTCAACGGCAATTTGGCAGAAATAGCTTTGCTATAGTAAGGAATGGTGTTCACATGAAATATGCTGAAAATTATGTTTATATGTACGGCCAAATGATCTCCACCTGTTCGTTTCTTCTTGACGGTGATTTTCCAAAGGCAGACGGCACGGCAGAGATAAAGGAAAAATATCACCTTGTCGGTGGTGAGACCGGAACAGCGGCGGCTGTTCTTTGCAGTCTGAATGTGCCTGTAAAGCTTGGCGGTACTCACCTTGGAAGCGACAATGAAAAGCTTATAAAGGATTATTTTTCAGACAAGACCGCTGACCTTTCGGAGCTTGTAACGGAGGACTTTGAAGGCGTGACCGACTATGTTATCATAGATAAAAATACACGCACCTGTTTTGGTGAGTGGGATAAGCTTTATTCACGCCCGAAGGCTTTTTATGAACAGCCTTCGGAGGAGTCGGTGAAAAATTCAGCCTGCGTTGCGGCTGACCCTTATTTTGGTGATAAGATAGCCGAGTATTGCGTGAAATATGGCAAGAAATACGTCACCATAGATTGTGCCTATGACAGCTATATACATAAGCATTGTGCAGTAAATTGCATATCTCATCAGCACCTTGATGAATATTATCCGAATAAAAGCTATGATGAGCTTTTCATGCTTTATACAGATAATACAGACGGACTTGTGATATTTACCCTTGGTGAAAAGGGTGCGATGTATGGCAGAAAGGGCGCTGTGCCAAAGATGTGCCCTGCATTTAAAGTAGACGTAGTGTCAACACTTGGTGCTGGGGACAGCTTTAAGGCAGGCGCTGTATATGGGCTTTATAAAGGTCTTGATGACGATGCATTGGTAAAAACAGCCTGTGCTGTGGCAGGTGCGGCGGTGGAAAAGTTCCCTATCGCACTCTATCCGCCGACAGTAAAAGATATTGAAAAGCTTATGGGCAATATGTAGGGGCGAACAGCGTTCGCATACCCATATATTATAATAAGGTATAGACCGTAAATTTCAGACAGGAGGAAAGGTTATGTCTTTTGATTTTGATGAACTTAAACACAAGGCAGGAAATATGCTTGAAAAGGGCAAAGAAAAAGCTCACGAGGCTGCCGAAAGTGAAAAGGGGCAGAAGATAAAGAGCAAAGCAGGAGAGCTGTTTGAAAAGGGAAAGGAAAAAGCCCACGAGTTCGCAGAGAGCGAAACGGGCAAAAAGGTAAAGAACAAGGCTGAAAAGCTCCTTGATAAAGGAATAGACAAAGCCGAAAATGTTTACGAAAAGCATAAGGAAAGAAAGGCTGAACAGAAAGAACAGCCTGAAGATAAGGAATAAACTAAATTTGGTAAGGAAAGTGAAATGAGCAGTTTTATTGAAATAAAGGATCTGCACTTTTCCTATGTGAACGACCTTGAAGAGCCACCTGTTAAAACGGAGGTGCTTAAAGGCATTGATCTTAACATAGAAAAAGGCGAGTTTGTGGCAGTGCTTGGTCATAACGGCTCAGGCAAATCTACACTTGCAAAGTGCATAAACGCTATAAATCTTCCTGAGTCGGGGGCTGTCTATGTGAACGGCATGGACACTTTGGACGAAAATAACCTCTTGCCTATAAGAGAAAAGGTGGGCATGGTATTCCAAAACCCTGATAACCAGATAGTTGCAACTATCGTGGAGGAGGACGTGGCTTTCGCCCTTGAAAATATGGGCGTCGAGCCTAACGAGATACGCAGGCGTGTTGACGAGGCTCTTAAAACCGTCGGTATGTATGAATACAGACTTCATGCACCTCATAAGCTTTCAGGCGGACAGAAACAGCGTGTGGCTATCGCTGGCATAATCGCAATGAAGCCTGATTGTATACTTCTTGACGAGCCTACCGCCATGCTCGATCCTCACGGCAGGGACGAGGTAATGAAAACTGTCAAAATGCTCAACGAGCAGGGCGTTACTATCGTGCTTATCACCCATTATATGGAGGAAGCCGCACAGGCACAGCGTGTTGTTGTAATAGACGGTGGCGAGGTCATAATGGATAACGTTCCGAAGAAGATATTCTCAAATGTGGAAACTATGAAAAATCTGGGACTTGACGTGCCGCAGGTGACAGAGCTTTGCTGGGAGCTTAAAAGGGCAGGCTATGACATTTCCACCGAGATAATCCACGAGGACGAGTGCGTTCAGAAGCTTTATGAAATGCTTAAGTGATAGGGAGTAACAATGGCAGTAATTAAAACGGAAAACTTGACTTATGTTTACGGTGAGGGTACGCCCTTTCGCAAAACAGCCGTAGACAATGTTAATATAGAGATAAATGACGGCGAAATGGTGGGTATAATAGGACATACAGGCTCAGGCAAATCTACCCTTATCCAGCATTTCAACGGTCTTTTGAAGCCCACGAGCGGAAGCGTCTATATAGACGGAGAAAGGCTGTGGGACGATAAATCAAGGCTTCGCCCTATAAGATTTAAGGTGGGTCTTGTGTTTCAGTATCCTGAGTATCAGCTCTTTGAGGAGACCTGTTATAAGGATATCGCATTTGGACCTAAGAATATGGGTATCAAGGAAGATCAGATAGACAAGTATGTGAAAGAAGCCGCAAGAATGGTGGGGCTAAGCCCTGAGATACTTGACAAATCGCCTTTCGAGCTTTCAGGCGGACAGAAAAGGCGTGTGGCTATAGCAGGCGTTATGGCAATGAACCCAAAGGTGCTTATCCTTGACGAACCTGCTTCGGGTCTTGACCCAAAGGGCAGAGAGCAGATACTTGGTCTTATAAGAGAGTATCATGAGCAAATGAAAAACACTGTTTTGCTGGTATCCCATTCTATGGAAGATATCGCAAAGAACGTTTCAAAGATACTTGTCATGAACGAATCGAAGCTTTTCTGCTATGATGATACAGTAAAGGTGTTCCACCGCTCTGAGGAGCTTGTGTCAATGGGACTTGCAGTGCCGCAGATAACAAGAGTTATAAACAGGCTCAAAGCCATGGGCATAGATATTAAGGACGATGTGTATACAGTTGGCTATGCGAAAAAGGTCATCCTTGAAATGCTGGAGCAGAAAAAGAATAAGTAAGCAGCGGACTGCCTTTGACCCATATGAGCAGAGAGCAGGACTGTGTAAGTTGAGATAGAAAATTGGAGGAATATACCTTGATAAAGGATATTACTATAGGACAGTATTTTCCCGGAAATTCTGTCATTCACCGAATGGACGCACGAATAAAGATAATAATGACGGCGATTTTCATAGTAATGCTTTTCGCCGCAAACAGCGTGTGGGGACTTCTTGTGGGCATAGCTTTTACTATTCTCACTTTTATCATATCGAAAATACCCGGTAAACTAATGCTAAAAAGCTTGAAGCCTATCGTGCCGATAATAATATTTACGGCGATACTCAATCTGCTTTTTATCAGAACGGGCAAAGCTTATTTTGAGTGGAAATTTCTCAAGATAACCGATGAAGGCGTTGACACGGCAGTGTTCATGATGATAAGGATAATCTGCCTTATTGTCGGAACTTCGCTTCTTACCTACACCACCTCGCCTATCGATCTGACAGACGCTATCGAAAGATTGCTTTCACCGCTGAAAAAGATAAAAGTGCCTGTCCATGAGCTTGCAATGATGATGACTATTGCCCTGAGATTTATCCCTACCCTTATCGAGGAAACAGACAAGATAATGTCAGCCCAGAAAGCAAGAGGAGCGGATATGGAAACAGGCTCGCTCATTCAGAAAGCTAAAGCCCTTATTCCAGTGCTCATACCGCTTTTCGTGGCATCGTTCAGACACGCCGAGGAGCTTGCCCTCGCAATGGAGTGCCGTTGCTATCACGGCGGAGAGGGCAGAACAAGAATGAAACAGCTCCATATGAGCATAGTCGACCTCTACGGCTCGGTGTTCTGCGTGCTGTTCCTTGCAGGCGTTATCGTCATAAATATAGTCGTATAGGAGGGGTATTATGAGCAGTATTTTTAAAGATATGGACCAAGATGACAGACTTAACACTTTGGAAAGAAAAGTCAAGAAACTTGAGAGAAATGTAAATGGGGGAAGTAAAATGTCAGGCATTATAAAAGACCTTATCGGTATGGAATGTACCATTGACGGCGATGGTTTTTTCAGTACAAGATGCACCATTCTTGATGTCGATGACGAATGGGTAAAGCTCATCGTACACGAGAAGAAAAAGGACTTGACAAAAATAATAAGGATCGACAATATAGAATCCATAACACTCGACTAAAGAAACGGGATATACTCATGACAAATTTCAGGATAATACTTGCCTATAACGGCACAGCCTATCATGGGTGGCAAAGGCAGAACAACGCTCTTGCCGTTCAGCAGGTGCTTGAAGAGGCTATCCTCTCGCTGACGGGACAGACAGTCACAGTGAACGGCTGCTCACGAACAGACGCAGGAGTACACGCAAGAAGATTTTGTGCAAGCTTTCTTATAGAGTCCACAATAACCTGCCGTGGGATAGTTTTCGGACTTAATTCAAAGCTGCCGGACGATATCTCAGTGCTGGAGTGCGAAAAAGTCCCCCTTGATTTTCACGCAAGATATATGTGCAGCGGCAAGGAGTATGAGTATATTATACATAACAGCGAGATAAAAAATCCCTTTTATAAAGATACAGCCTACCGCAGTTGGTTCCCCATAGACGAGAAAAAGCTTGATAAGGCGGCACAGGATTTTGTGGGAACGCATGATTTCAAAGCCATGTGTTCCACCGATTGCACAAAGGAGAATACAGTTAGGACTATATTCTCTTTCCATGTAAGACGTGAGGGCGAGCTTGTGATATTCACAGTTTCGGGAGACGGCTTTCTGTACAATATGGTAAGGATAATGGTAGGCACGCTTATTTTTATAAATGAGGGCAAGATAGGAGAAACTCAAATACCCGATATACTTGCGTCAAAGGACAGAACAAGAGGCGGAAAGACCGTTCCGCCGCAGGGATTGTATCTTAACGAAGTGTATTATGATAAAGATAAAGGATCTGAACAAGGTGAATGATAAAAGATCAAAGAGCAGGCGGAGAAAGAAAAATCCGCCTACCAAAGAAGAAAAAACAATAAGAATAACCAAGCAGACGGATTTTGTTCAGCGTGACGAGTTTCACGGTGCAGAAGAGCCTATGCCGAACGTTACTTTCAGAGAGATAAAGCGTCAGAAAAAGGCGGCTCAGAAAGCGGCGGAACGTGAGCAGGAAGAACAGCTCCGAAAAGAAGCGGAAGAAGCCGAGGAGTCACGAAGCAGAATAGAGCTGACGAACACTGAGGATAAAGCCGAGGAGGAAAAGCCTGAAAAAGCTGATGAAAGCAAGATAACAGTATCAGGCGGTGAAAATAAAGAGCAGGCTTCAGAAAGCAAAGAGGAAAAATCCGAGCATAAAAGCAGAAAAGAGAAAAAGGCTGAGAAAGCCGAGAAAGCAGAGAGGTCTGACGAGGAAATATCCAACGTCACCGATATAAGAGCGGCAAGAAAGAAAGAGAAAAACAAAAAGCTCTATAAAAAGATAGCCGCCATAGCAGTGGTGGTCGCTTTCGGAGTTGGCGTTTACGCTTCAAGAGGAGTGTGGGTGCCGAAGCTTGAGGGCATTTTGGACAGACCTCATGCCACTATAGTAAACGACGGCAAAAAGCAAAGCGGAAATTTCCCGCTGACCTTTGATGAAAGCTCCGTTAACGTTATAAAACAGCTTTCCGACGGTATAGTTCGAGTTGACGACAGGAACATTGCTTTTTATGACGAGTCTGGCAATAAGATATCGGATAATTCTCACAACTTTGCAAACCCTGTTGTAAGAACATCCGGAAAGCGTGTGCTTGTTTACGATAACGGTGGAAATTCTTTCAGAGTGCTGAATAAAAAGGGCGAGCTGCTCTCAAAGGATATAGACCAGTCTATACTTTTGGCGGAGATAGCCCCTGACAGCACAGTTGCAGTGGTCACCCAGACTGAGAAATATGCCGCAGTGCTGACAGTTTATGACTCCTCGGGAGCAGAGATATATCAGTGGTCAAGCTCACGAAGAATACTTGATATAAGCTTTGATAAGGACGGTAGTGGCTGTTGTATCTCAACATTTTCAAGCAGTGGCGGAGCGTTACGCTCGGTCATCTATTATGTGACCTTTGACAGCACAGAGGAGAAGATGAAGAGCGAACAGCTTGAAACTCTCGCAGTTGCCGTTCAGCGAAACGATAACGGCGATTATTGGGTAGTGGGCGATACCTGCTTCTACAAGCTTGACAGCAATGGTAAAATACTTATGCAGTATGAATATCCTGAGGAACTTTCAGACTATGCCCTGACAGACACCACTGCCGCAGTAGCATTCGATGGCATACAGCGTAAAACAGGAACTCTTGCGGTGTTCCGTTCGGACTCTGACGGAGATAAGCCTGACAGCGTTGTTTATACTCAAAGCGGCAAGCCTAAGAAAATGACCGCAGAGAACAAGAAGGTGATCCTACTCGGCGAGGATAATATAGAAGCCTATGACAGTGCAGGAAATCTACTTGCAACAGCGGCAGTGTCCTCTGAGTATCTTGACTTTGTTTACCTTAACGACAGCGTTTATTTCCTGGGTCTGCATGAGATAAACAAAATAGCTTTCGAGACCTGACGAAAGGCAGGAAAATATGGCATATTTTTTTGACGGAGCAGTTATAATGATCCTTATCGTGACCGCTCTGACAGGATACTGTAAGGGCTTTGTGAGATATGTCATCACAATGCTCGGAACAGTGGCAGCCGTTCTTGTGGCTTTTCTTATAGCCAATATGTCGGCTGAAAATGTATATAACAAATATTTTAAAACACAGCTTATAACGAGCCTTGAAAACGCTGCTGAACAGACGGATCTTTCAAAGCTTGTGAGCAATGAACTGAAAAACGAGGGCGTTGATATCGACCTTTCAGATGAGGAGATAAAAAACGTCCTGTCAGGGGCAGGCACTCTTGCGGAGAATACCGAAAAGCTGCTTGTTTCAAAGGGAACAGACCTTGATACCGCTCAGCAAAAGGGCGAGGAGCTTTCAGAGTATATCCACAGCGTTATGCCCCAAAAGCTCAGCGAAAAGCTGGAGGGCAATAAGCTTGGAAAAAGTCTGTCTAAGGCGGTGAAATTCACTGCCGAGCAGATAGACGAAGCCGTCAAGGCTCTCTCTGAGGGTGGCAGAACTGGTGCTGAGTATCTGGAAAAGAACATTTTCCGACCGATCGCCCTGACTTTTATAAGGCTTTGCGTGTTTATGACAGTGTATGTGCTTATGGAGATAGTCATAAGGCTTATCTTGCGTCTGTCGGGAGTTTTTACCCGAATGGCAGGTCTGACAGCGGCAAACCGTTTCGCAGGCATGGCGCTTGGTCTTTGCAAAGGCGGTCTGTATCTGGTGTTGATAGCCTTTATGGTCTGCACTGTGATAAATGCCACCGAGAACAAGCTTCCCAAGTTCAACAGCGCTGTTTTTGAAAATACCTATCTGTTCAGTTACTTCTTTGATATTCTGTATAAATGATTACCGTAAGGTGTATCAGTAAGGAAAGGAGCAAATAAAAATGTTAATGTGTTCAAGATGTAAAAAGCGTCCTGCTGTGGTGTTCATCTCACAGATGAACGCCAAGGACCCTCAGCACAAGAAGAACGAGGGACTTTGCCTTGTTTGTGCCAAGGAGCTTGGCATTTCACAGGTGGACGATTATATGAAGGCAATGGGCATCTCAGACGATGACCTTGAAGCAATGTCAAATCAGCTTATGGAGGCTTCCGACGGGGACGATTTTGAGCCGGGCGGAACGAACTTCCTGAGCAATCTTTTCGGCGGTGACGCAGCCAATCTTTTCAGCAACCTCGCAGGAGGTATGCCTAAAGCCACCGATGAGGGCGGAGAGAACAAGCCAAAGGATAAAAAGAAAAAGCTTAAATTTCTCAACAACTATTGCACAAATCTTACCCAGAAAGCAAGAGAGGGCAAGCTTGATAACGTTGTGGGCAGAGATAAGGAGATATCAAGAGTTATCCATATCCTGTCAAGACGTCAGAAGAACAACCCATGCCTTATAGGCGAACCTGGCGTTGGTAAAACAGCCATTGCCGAGGGTATCGCACAGAGGATAGTTGGCGGAGATGTGCCGTTCCATATCAAGGATAAGGAGCTTTACCTCCTCGACCTTACCGCACTTGTTGCAGGCACTCAGTTCAGAGGACAGTTCGAGAGCCGCTGCAAAGGTCTTGTAGAGGAAGTAAAAGAGCAGGGCAACGTTATCCTCTTTATCGACGAGGTGCATACCCTTGTTGGCACAGGCGACAATGAGGGAACGATGAACGCAGCTAATATCCTGAAACCGTCCCTTTCAAGAGGCGAGATACAGGTAATAGGCGCAACGACTTTCAGGGAGTACAGAAAGTATATCGAAAAGGACTCTGCACTTGAAAGACGTTTACAGCCTGTAACAGTTTCCGAGCCGACAGTTGAGGACACTATCACGGTTCTTGAGGGCATAAAGCAGTATTACGAGAATTTCCATAGAGTAAAAATTTCAGACGATATGCTCAGAGAGTGTGCAGTGCTTTCTGAAAGATATATCAACGACAGATTTCTCCCTGACAAGGCGATAGATCTTCTTGACGAAGCCTGCGCCTGCACAAGTATCAGAACACCTGAAATAGAGGAGTTCGACGCACTTAACGAGGAGCTTAAAAAACATGAAAAGCTCGTTGAGGACTACGAACAGAAGTCAGACCCTGACTATGAGATAATCGCAAAGGAAAAGGGCGAGATACTCAGGATCCAGAACAGACTCAAAGAGGTGGAAGAAACTCTTAAAAACGTTCAGGTCACAGAGGAAGATATCTCAAAGGTAATAGAGCTTTGGACAGGTATCCCTGCCAATAAGATAGCTCAGACCGAGTATGATAAGATAAAGCATCTTAAAGAAGCCCTTTCAAAGCGTGTTATCGGCCAGGACGAAGCGGTTGATAAGGTCGCAAAGGCAATAAAGCGTACAAGGGTTCAGCTTTCAAAACGTCGCAGACCGGCTTCATTTATTTTCGTCGGCCCAACAGGCGTTGGAAAAACAGAGCTTGTGAAAGTCCTTGGAGAAGAGCTTTTTGACGCCACCGAGCCGCTTATCAGAGTTGACATGACCGAGTATATGGAGAAGCACTCAGTATCAAAGCTTATCGGCTCACCTCCGGGATATGTAGGCTTTGATGAAGCAGGTCAGCTCACCGAAAAGGTGCGTCGCAGACCATATTCAGTGGTGCTCTTTGACGAGATAGAAAAGGCTCACCCTGACGTTATGAACATACTTCTTCAGATACTTGACGAGGGACGTATCAACGATTCACAGGGCAGGAGCGTTTCATTTGAGAATACAGTTATCGTCATGACCTCAAATGCAGGTTCGACTGACAGAGATACAGGTGTGGGCTTCAATAAGACCGACAGTGATATCGCCAAGGATAAGGCAATGAAAGCCCTGAGAGATTTCCTGCGTCCTGAGTTTCTTGGAAGAATAGACGAGATAGTTGTGTTCAACCCGCTCACAGAGGAGAATTTCGCAGGCATAGCAGGTCTTATGCTGGACGAGATGAAGTCGCCGCTGGAGGAGAAACATATCAGCCTGAGATATACAGATGAAGCTCTGAAAACTATTGCACATAAGGCATACGGTCAGAAGCTTGGTGCAAGAGATATCCGCCGTGTCATAAGAAACGAGGTTGAGGATAAGATAGCCGAACTGCTTATAGACAAGGGCGAGGGAGCGGTGTCCGCCGTGGCAATATCCGCTGACAACGGAGAGATAAAGGTGGACGCACTTTAAAAGCCTGAAGTTATAAAATCAGGGTAAAAAATATAAAAAAATACTTGATTTTTATGACGGTATGTTATATAATAAAGGTAAGGTTGTTAGTTTTTTAACAACGTGAATTAAAAAATTAAATTGAGAGGTGTCTTTAAAATGGCAGGTTTAAACAAAGTTACTGTTGATGACATTAATGTAAAGGGCAAAAAGGTACTCGTAAGAGTTGACTTTAACGTTCCTCTTAAGGACGGCGTTATTACAAACGATAACAGAATAACAGCTGCTCTCCCAACTATCAAGAAGTTGGTAGCTGACGGCGGCAAGGTAGTTCTGTGTTCACATCTTGGCAAGCCAAAGAACGGTCCAGAGGCTAAGTTCTCACTTGCTCCTGCTGCTGCAAGACTTGCAGAGCTTCTTCCTGAAACAAAGGTAACATTCGCTGCTGACGATACAGTAGTTGGCGACAACGCTAAGAAGGCAGTTGCTGAAATGGCTGACGGTGATATCGTTGTTCTTGAGAACACAAGATTCAGAGGCGCAGAGGAAACAAAGAACGGCGAAGCTTTCGCTAAGGAACTTGCTGACCTCGTTGACGACGAAGTATTCGTAATGGACGCTTTCGGTTCAGCTCACAGAGCTCATGCTTCTACAGCTGGCGTTACAAAGTTCGTTAAGGAAACAGCAGTTGGTTACCTCATGCAGAAAGAGATCAACTATCTCGGAAATGCAGTTGAAACACCTGTTAGACCATTCGTTGCTATCCTCGGCGGCGCAAAGGTAGCAGATAAGCTCAACGTTATCTCAAACCTCCTCGAGAAGTGCGATACACTTATCATCGGCGGCGGTATGGCATATACATTCCTCAAGGCACAGGGCAAGGAAGTTGGTCTTTCCCTCGTTGACGATACAAAGATCGACTACTGCAAGGAAATGATGGAAAAGGCTGAGAAGCTCGGCAAGAAGCTCCTTCTCCCTATCGACACAACAGTTGCAGCAGGTTTCCCTGATCCAATCGACGCTCCTATCGACGTTGAAGTTGTTGACTCCGACAAGATCCCAGCTGACAAGGAAGGCCTTGATATCGGCACAAAGACACAGGAACTCTTCGGCGAGGCTGTTAAGTCCGCAAAGACAGTTGTTTGGAACGGTCCTATGGGCGTATTCGAGAACCCAACACTTGCAGCAGGTACTATCGCAGTTGCAAAGGCACTTGCTGAAACAGACGCTACAACTATCATCGGCGGCGGCGACTCAGCAGCAGCAGTTATCCAGCTCGGTTTCGCTGACAAGATGTCACACATCTCAACAGGCGGCGGAGCTTCACTTGAATACCTCGAGGGCAAGGTTCTTCCGGGTATCGACGTTATTGCCGACAAGTAATTTATATATTTGCTCGACTTAAAAGCTGGGGCAGGCAGTCATTTGCCTGCCCCTTTTTAATTATGGGGGTATCAATGATTTACCGTGAACCTTTGGTTTTGACAGTATACTATTCACAAAGCAGTATTACTGCGGCATTTGTTTTTGCCTGTATATTGGCTGTTGCGTCGGCACTGGCGGCAGTTGGATTTGTAAAGATCGGCTGTAAGCGTTACGGAAATTCAGAAAGTTCCGATGATTGCAGTAAATATGTTAAAACGTTTGCTAAGGTAGTAGGGGAAAGCAGATCCGAATATGAGGATTTTTCCGAAAGCAGGGGAGCGTATACTTCCTATGTAAACCAGCTTGAAATCGAATATACAGATCAAAGCGGCATAGTTTACCGCAAATTTATCGAAAACATTCTTAACGACGGCTATGTAAATATATGTTATGGTGAGAATGATCCCGACGATTTTTACCTTTCGGATTATGCAGACGGTATCGCCGAAATTGAAAATGAATGCCGCGGCGAATTTGTTTACGGGATAAGCATGAGAATTTTTTTCGGAGCTTTTGCAGCGGTGTTTGCTGTAATCTCTATAATGACTTTCATACATACTTTTAATATGAAAACCTTCGAGGACAGCGGGTCGGAAAGCGGACATATTGTCATTATCTCGCCCGATTCCTCTGAAAGAAACGAGGTGACGGAATGAACGAATTAATGCTTTTAGCTGAAAATTTCAAGGTCAGTGTTTTGGCAGGCGTTAACCTTGGCTGGCAGGGAATCGGAGGGATAATTCTGTTCCTTACAGGAATAGGGCTGATATATTTCGGTATCAAGGCGCTTAAAGGCTATCGGTTTTTCCCGGATCAAGAACAGAATATTCCCGAAGAAGACCATTATGAGCCAATGCAGGCAAAGGCTTTGCAGAAGGTAAAAACAACAATGCCGTCTTTTAGCGGCGGTGAAGATCAGGTCTTTGTTGAATGGAAAATAGGTTATACTGTGAACGGAGAAAAGTATACCCAGATAGTTACAGACAACGGTTATAATAAAGGGGATATGATCGATATAAAGTATAATCCTGAGAATCCGCAGGAGTTTTATCTTGACGACGAAAAATCAAAGGTGGAAGTCACCGAGGAAGAAAAGGAAGCAGAGCAGAAAGAGGAAAAGACACCGTTCGGTTATGCGGCTATCGCTATCGGTGTCCTGCTTGGCGTTTTCGGTGTCGTTATGCTTATAGATAAGCTGTAATAAACAGATAAAATAAGTTCAAGCCTTTGTTAATTAGTTGACAAATACGAGTGAATGTTGTATAATAGACTTGGAAAACTAGCAGGAGCAGTTTTTTCTGTTCCCTATAAAAAATAAAGGAGTTTTTTATCATGAAAAAAGCTGTAAGAAAAGCAATTATTGCAGGAAACTGGAAAATGAACAAGACAAGACCTGAGGCTAAGGAGCTTCTCGAAGCTATCAAGCCATTGGTTGCAAACGCTGAGGGCAAGGTTGAAGTTATCGCTTGCGTACCTTTCACAAACCTTGAAACTGCTATCAATGCAACAGCAGGCTCAAACGTAAAGATCGGCGCAGAGAACGTTCACTTTGAGAAGAGCGGCGCTTTCACAGGCGAGATCTCAGCAGATATGCTCGTTGAGCTTGGCGTTGAGTACGTTGTTATCGGTCACTCAGAGAGAAGACAGTATTTCGGTGAAACAGACGAAACAGTAAACAAGAGAACAAAGGCAGCTCTTGCAGCTGGTCTTAAGCCTATCGTTTGCGTTGGCGAGCTTCTTTGGGAGCGTGAGTGCAACATCACAGAGGAAGTTATCGCAAGACAGGTAAAGCTTGATTTCTTTGGTGTATCAGCAGAGGACGTTAAGAAGTCCGTTATCGCTTACGAGCCTGTTTGGGCTATCGGCACAGGCAAGACAGCTACAGCAGATCAGGCAGAGGAAGTTTGCGCATTCATCAGAGCAACACTTGCTAAGATCTATGACGAGGCTACAGCAGAGGCAGTTACAATTCAGTACGGTGGCTCAATGAACGCTAAGAACTGCGCAGAGCTTCTTTCTAAGGAGAACGTAGACGGCGGTCTTATCGGCGGTGCTTCACTGAAGGCTGCTGACTTCAACACTATCGTTCAGGCAGCTGTTGAGGGCTAATTAACAGACGGATATCTAGGGGCAAAATATCATTCGTCACAAGAACAAACAAATAAAAAGTTCCGCAGGGGACGGCTGCGGCTGTCCTCTGCTTTTTTTGAACAGGGGGGCGCAACTATGAAAAAATTAATATTTGCAGCATTAGTATTATCCATGTGTATGTCATTTGCAGCTTGCGGAAGCGTTGACGAAAGCAGCGCACCGGCGGCAGAAAGCTCTCAGACAACATCTGAAGCTCAGGTTGAAAATGTAACTATCAAAATGGACTCTAGTAAGCTCCTTAGCGGCGTTGAGTTCACAGACAGCGAGCTTCTCGACAAAACCGCAGAGTTCACCAAAAAGGTAACTGAGAACGCAGAGGAAAAAGAGCCGGATTCAAAGGAGTACGTTGTTGGCGGCGATTGGCTGGATATAAAATGTTCAGAAGGTCCAGCTATCTACTATGAGTCAGGAGAGAGCAACTATGTCCGTATCGGCGCAAAGACCTATTACACAAGCGACGATACTGCCAAGGAATTTAAGGAATATGTCCTGAGCTTCCTTGAAAATGGCGGTTATTGGGGATAATACGAATATAAATGATGTTGAAAGGACTAAGAAATATGTCAAAGAAACCCATAGCACTTATCATTATGGACGGCTTCGGCTATAATCACAAGGATTACGGCAACGCTATCAGAGCTGCCAAAACACCTAATATCGACAGACTTCTTGCCAACTATCCGCACACTCTTATCGGTGCAAGCGGCATGGACGTTGGACTTCCTGAGGGACAAATGGGTAACTCAGAGGTAGGACATACAAATATCGGTGCAGGAAGGATAGTTTATCAGGAGCTTACAAGAATTACAAAGTCTATCAAGGACGGCGAATTCTTCTCAAACGAAGCTTTCACAGCAGCCGTTGAGAACTGCAAGAAGAATGACAGCGCACTCCACCTGTTCGGACTTCTTTCAAACGGTGGCGTTCATTCACATAATTCACACCTCTATGGTCTTTTGGAGCTTGCTAAGAAAGCAGGTCTTACAAAGGTATACGTTCATTGCTTCATGGACGGCAGAGATGTTCCTCCTACAAGCGGAGTTGACTTCGTAGCTGAGCTTGAAGAAAAGCTTAAGGAAATTGGTGTCGGCAAGATAGCAACAGTAATGGGACGTTACTATGCAATGGACAGAGATAACCGTTGGGAGCGTGTAGGCAAGGCTTATGACGCAATGGTATACGGCGAGGGCAATAAGGCTGATAACGCAGTTGACGCTATCAAGGCTTCCTATGCCGCTGACGTTACAGACGAGTTCGTTGTTCCTACAGTTATCGATGAGAACGGCAAGATATCCGCAAACGACAGCGTTATCTTCTTCAATTTCCGTCCTGACAGAGCAAGAGAGATAACAAGAACTCTCGTTGACGACGACTTCACAGGCTTTGAGAGAAGAAATGGCAGATTCCCACTTTACTATGTCTGCATGACACAGTATGACGCAACAATGCCAAACGTTGACGTTGCATTCAAGCCAGCAAGCCTTGAAAATACTTTCGGCGAGTATATCGCAAAGAAGGGTCTTTCACAGCTTAGAATCGCTGAAACAGAGAAGTATGCCCACGTTACATTCTTCTTCAACGGTGGCGTAGAAGCTCCTTTTGAGAACGAGGACAGAGCCCTCATCAATTCACCAAAGGTAGCAACTTATGACCTCCAGCCTGAAATGAGCGCATATCTTGTTTGTGACGAAGTTCTCAAGAGAATTGAGTCTGATAAGTATGACGCAATTATCCTCAACTATGCAAACTGCGACATGGTAGGTCACACAGGCGTGTTTGATGCAGCCGTAGCAGCAGTAGAAGCAGTTGACGAGTGCGTAGGCAAAACAGTTGACGCAGTTCTTGCAAAGGGCGGTATAGCACTTATCACAGCAGACCACGGCAACGCAGATAAGATGATGGAAGAGGACGGCTCACCGTTCACAGCCCACACAACAAACCTTGTACCTCTTATTATTGCAGGCGCAGGCAATGTTCTTATCAGAGAGGGCGGCGTGCTTGCTGACCTTTCACCAACAATGCTCAAACTCATGGGTCTGGAGCAGCCAAAGGAAATGACAGGTAAGTCTATCATCAAGGACTAATTTCCATAAAATAATCAAGGCAGTACCGAGAAAATCGGCACTGCCTTTTTTGTATTCCATCTATTCACTTGCTCAGGATATTGTCAAAACCCTATTTCAGCGGGTCAAGCCCTTTAGCCATTATGCAGTAGGTACTGCCGTATGGGTTCGGTATGGGTGGCATTCTGCTCACATGGAACTCTTTCGGCAAACCACGGCTGTCACATGGGAAACTCATGGTCACACAAGTGCCTTTGCCGATCTCACTGCGATAACTCAGCTCACCGTCAAAACGGTCGCAAAAGCATTTTGCCAGTGCAAGCCCCAACGCCTCACTGCTGCTGTATTTCTGGAATGTGCCAAAGGGCGTGATAGCCGCCTGCCATACATCGTCTGTCATGCCGTTGCCGTTATCACTTACTGACAGTATTATCCTGTCGTCATCAGTTTTTAGGATAAGCTCCACCTGCCGTTGTTCCTTGTCATTGTACATATATGCGTTCACAAGCAGATTTACAAGCACATTTTTAATAAGGCTTTTGTTTGTTTCAAAATAAATGCACGGGTCAATGGAGTACCTGAAAATACAGCCGTCCTCCTCAAGCAAATTGCCTTCTTCGTCGCACACCTCACCACATATGTCTGATAGGCTCTGATATTCAGTTGTGAAATTGCCACTGAAATATTTTGCAAGTTCTGTCATGTTCACCGTTGCGGAAAATGTCTTCAGTATACGAAGCCTTGCCTCATGGTCAAAATGCTCATATTCAGTGCCGGCTTTTGAAGAAAAGGATTCCTTTTGGCTGTCAAGCATCGCTAACATTTTAGAAAGCTCCATCCTTATGTTGCCAAGAAAATTCGATTTGAAACGTAAATACCCAGACTTGTCCGAAAGACGTTCTATGTCCATGCAGGAGTAATAGTGTATGAGATAATTCGTTATAATGCCATTATCTCTCAGTGGTTCAAACCGCATTGCCGCCGAGTCTGCAAACCTGCCCTTATATTCAAAGGTAGCTGTCTTTTCAACAGGCAGAATGAAAGCGTTTTCCGGAGTATCGCATAAAGCAGAAATATCTATAACATCAGGCAGATCGCCATGATTTTTCCAAATGACATTAAGTTCAGCGTCAGTGAGGATAATGTTTTCCTCAGACTGAGCGTATATCTCTTTCACAGAAGATGTCAGTTCCACTATGTTAGCCTGCCTTTCATAAAGATCTCATGTAAATATTATAACCTAAACTGTCGGGGTAGTCAATAAAAAATCATCAATATTTGATCACATTTTAAAGAAATTAGCAGTGCTTTGACGAACCAGGACGCAGGTGGCTTTGCGGTATTGCCTTAAAGAAAAAAAGTTCTAAGTTTTTTGTAAAAACACTTGCAATGTATAGAAAAATGTAGTATAATAAATACAGAAAAATTTTTAGGAGGTAAATTAATTATGGCAGTTAAAGTCGCAATTAATGGTTTTGGACGTATTGGACGTCTTGCATTCAGACAGATGTTTGGCGCAGAGGGCTACGAGGTAGTTGCAATCAACGACCTGACAAAGCCTTCAATGCTCGCTGATCTTCTTAAGTATGATACAGCTCAGGGCGGTTACTGTGGTAAGATCGGTGAGAACCTTCACACAGTATCAGCTGACGATGAGGCTAATACTATCACTGTTGACGGCAAGACTCTTCAGATTTATGCAGAAAAGGACGCTAAGGATTGTCCTTGGGGCAAGCTTGGTGTAGACGTAGTTCTCGAGTGCACAGGCTTCTATACATCAAAGGCTAAGAGCCAGGCTCACCTCGATGCTGGTGCTAAGAAGGTAGTTATCTCAGCTCCTGCTGGTGACGACCTTAAGACTATCGTTTACTCAGTAAACGAGAAGACACTTACAGCTGACGATACAATCATTTCAGCTGCATCTTGCACAACAAACTGTCTTGCTCCTATGGCTAATGCTCTTAACAAGTATGCTCCTATCCAGAGCGGTATCATGAGCACTATCCATGCTTACACAGGCGACCAGATGATCCTTGACGGTCCTCACAGAAAGGGTGACCTGAGAAGAGCAAGAGCTGGTGCTGCAAACATCGTTCCTAACTCAACAGGTGCTGCAAAGGCTATCGGTCTTGTAATCCCAGAGCTTAACGGCAAGCTCATCGGTTCTGCACAGAGAGTTCCAGTTCCAACTGGTTCAACAACAATCCTTACAGCAGTTGTAAAGGGTGCTGACGTAACAGTTGAAGGCATCAACGCTGCTATGAAGGCTGCATCTTCTGAGTCATTTGGCTACAACGAGGATCCAATCGTTTCTTCTGACGTTATCGGCATGAGATTTGGTTCACTCTTCGATGCTACTCAGACAATGGTATCTAAGATCGCTGATGACCTCTATGAGGTACAGGTAGTTTCTTGGTACGACAACGAGAACTCTTACACATCACAGATGGTAAGAACAATCAAGTACTTTGCTGAGCTTGCATAATCTGCACAGCCAAAACTAAATTGCTTACTAAAGGCCGCTTCATCATGAGGCGGTCTTTTTTTGTATCAGTTTATAGCAATGGTGGGTAATCAACGGGCGAACAGTGTTTGCCCGTTGATCATAATTACACAAAATGTATATACCGGGTCAGTTGTTTCAATTATTTTTTCAATTTCTATTGAAAATTTTAATTAATATGGTGTATAATATTCTTGTGGTTGGTTATTCATGATACTTTAATTATACCACAAAAAAGACTGCTGTCTTGCTTTTTGGCAAGATCGCAGCCTTTTTTCTTGGGGATTTTTTTTACAGTCCCTTTTGTCGTTCCTATCAGAAACCACGTCCTCCGCCATGACCTCTGCCAAAGCTCATTCCCTTGGAATTAGAAGTAACAATGCCGTCAATAGTCACGGTTTCCGACTGTGACCCTGCCGTAATGGTGTAGGTTTCGCCTTCCTTTAGGTCAGCGCTTGTGAATACAACGCTCTGCCAAGTCTTTGTAGGGGTAAAGCTTAAGATCTCCTTGCCGTCGCTGTCAGTGATAGTCAGTTTTTCGTTTGCTGAAACTGTCGAACCAAGATCGTGCAGAACACTGTATTGTGTGGAGTTGTCACCGAAGCCTTCTTCCATTCCAACTGCACCACAGGCGATGAGCGTTCCACCTGTTACAGTTGCAGTGCCGTTGTAGTCAAGTGCACCGTTGCCACCGTTAGTAGGTCCGCAAACGCAAACTGTACCGCCTGCGCAGTTTATTCCGTCATCGCTTGCTGCCACTGATATGGTGCCACCGTCTATTGTCACGATAGATCCCTCGATACCTTCGTAGCTCTTTGTGATGTCTACAGTGCCGTCGGATATGGTCAGATTTCCGTTAGCGTGCATTCCGTTGTCACCCGACGCCACAGAAATGTTTCCTCCTGTTATAACAATGTTTCCGTTGCTGTGTACTGAATCGTCTGCCGAATCTATCTTGAACTCACCGCCGCTTATGTTTACCTCGCTGCCTGCCTTTAAAGCCTTTGCAGATGTTGAAGTGCTGTCCGTTGTATCTGTGTTGTCAGCCGTAGGCATTGCAGGCGGTTCGCCTCCCGTGCCGTTTCCGTTATCGTCAGGTCTGCCCATTCCGTTCGGACCACCACCACCGTTGCCCATGTTGTTCTGCCAATTTCTGTTTGGCGTGCCGTCAGACTTTATAGAAGCGTTTGCACTTCCACCTCCTGTGGTGATGTCAAAGCTTCCGTCCTGGATAGAAAGCACAGTTTCCGCCTCGAATGCGTCATTGTTTGCGACTACTGTGAAAGTGCCGCCCGTCACGCTTATAAAGCCTTTGTCAGAAGCCTCTGTGTTATTGGATTTTATGCCGTTCGTGCCTGCGGAAATGTTGAATGTTCCGCCAGATATCTTAACGCTGTCCTTGCCCTCCATGGCGGTTGAAGCCGAGGTCACATTGATATTGCCGTCAGTGATAACAAGATCATCCTTTGAAACTATGCCGTGCTTGTAGTTCGCATTCACAGTAAGTGTACCGCTGCCGTTTATAGTAAGGTCTGCTTTGGAGAAAATAGCACCGTCTGTGTTGCTGTCATCTTCTCCTAAAGAGTAGCTTGCACTGTCCGTCAAAACGTTCTCTGTGCCATCCTCCAGCACGATATAAACTTTTTTAGCCTTGCTCACAAGCAGTGGAGCGTTGTCAGCACAAGTTATGTCAACTCCATTGAAAATAAGCTTTATTTCAGCCGTCTTGTCCGCTGAAACGATTATCCTGCCGTTGGTCGCCGTGCCTGAAAGAATGTAGGTGCCTGCCTGCGAAATGGTGACAGTTTCCCCCTCAGCGGTTGCACCCTCACCGTCTATAGCCGCACTGCCATCAGCAAATTTGATCCCTACTGAGCTTTCCTCGTCATATCCAACGTCAATGTCCTCTGCCGCAATGCTTGCGTCAATGTCAGACTTTGCTGCCTGAGAAACACTGCTTGTGGTCTGTGAAGAACTTGCACTCTCTGAACAGCCTGAAAAAGCTGTGACCGTGATAAAAAACGCTACCATGATAGCCACCAGCTTTTTAGTGTCCGAAATTTTCATGAAAAATACCCCCTTGTATGGTAAAAAAGGTTGAAAAAACCGCACAAGACCGCTTTAGCCTTGTGCGGTTTTGCTTATGGATACTTTTGTTATTTTGTCAGAATGATTGTTCCTCAATGTCTGCTGCCACTGCACACATTATCTCAAGGTTGCCATTTCTGCATCTAAGTTCGTCAATAAGCTGCTTTTCGTTAGCATCACCTTTAAGCTCAATGCGGTATTTCAGCTTGAAAAGGCTTCCCATATTTGTGGTCTTTACCGAAACAAGCTCACATTCTGATAGATACTTTTCAAATATATCGTCAAATACCTCAGTGTAATCAAGGCTTTCAGGGATAGTGATACTAAGATCCTTGTGACCCGACTTCTTTTTGCCAATAGGCAGAAGCGTGTAAATAATGTTCAGCAGGCTCACGCACACAGCAAGCATAAGAGCCAACGCAAGGTGGTTCGTGCCCGTTGCAAGACCAACCGCCATTGAAAGGAAGATAGCGCATATGTCCATGGCACTTCCCGGTACAGAACGGAATCTTACCAAGCTGAATGCACCCATAACAGCCACGCCCGTGCCGATGTTTCCGTTTACAAGCATTATCACTACCTGTACTATCACAGGCAGCAAAGCAAGCGTCATCATAAAGCTCTTTGTTTTTTTCTGCTTGAAGTTGAAAGCAAACGCTATTATAAGACCAAGCACCAACGAAGCCGCAGTGCAGAAAATAAATTCGTTTGTAGTTATTGCCGCCACGGTCGTTTCAGTGGTGGTCACAGTAGTAGCCGCAAGAGTAGTTGAATTAAGCACAGCTTATCACCTTACCTTTATGTATTTTTTCAGAAAATTCATTAAGATACGCAGTTCCGTATTTTGAGAATGACGCAGGATATATCTCCAGTTCATCAAGTATAGCCGATAACCAAAGTGGCATAGCGTTTGGTATCTTTATCTCCATTACTCTCATGCCAGCAGGCAGAAGCTCTTTTCCCCAAATGCCCTTGTCAAGCTCCTTTTGCTCCTCACGGTAAAGAATGTGCGTGTCAAAGGTCAGCCTAAGGGACGGGTCTTCTGCACCGCAGTAAGCAAGCCTGTCATAGCTAAGATACATAGCAGGAGCAATGCCCTCATAAAATTTGAGAAAATATTTCAGCTCGTTCTCTATCTGCGGATTATCATGAGGTACCTCTTTGCCTGCAAAGAAATCACGGGTCTGTGCAAGGGTCATTTCAATACGCCTCTTGTAGACCACACCCTTGTATTTCTTTTTAAGCTCCACAAAGACCATGTCTTCATCATTAGGTACGCCGTAGCTCCTCACTCTCAGCTTTTCCTTGTAAACAGGCTTTTCAATGGAGTTTCTCACAAGCTGATGACTTGGTGTGTCATAATAAATGTTGCAGATAGTGCTTTTGTAATATCTGTCTTTGACAAAATGCCCATTTAGCTTTTTTATAAGCTTTTCATAAGTCGGTTCATCAACGATATATTTTTTCTCTATCCGTCTGAACACTTCCTGATTGCCATTCATATCCACGCCTCTTTTCGTGATTTTTTCGTATGCTTCGTGTAAACTTTCCTTTGATTAAAAGTATATATGATTAACTTTAAATATAGCTAAACCTTATATGTATTTTGTGTGAATGTTTATGAATATTGCAAAATACCTTATATTTATATACAAAACACGGGCGAACTTCTGTCCGCCCGTGGGGTTTATATAAGCAAACTGTCAGCGGATGATCTAAGGTCATCCCTGCAAACTATTCCGCAATAGCCTTGTGGAAGATCTTCTTACCCTTTTTGATAACAACAGGCTCAGAGAGGTCAACAAGACCCTTAGGGTCAGTGAATTTCTCGCCATTCACCGCAATACCGTTCTGAGTAACAAGACGTCTAGCCTCGCCGTTTGAAGGACAAAGTCCGCACTTAACAAGAAGCGTAAGAATACCGATCTTGCCGTCAGTAAGATCAGCCGCTGCAATAGTCGTGCTAGGCATATCGTCGCTGTTTCCGCCGCCTGCAAAAATAGCCTTTGCCGCAGCGTCAGCCTTGTCAGCCTCCTCCTTGCCGTGAACAAGCTTTGTCAGCTCGTAAGCCAAAAGCTCCTTAGCCTTGTTGTATTCAGCACCCTCCATGTGCTTCTCCATTTCTTCTATCTCCTCGATAGGAACGAATGTGAGCATCTTCAGGCACTTGATAACATCAGCGTCACCAACGTTTCTCCAATACTGATAGAACTCGTATGGAGAAGTTTTTTCAGGGTCGAGCCATACAGCGCCCTTTTCTGTCTTGCCCATTTTCTTGCCCTCAGAGTTGAGCAGGAGAGTGATAGTCATTGCATAAGCGTCCTTGCCAAGCTTCTTTCTGATAAGCTCAGTGCCACCCAGCATATTAGCCCACTGATCGTCACCGCCGAACTGCATATTACAGCCGTAATCCTGGAAAAGTCTGTAGAAATCGTAAGACTGCATTATCATGTAGTTGAACTCAAGGAAAGTAAGACCTCTTTCCATTCTCTGCTTGTAGCACTCAAATGTAAGCATCTTGTTTACAGAGAAGCAAGCGCCAACATCACGAAGAACGTCGATGTAGTTAAGGTCCATGAGCCAGTCAGCGTTGTTTACCACAAGAGCCTTGCCGTCAGAGAAATCAATGAAACGGCTCATCTGCTTTTTAAAGCAAGCAACGTTGTGCTCGATAGTTTCCTTTGCGAGCATCTTTCTCATGTCAGACTTGCCCGAAGGGTCGCCTATCATGCCTGTTCCGCCGCCCAGCAGAGCGATAGGCTTGTTGCCTGCCATTTGCAAACGCTTCATAAGGCAAAGCGCCATAAAGTGACCAACGTGTAGAGAATCAGCGGTCGGGTCAAAGCCGATGTAGAAAGTAGCCTTACCAGCGTTGATAAGCTCCTTTATCTCCTCCTCATCAGTAAGTTGAGCGAGAAGACCTCTTCTTTTCAGTTCTTCAAATACTGTCATTTTTCATACCTCCGTATTATTTTTTTGCGGTACATAAATAAAAAATCCTCTGACAGAATATCTGTCAGAGGACGAATTATCGTGGTACCACCTCAGTTTATCGGGAAACTCCCGACCTTGCAGGCTCGGCAGAAAGCGAAGCCATAGCACTGTAACGTGTGCAAACCGTTTCGCCTTACGCAAAAGCTTTCTCAGCGAACAGCTCAGGAATGTATTCACACTTTGTAGAAATGCTTTCTCGCACCGACCGAAAGCTCTCTGAAATTTCGCAAAAGGCTACTTATTTCCGTCATAGCATTTAAACCTATTGATATGACTATAGCACACTTTCACCCTTTTGTCAACCCCCTTTTTTAGAAGTGAGGAATGAGGAGTGAGGAATGAGGAGTGAGGAGTGAGGAATGAGGAATGAAGGTATCGCCTGCGGCGATGATTATTGTAGGGGACGACGCCCTCGGCGTCCCGCTCGGAGGTGCGAGGCTTGAATTTTCACAAACTATGCCGGCGTATAAAGATGGGCGAACTTTTTGCCCCTACATTATCCCCCACTTTTTTAAAGAATTAACTTATTCGTCTACAAATGTACAAAAATATATGATACAATAAAATTTATATGATTTTATTTAGTTGGGAGAAAGAAAAATGCTGAAGCTTTTTAGGTATCTGAAAAACTATAAAAAAGAAAGCATAATCGGTCCGCTGTTCAAGCTTATCGAAGCCTGCTTCGAGCTTGCAGTGCCGCTTGTTATGGCTAATATCATTGACGTGGGTATAAAAAATCAAGATAAGCCCTACATCTATAAAATGGGCGGCGTGCTTGTCCTCCTCGCCTTCTGTGGTCTGGCTTGTTCGCTGACTGCTCAGTATTTTGCCGCAAAAGCGTCACTGGGCTTTGGAACAGCCCTCCGACGTGATCTTTTCAAGCATATCAATTCACTGTCCTATGCGGAAATAGACAGCGTTGGAAGCCATACCCTCGTCACACGAATGACAGCGGATATCAATACCGCTCAGCAGGGCGTGAATATCCTCCTTCGTCTGTTTCTTCGTTCGCCTTTTATCGTGCTTGGTTCTATCATAATGGCATTCTCTATCTCAGTGAAGCTTACCCTTATCTTCCTGATAATCGCACCTTGCCTTGCCTATGTTATCTACCTTATAATGCACATCACTATCCCGCAGTATAAGAATATCCAGAAAAAACTGGATAAAACTAACCTTATGACAAGCGAAACTCTCACAGGCGCAAGAGTTATCAGAGCATTTTCCCGTCAGAAAGACGAGGAGAAAGAGTTCGCTGATAATACCGAAGAACTTAGACGTCAGCAGATAGCCGCAGGAAGAATTTCCGCCCTTATGAACCCTGCCACCTATGTTATCGTAAACTTCGCTATCATCGCTATCATTTGGTTTGGCGGCAAAACGGTTTATACAGGCTTTATCTCACAGGGCGAAGTGATAGCCCTTGTAAACTATATGAACCAGATACTCTTAGCACTCCTTGCTATGGCGATACTCGTTACAAATATCACCAAAATGCAGGCTTCTGCTATCAGAATAAATGACGTTTTCGCAGTCGAGCCAAGCGTTTCCGATAAGGATAATAAGCCTGTCGCAACTGACGGTAATGCCCCATGCGTAGAGTTTAGGAACTGTTTCTTCTCGTACGCATCAGCCGAAGCCGACTCTCTTTCGGATATAAGCTTCAAAGCCATGAAAGGCGAAACTATCGGTATAATCGGTGGTACAGGCTCAGGCAAGACCTCTCTTATAAACCTTATACCAAGATTTTATGACGTCCGTCAGGGGGAAGTCCTCGTTGACGGCGTTGACGTAAAGGAGTATCCATTCTCACAGCTCAGAGGCATGATAGGCATCGTCCCTCAGAAAGCCGTCCTCTTTAAGGGTACTATAAGACACAATATGCAGTGGCGTGATAAAAACGCCACGGACGAGGATATCTGGAACGCTCTTGATATCGCTCAGGCAAAAGACTTTGTAGAGAAAAAGCCTGATAGGCTTGACGAAATGATCTTGCAGGAGGGCAAAAACCTCTCAGGCGGTCAGCGTCAAAGACTTACCATTGCAAGAGCATTGGTTGGTGATCCTGAGATACTCATTCTCGATGACTCAGCCTCTGCCCTTGACCTTGCCACAGATGCAAGACTAAGAAAAGCTATCCACGAAAAAACAAGCGGCATGACCGTTTTCATAGTTTCACAGAGAATCTCATCTATAAAAAGTGCCGATAAGATAATCGTTCTTGACGATGGCAAAATAGCCGGTATCGGCACTCATTCAGAGCTTTATAACGGCTGCGAGGTATATAAAGAAATATGCCTTTCACAGCTTTCAGAAAAGGAGGCGCAGGCAAATGGCTAAACAAAGCACAAAAAACAAGCTTGATACCTCAGCTCTCAGACCGCTTCTCAAATACGCAAAACCGCATATGTGGCTGTTCATACTGTCCATGGTCTTTGCGGTCATAACCGTTGCCACCACACTTTATGCACCTATCCTCGTCGGCAACGCCGTTGACCTTATCGTAGAAATGGGCTTTGTTGATTTTGACGGCATCATTAATATAATAATAAAGCTTGGCGTAACAGTCACCGTAACAGGCATTGCCCAGTGGCTCATGTCACTTTGTACAAATAAGATAACCTATTGCGTGGTAAGAGATATCCGAAACGATGCTTTCGCAAAGCTCCAAAAGCTACCACTTTCTTATATCGACTCCCACCCTCACGGTGATATAATCAGCCGTATAATCTCCGACTTGGAGCAGGTGTCAGACGGACTTCTCATGGGCTTTTCACAGCTCTTTACAGGCGTATGTACAATTTTTGGTACACTTGGCTTCATGCTCTCCATCAACGTGAAAATAACCCTTATCGTGGTTATCTTAACTCCGCTTTCCCTATTTGTCGCAAGATTTATCGCCAAGAACACATTCAAGCTTTTCCACCAGCAATCAGTTGCAAGAGGCGACATGACCAGCCTTGTTGAGGAAATGACAGGCAATCAGAAGGTAGTAACAGCATTCGGCTATCAGGAAGAAGCTGAGGAGCAGTTTGAAGAAGTAAACCTCAAGCTTCAAAAGGTGGGACTTAACGCCACATTCTTCTCCTCACTCACAAACCCATGCACACGTTTTGTAAACAACCTTGTCTACATGGCTGTCGGTATCGTAGGCGCACTCTCCGTAATAAAAGGCGTTGGCTTTACTGTTGGTAACCTTAGCTGTTTCCTCACTTATGCAAATCAGTATACAAAGCCTTTCAATGAAATATCAGGAGTTATCACCGAGCTGCAAAGTGCATTCGCTTCTGCAAAGCGTGTCTTTGAGGTCATAGACGAAACAGAGGAGATACCTGACAGCTCTAACGCTACTGTCCTTACCTCCGTTGACGGCACATTAGACGTCGACAACGTGTCATTTAGCTATGTGCCTGATGTGAAGCTTATCGAAAATTTTAACCTCCATGTAAAGAGCGGTCAGCGTACAGCTATCGTAGGACCAACAGGCTGCGGCAAGACCACCATGATAAACCTCCTTATGAGGTTCTATGATACCGACAGCGGCGAGATACGCATAAGCGGCGAGCCTATAAAGGATTGTACCCGTGATTCCATGAGAAGTATGTACGGCATGGTCTTGCAGGAAACGTGGCTGAAAACAGGCACAATAAGAGAAAATCTCTGCTACGGCAAGCCTGACGCCACCGAGGAAGAAATGATAGCCGCCGCCAAGTCAGCCCATTGTCACGGCTTTATAAAGCGTCTGCCAAAGGGCTATGATACCGTTATTTCAGACAGCTACAGCACTATCTCTGCAGGACAGAAACAGCTTCTCTGTATCGCACGAGTAATGCTCTCCCTGCCGCCAATGCTCATTCTGGACGAAGCTACATCGTCTATAGATACCCGTACGGAGATATTGGTACAGCGTGCCTTTGAGAAAATGATGCAGGGCAGAACGAGCTTTATAATCGCCCATAGACTTTCTACTATCAAGAACGCAGATACTATCATAGTAATGGATTCAGGACACATAGTAGAGCAGGGAAGTCATGATGAGCTTATGGCAAAGAACGGCTTCTATGCCGATCTCTATAACTCACAGTTTGCTGTGACCTGATCCCAGCGTTTGTTTATAAAAACCTGATGTAGGGGCGGCCTTTGGTCGCCCTTTTGTATTTTGCCCTATTTTTTTATCCCGTCCGTCTTTTTGATCCCTCCATTACCCCACCCTTATTTTTATCATAAAAATTATTGACTTTTATCTTAAAATTGTTGTATAATGTTATATATTTCACGGGATATACACAATCGTGTTTTATAATGTATAGTAACGAAAATCTAAGGAGTGCCTATGTTCGGATATGTCCGCCCTTTCAAACCCTATATGCGAATGTTTGAATATGATATCTATAAAGCTGTCTACTGCGGACTCTGTAAGGATATGGGCAGGCGCTATGGCTTTGTGACACGCTTTACCCTTAGCTACGATTTCGCATTTCTCTCCCTTATGGATCTCTCTGTGAGGGGAGTGAAGCTTGACGCAGAAAAGCAACGCTGTATCGCACACCCTTTCAAAAAAACAATGTGTGCAAAATGTACCTGCGACTTGAAATATACGTCCTCAGCCGCCGTGATACTCACATATCATAAGCTCCGTGACGATATAGCCGATAAAGGGCTAAAAGGCAAGCTTGCCGCATTTGCACTTCTGCCTTTTTTCAAAAAGCCCTATAAGAAAGCGGCTCGCCTTTATCCGGATCTTGCCCCTGCCGTTGAAAACGCAATGGAATTGCAAAATAAAATAGAGCGTGAAAAAACAGCAGGCATAGACCTTGCCTGCGAGCCTACCGCACTTATGATGCAAGCCGTTGCAGGCGGACTTACAAGCAAGCATGACCAACGCCGACCTCTCCTTGAACGATTCGGCTACCTCCTCGGCAGATTTATCTATATCTGCGACGCTCTTGACGATCTGCCCGACGACCACGAGAGTGAAAGCTACAATCCGCTCCTTGCAAAATTTCCACCCACCGAGGGCATAAATGCGGACTATCTCAAAAAAGTTCACGCCTTTTGTGATGACAGCATAAACTTCACTCTGGGTGAAATGGCAGATATCTATGTGAAGCTCGATCTTGAGCGATATCGTGATATACTTGACAATATCGTGTATCTTGGACTTAAAAATGTCTATACTCAAATAAGAAGCGGAAAATTCCGCAATAACAGGAAAGGAAATAACGATCAATGATCTCCAAAGACCCTTACAAAATTTTGGGTGTATCCCCAACAGTTTCAGACGCTGAAATAAAATCAGCTTATAAAGAGCTTGTGAAAAAATATCACCCCGACCAGTATCAGGATAACCCCCTAGCTGACGTAGCTGAGGAGAAAATGTCCGAGATAAACGCTGCCTACGATCAGATCATGACTTCAAGACGTGGGGGAGGATACCAGTCCGCAGAAAGCGGCTATGACGGCTATGCCTCCTCACAGGGCTTTGACTCAGGCTATATCAGAAGCCTTATCCAAAGCGGAAGCTACACTCAGGCAGATCAGATACTTGATAATGTGTCCTCCTCGGAAAGAAATGCCGAGTGGTATTTCCTCAAAGGCACTATCTGCCACCGCAGAGGCTGGCTCAATGAGGCTTATAACAACTTCACAAGAGCCGTCCAGCTCGACCCAAATAACATGGAGTACCAAAGCGTGCTGGCACAGATGAACAGACAGCGAAGCGGCTATATGAGCGGCAACCCAACCCAAGGCTACCGAGCAGGCGGCATGAGCGGTCCTGACTGCTGTTCCTCCCTTTGCTGTGCAGACTGTTGCTGTGAAATGATGGGCGGCGACCTTATACCGTGCTGCTAAAGACCCATGAGAAATAAAATAGCTTTTCGAGTGGCACTTGGCGGCATATGCTCTGCTGTCTGCCTGCTTTTGATGTTTTCAAGCAGCTTTTTGCCCATGCTCGATTATACTATCCCTACCTTCGCAGGCTTTATGATGGTTGTGATGATAGTGGAGGTGGATAAAAACTGGGCGATAGCCACCTATTGTGCAGTGAGCCTGCTGAGCATTTTCGTGACCCCAAATTACGAAGCGACCCTGCTTTTCATATTGTTCATGGGGTATTATCCAATACTTAAATATTATCTCGACCAAAAGAAAAACCGCCTGTTGGTGTGGGCAATAAAGCTCGCAGTGTTCAATGTGGCGATAGTCATATTCTTTTTGGCTTTTCAGTATATCTTTACTTCGGTGGATATGCTCGAGGGCATGGAGATGTTTGGCAAGTATGCCGTGCTTGTTCTGTGGGCGGCGGCAAACCTGTTTTTCTTTATTTATGACTATGCCCTCACACAGTTGACAGATATGTACATAAATTGGTTTAGAAAAAAAATACTCAGAAGAAAATGACGGTGACGTTTTTATGAACGAAGAACAAGAGAAAGAAATATTAAACGAGGCGAAAATACAAACTGCAAGGCACAAGAAAAAAATACAGATAATAAGCCTTGTTGCAATAATAGCGGTCATAGCAATGGCTACAGTGGCGTGTATACCTCTTATAAAAGCGCTTCACAGCAAGGCAGGCATTGCAGCCTTGGAGCGTAAGCTTGATAACTACAGTGGCATTGTGGGAGTGCTTATCTTTACTTTCATACAAGCTCTTCAAGTGGTCATAGCGGTCATACCGCCTATACAAGTTGTGGGTGGAGTGCTGTTCGGCTGGTTCTGGGGCGGGTTGCTATCATTCTTAGGTACGCTCCTTGGCACAATGGCAATATTCGTGCTTGTGAAAAAATTTGGCAGACCGATAGTGGAAGCCTTTGTTGACGAGAAACAGCTAAAAAAATTCAAATTCCTGCAAAATGAGAAAAAGCTAACCGTTATCCTTATAATCCTCTATCTCATACCGGGAATACCCAAGGACGTTATCTCATATATCGTCCCCCTGACTCCCATAAGCAAGAAGGATTTTTTCTATTATGTCATGCCTTGCAGACTTCCGGCAATAATGCTCTCAACGATTTTGGGGAGCAATGTAAAAAGCGGTAACTTTACAGTTGCACTTGTGGTGCTTGGAGTAGCTCTCGTAGCAGGTATCGTTGGCTTTTTGTTCAAAGATGTTATAGTGAATAAAATGAAACAACATAAGAAGAGCAAATAAGTAAAGTTGCACAAAAATGAGTTTGGATGAAAAAAATATAAAAAAGTGCTTGACAAAAGGCTCTTGTAGTGGTATAATAAATATCGTTGATTGAGCGGTAAGCTTGAAAGACCACCAAAAAAGCCTGGTCAGGCAGTATGCGGGTGTAGTTCAGTGGTAGAACTCCAGCCTTCCAAGCTGGTCATGTGGGTTCGATTCCCATCACCCGCTCCAATATATCTTAAACTTTTATCCGAGTTTGAGATATTAATGAGTACAGTATGCGTCATTAGCTCAGTTGGATAGAGCAACCGCCTTCTAAGCGGTAGGTCACTGGTTCGAATCCAGTATGGCGTACCATTAAACTCGTTCCAGATGAAAATCTGCTGCGAGTATTTTCTTCTAATATGTATGGTGGGTATAGCGTAGCTGGCCTAACGCGTCAGTTTGTGGCACTGAAGACCGTGAGTTCGAATCTCACTACCCACCCCACTGAATACGTTCTGTGTTAAGCAGAGCGTATTTTTTTTGTTTACATATCGCAGGGCGACCTTTGGTCGCTCGTTTTTTTATGTACCACCGACAATGACCTATATCCTACCGACTTGGATCATTATATCCCACCTGCAAATAGACAGAAAAAGGGCGGCAACTTAAAAGCTGCCGCCCCGATCCAGAGGTTATATATTTTATAAAGCGAAATTTTTGTTGTAAACAGCCTCGGCTATCCTGAATGTTTCGTCATCAAGTGCAGGAACAGCGTCAGCGGTGATCAAGGCTGCACCTCTCTCAAAAGCGTCCTCCGCAATGCCATCGGCACCATGCTGAATAACAACGCTTCTTAACTCAGAGCAATCCACGAAAGCCTTTGCACCAAGCTTCTTCACAGATGATGGGATAACAACTTCTCTCAAAGTCTTACAGCCACGGAAAGCCTCGCTTCCAACATAAGCGATCTTGCCTGATATTCTCACCGTCTTAACTACAGTATTCTGAGCAAACGCTCTCTTGCCTATCCTGCTAACGGAATCAGGAAGATAAACGCTCTCGAGCTTCTCACAAAGTGCAAATGCACACTCGCCTATCTTTCTTACAGATCCTGCGAACTCAACCTTTTTCAGAGCAGAGCAGCCGAAGAATGCGTAGTCGCCAACAGCCTCGATTCCAAATGGTATAGAGATCGCTTCCAGACCTGAGCAGAATGTGAAAGCATTCTCTGCGATCTCGATCATAGCTGCCGGTATCTCAAGCTCTCTCAGAGAAATGCAGTTCTGGAAAGCTCCGTTTCCTATGGAAACTATATTTTCATTAAGACAAATTTCTTTCATTGAAGAGCAGAAACCGAATGCAGACTCACCGATCTCTCTTACGCTCTCGGGTAGGTCAGCTCTCTCCAAACTGTCGCAATTGTAGAATGTGAATGGCAGTATTCTTTCCACACCATCAGGTATAGTCGCAAATCTCAGAGATTCACAACCGCAGAATGCCATCTCACCAATAAACCTTACGCTCTCAGGTATAGTCACATTCACCAGTGAACAGCATTTGTAAAATGCCTTTCTTCCGATGATAACAACGTCCTTTGAGATTACAGCACATTTAAGGTCGTAAAGATGTGCGAAAGCACCGCCTGCAACAGCTATGACCTTTTTGCCGCGAAGCTCAAAAGGAAGCTCCAGCACTTCGATATGGCTGTCACCGCAGTATCCAGTGATAATACACATATCGTCAGCCGTAACATATTTAAAACAGCCCGAGATCTTCTCGCTGCTGATACTGCTGCTTGCAGTTACACCAACGCTCTCAAGTGCTTCTTTGAAACCATTGTCGCCCATAAAATTAATGCTTTTCATCAGCGTGACCTCCATTATACCCACTATAAATATATACCTCGTAACTAAACTTAAACGTTTTCTGTGTTTTCTAATGAAATTATACTACAGTAAACTATGTTTGTCAATGGTATTCGCAATATTTTATTTATAAAAAATTAATTTTCAGAACTTTTTCACTGATTGTGAACGGCTTTTTTGTCACTTTTCACAATTAATTTACGCAAAATAATTTTAGTTTTCACATATCGTTCTCAATCTTTGAGAATGCTGTAATTTTATAGCAGCAAACGTTTTCGCAAATGATACAAAAGACTAATACCAATTTATAGAATTTGCTTGATTAAATCGACCAAACCATAAGATGATGTTTTTCTTATATTTGTAAGATTGTCATAAATTATATTTATATAATATTAATAAAGAATGATATACCGTTCATAATAATGCAAGAAAACACCAACAACTGCATTAAAATAGGAGATTAATATACTAACGATAAACAAAAATGTATAATACTATCATAAAGGTTTACAAAATAGAAACTTAATTATTACAGATTGTAATAATTAACGATGTATAATAATATACATGAAATCGTATAAGTACATGAATACAAAAACTGGAAAGGACTGATCCGCTATCAACATAATAAGAAAAATAACAGCAGTAATAATTTCATCAGTTATAATGATAAGCTTTGTGGCATTTGCACCGCAGGAATCCGCTAAGACTTATGTGAATGTTATAACAGCTTCTGCTGCTGACTCAATGAAAAAACCTGTTTTGATAAAAAGACAAGCGTATTCAAACAAAATAGAAGCAGGAGTAAAAAATCTCACCAGCTTTTCCTCAAAGACTACATTTGAGGTCTATGTAAACGGACGCTATGTAAGAAAATATACATGGCAGGCACTTAAAAAGGATAACTATATAAATATAACCGATGACGGCAAGCTTTATCTTAAAGCTTCCACAAAATATAAAGTCACTGTCAAAGCGGTAAACGGCAGTGCCAAGTCAGAGTCATCGGTCCTCAACGTAAAGACAGCAGCAAAAACATACTATCATATAGATAAAAACGTTCAGCTTTATAGCTTTAAAAACGGTAAGTTCAAGAAATCTTCAAAAATAAAAGCCTCTGTGGCTGTGTCGGGTACTCTCACTACCGATAAAAATAAGCGTGTGGCAGGTCAGAGCAAGAATATCGGCGGAGCAAATTATGTCCTTATCAATGAAGGCGATCATAAGTGTAAGTACGTCAAGGTAGGAAAAGGTGTGAGGCGTACACCTGAGAGAAAAGCAAGAATAAAAACAGCCGTTGATTATGCCGCAAGCATGAACGGCGGAAGATATGTCTGGGGCGGAACAAAGTATAAGGCAACGGACTGCTGTGGATTGACAATGCAAGCCTATAGAAAAGCTGGTGTGAATATGTATAACAGCGTATATTCGCAGGCGAAAATGGGAAAATCAGTGTCTTTGAAGAATATAGAAGCAGGCGACCTGATAATCTGTAATAACTATGGCCATGTAGCAATGTATATAGGCGGTGGGAAAATAGTCCATGCCATGAGTACATATTATGGGATCAGAATACAGCCTCTTGCAAATATCAAGTATTGCGGAAAGATAAACACTATCAGGAGAATACTGTAAAGCAAAGCGATCTTGCGGCATAACAAACTGTCGAATAACTGTAGGGGCTGGCGCCCTCGACAGCCCGATTTTGTTTGCTCGATAATACTTGCGATATCTGCACAATTTTTCCTTGACAATCTCGCTGACCGGTGTTATAATAAAAAAGCAGAAAAACTGCGAAAAATCGAATAATGTTTGCAGGGGGACCCAAGCGAAAAAGCTGGGTTGAGAAGGTAAAACCTGACCCTTTGAACCTGTTGGTCAATACCAGTGTAGGAAGCAAGTTTTGTGTAAATTTACCTCCTGCATGGTCAGGAGGTTTTTTTGTTTCCCCTTTTCCATAAGAAAGGAATAAAGTATGTTAAAATGTTTGTCAGTGGCAGGCTCGGATTGCTCCGGTGGCGCAGGTATACAAGCCGACCTTAAAGCCTTCAGCGCTAATGAAACTTTCGGCATGAGCGTTATTACCTCTGTCGTCGCTGAAAATACTACCCGTGTGCTGTCTGTTTTCAACGTACCCGTTGAGGAGATACAAAAACAGATAGACGCTGTGTTTGAGGATATCCACGTCGATGCCGTAAAACTCGGTATGCTCCCAACTGCCGAAATTATTTCAGCAGTTGCGGATAAGCTTAATGAGTATAAACCAAGTATTATCGTCTGCGATCCCGTCATGGTCGCTACAAGCGGCGACGCTCTCTCTGAGGGCGGAACTGTTTCCACCATGAGGGAAAAGCTCTTTCCTATAGTTACGCTCCTTACACCGAATATCCCCGAAGCCGAAGCTATCTCAGGCTTGGAGATAAAGAATGAAAACCATATGGAAAAAGCCGCAAGGATAATAATGGATATGGGCGTAAAAAACGTCCTCGTCAAAGGCGGTCATCTCACTGGCGACGCTGTGGATTATCTCTGTACCCCAGAGGGTGTTCATAAGCTTGCCTGCAAGCGTGTTGATTCACCTAATACCCATGGCACTGGCTGTACTTTGTCATCTGCCATAACTGCAAACCTTGCCCACGGTATGGATATGCTCTCCGCTGTAACAAAGGCGAAAAACTATATCACCGAGGCAATAGAAAAATCATTCACAGTGGGCAAAGGACATAGCCCCGTTAATCACTTTTATGACTATTACGATTTGAAAGGAACTGTTCTATGAGAAATTATAAAACTCAAATGGAAGCCGCTAAAAAGGGTATCGTTACCCCTGAAATGGAAACAGTGGCTAAGAAAGAAAATATGGACGTAAACGAGCTTATGGCTCTTGTTGCAGCAGGTCAGGTGGCGATCCCTGCTAACGTAAACCATACTGCTCTCTCTGCTGAGGGTATCGGTAAAGGTCTTAAAACTAAGATAAACGTAAATCTCGGTATCTCAGGTGACGCTAAGAATTATGACATTGAGATGCAGAAAGTGGATATGGCTATCAAGTTCGGCGCTGAAGCTATCATGGATCTGTCAAACTACGGCAAGACCAATACTTTCAGAAAAGAGCTAGTAGCAAAGTCGCCTGCCATGATAGGCACTGTTCCTATGTATGACGCTATCGGCTACCTTGATAAAGACCTCCTTGAGATATCCGCTCAGGACTTTCTTAAGGTAGTAAAAGCCCATGCAGAAGAGGGCGTTGACTTTATGACTATCCACGCAGGTATCAACAGACGTGCAATCGAAGCTTTCAGACGTGAGGGAAGAAAAATGAATATCGTTTCCCGTGGCGGTTCACTGCTCTTCGCATGGATGATGATGACAGGCAACGAGAACCCATTCTTCGAGTATTATGACGAGGTGCTTGAAATACTCAGAGAGTATGACGTTACTATCTCACTTGGCGACGCACTCCGTCCGGGATGTCTTGCAGACGCTTCCGACGCCGCTCAGATCTCCGAGCTTATCGAGCTTGGCAACCTCACAAAGAGAGCGTGGGAAAAGGACGTTCAGGTAATGGTAGAGGGTCCTGGCCATATGGCAATGAACGAGATCGCCGCAAATATGGTAATGGAAAAGAAGATATGCCACGGTGCGCCTTTCTATGTACTTGGACCTCTGGTAACAGATATCGCCCCTGGCTATGACCATATCACATCAGCTATCGGCGGAGCAATAGCCGCAGCAAGCGGTGCAGACTTCCTCTGCTATGTTACTCCTGCCGAGCATCTCAGACTTCCTGACGTTGACGACGTTAAGGAGGGCATTATCGCCAGCAAGATAGCAGCCCATGCCGCAGATATCGCAAAGGGCGTAAAGGGTGCAAGAGATATGGACGATAAAATGGCAGCGGCACGTCACAAAATGGATTGGGACGAAATGTTCGAGATAGCACTTGACGGTGAAAAGGCAAGAAGATTCTTTGAGCAGACCCCACCTGCCGACAGACATACCTGCTCAATGTGCGGCAAGATGTGTGCCGTTAGAACAACAAACATGATACTCGAGGGCAAAGAGGTTAAATTCTGCTCAGAGAAGTAGAAAACTCGATGCAGGGGCGAACAGCGTTCGCCCGCATGATATAAAAATTGAATGTCAGCTCGACAATTGTACGAAAAATCGGACAATTACATGAGAGCAGATATAAAAAGAATGTAATGTGCAAGAGGAGCGTCTTGCGAACTTTTTCATAAAAAGTATTCAGCGAGGGAACCCGTGTTTCGGGGTGAGAGGGTGCAATGGAGCACCGACCGAAAATAATTTACGTCAGATCGTGAGCGGATAGCATAGCCACGGTCTGTGCGCCGCTGGATATCTTGCTCTTTTTCGTTCGGCGGTGCGATACGATATGGAGGAATAAAAATGAAAAAGACAAACATTCACAAATTGGTATTCGCAGCAGTATTGGTAGCCCTTGCAGTGGTAGGCTCGCTTGTTTCGTTCCCTATCGGTGCTTCAAAGTGCGCGCCTGTTCAGCACCTTGTAAACATAATCGGTGCAGTTTTCCTTGGACCTGCATGGGCAGTGGGCGTTGGCTTCACAGCCGCACTTCTCAGAAATCTTCTGGGACTTGGCTCTCTCCTTGCGTTCCCGGGCTCAATGGTTGGCGCATTCGTTGCAGGTATGCTTTATAAGTACATAAAGAAGCTCCCTGCTGCTTATGTCGGCGAGCTTTTCGGCACGTCAGTCCTCGGTGGACTTCTTGCATATCCTGTTGCCAGATTTCTCGTTGGCGCACCAGCCGCAGCAATAACAGTTTATATCCTGCCTTTCTTTGTAAGCTGTGCAGGCGGTACAGTTCTTGCTATCGTTATCGTTACAGCTCTTAAAAAGGCAAAAGTATTTGATAATTTCCTTGGCTTCGCAAAGGAGGTAAGAGCATAATGGGCACTATAATTGAAAGCTGTGCGAAAGCAGCAGACAAGGTAAGAGATATATGCCCTTTGGTGCATTGTATCACAAATTATGTTACTGTAAATGACGTTGCAAACTGCATTCTCGCCATTGGCGCTTCACCTATCATGGCAGACGATATCGCAGAAGCAGCAGATATAACTTCTATCTCAAAGGCTCTCGTTATAAACATGGGTACTCTCAATGCAAGAACGGTCGAGTCAATGGTAGCTGCTGGAAAGAAAGCCAACGAGCTTGGCGTTCCTGTGGTTTTTGACCCGGTTGGAGCAGGCGCATCAAATTTCAGAAATGAAACTGCAAAGCGTATACTTGAAAATGTGAAGATAAGCATACTCAGAGGAAATCTTTCTGAAATGTCATATCTTGCAGGACTAGAAGTTTCCACAAAGGGTGTTGACACCTCGGAAGCTGACGAGAAAAACGACCCTGTTTCCGTTGCGAAAAAAACAGCCGCAAAGTATAACTGCGTTGCAGCTATCACAGGTGCGGTGGATACAATAACAGACGGAAAAAGAGTCGCAAGGATATCAAACGGTCACCCATATCTTTCAAAGGTAACAGGCACAGGCTGTATGACAACAGGACTTGTAGGCTCATTCGCAGGTGCTTGCGATGATATGTATACCGCCGCTGTAACAGGCATTGCAAGCATGGGCATAGCAGGCGAGTTCGCATATGAAAATGCTGGAGAGATAGGCTCTGGAAGCTTCCATATTTCTATCATTGACGCAATCAGCAAAATGAATAGTCAGGTATTTGCGGCTAAGGCTAAGATAGAAGAAGTTTAGTATTGCAATATTTCAGATCTAGTGGTATCATATCAATGTGATGCCACTAAATTTTATGTGGTGATGTTGCTTGCGGTGGCGAACAGCGTTCGTCCGTTTGCATTGCATATTATACTTTTTCATACAAAGGAGAATGAAAAATGACCGTAAGATTTGCTTGTGAAAAGGATATACCGCAAATGAACAGCTTGCTCTATCAGGTAGAGAGAGTTCATCAGCAGGGCAGACCTGATCTTTTTAAAGAGGGTGCGAAAAAGTATACTGATAACGAGCTTAAAGATATGCTCAAGGATAAAACTAAGCCTATATTTGCCGCAGTTGATGAAAATGATGTGATGAAGGGTTACGCTTTTTGTGTGTTTCAGGAGCATAAGGACGACAACGTTCTCACGGATATAAAGACTTTGTATATCGACGATTTGTGCGTTGATGAAAATTGCAGAGGTCAGCATATCGGCTCGGTACTTTACGAGGCGGTGAAGAAATTCGCTAAGGAGCAGGGCTGTTATAATGTTACTCTCAACGTGTGGGAGTGTAATCCATCGGCAAGAAAATTTTACGAAAAAGCAGGGTTGAAGCCATACAAGACAGGTATGGAAGTTATTTTATGATAAAAGATAAGAGGGTAAAAAAATGGACAAATCGAAAATTGACTACACGCTTTATCTCTGCACTGACCGTGGACTTATGTCCTGCGAAACTATCGAGCAGTCGGTAGAGGAGGGCGTAAAAGGCGGCTGTACAGTTATCCAGCTAAGAGAGAAGGACTGCACTTCAAGAGAGTTCTATGAGCTTGCAGTCAGAGTAAAAAAGATAACGGACAAATACAATGTGCCGCTTATCATCAACGACAGACTTGATATTGCACAGGCTGTTGATTGTGCAGGCGTTCATCTGGGACAGAGCGATATGCCATGTGCAGTTGCAAGAAAAATCCTCGGTGAGGACAAGATAATAGGTATTTCTGCGGCAACTCTTGAAGAAGCTAAAAAAGCACAGGCAGACGGTGCAGATTACCTTGGCGTTGGCGCAATGTATGCCACCAACACAAAGACAGACGCAAGAGCTGTCACAAAGGAACAACTTGTAGAAATAAGAGCCGCTGTGGATATCCCTATCGTAATAATAGGCGGAGTCAATCAAAAAACTGTGCCGAACTTTAAGGGTATGGGTATTGATGGTGCTGCGGTAGTTTCTGCGGTGGTATCTCAGCCTGATATTGAAAAGGCGGCAAAGGATCTTCGTGAGCTTTGCGAGGGTTGCTTCGGAAGATAAGATGTTGAACGGGCGGTTATTGATATCGTCCGTTTTTGTTTAAAACAAATGTCTGATATTGCCTTTGGATTTTACACAAATTATACATTGCGCTATTGACGATTAAGTTAAAATCGGTTATAATAAATTAAAAAGATTTATTTTTTGGATTAAAACGCTAATGCGTTGAAATAGTAATGTATGTTAGGAGAGTAAAAATGAAAAAAACTAAGATCGTATGCACTATCGGACCTTCCACAGATGACGAAACCATTATGCGTGAGCTTATGAAAAATGGCATGGACGTTGCGAGATTCAATTTCTCACACTCTGACCACAGTGTTCATAAGGCTCGTTTTGAAACTGTATGCAAGCTAAGGGAAGAACTTGGCGTTAATATTGCAACTCTTCTTGATACAAAAGGACCTGAGGTAAGACTTAAAAACTTTAAGGATCACAAGCCTGTTACTATCAAGGACGGCGATACATTCACACTTACCACAAGAGAAGTGGAGGGCGACGAAACTATCTGCTCTATCACATTCCCACAGCTTCCAAAGGACGTTTCTGTAGGCACTAGAATACTTATCAATGACGGAAATATCGAGCTGAAAGCTACCAGAGTTGACAGCACTGACATCGTCTGCGAAGTTATCCACGGCGGAGTTGTTTCCGACCACAAGGGTATCAACGTTCCTGATGTGAACCTTTCTATGCCTTACATTTCTGATGCTGATATGGCTGACCTTGAATTTGGCGCAAAAATGGGATTTGACTATATCGCAGCTTCATTCGTAAGAACAGGCGCTGACGTTATTTATCTTAGAAAATTTACCCAGAGCCTTGGATGGTTCAATCCTAGAATTATCGCTAAGATAGAAAACGCTCAGGGTGTTGCCAATATCGACGAGATCCTTGACGCTGCTGACGGAATAATGGTAGCAAGAGGAGATATGGGCGTTGAGATACCTTTCGAGCAGATACCTGCTATCCAGAAAGAGCTTATCAGAAAAGCCTACAACGCAGGCAAGAACGTTATCACAGCTACTCAGATGCTGGAGTCTATGATAACAAATGCACGTCCTACAAGAGCCGAGATAACCGACGTTGCAAACGCTATTTATGACGGCTCGTCTGCTATAATGCTTTCAGGGGAAACTGCCGCAGGTAAATATCCTGTTGAGGCTGTCAAGACCATGAGCCTTATCGCAGAAACGACCGAAAAGGATATCGACTATATCTCACGTTTCAAGAAAAGAGCAGACGAGAGAAATTCATCTATCACTGACGCTATCTCACACGCTACTGTTACAACTGCCCATGACCTTAATGCTGTAGCGATCCTGACAGTAACAAAGGGTGGAACAACAGCAAGAACGCTTTCAAAATTCCGTCCGAACTGTCCTATAATCGCACTTACAACTGACGATACAACATATCATCAGCTCAGCCTTTCATGGGGTATCAGAGCAGGCGTTATCGAAGAGAAAACAAACACTGACGAACTCATCAGACACGCTCTGGAGCGTTCTGTGGAGCTTGGCTATCTGAAGAAGGGCGACCTTGTCGTTATTACAGCAGGAGTACCGCTTGGAATGAGCGGAACGACAAATCTGCTCAAAGTCGAGAGAGCGTAATTTCCTTTGCAAAGTAAAAGCACCCACAAACTAAGCTGATGAAAGGTCTGCGGAGAGAGCCTTGATAGGTGTAAGCCTGCAAGCGGTGCAGAAAAGCAACAGAAGAATTGCAAAAAATAAATCACAAAGCGGTGTCGGAGCGGAATGCTCTGCACCGCTTTTGTTGCAAAAAATGTTTGAGCTTTTTGTAGGCGATCACTTTTTTTATTCAAATAATTTTCCGTGAATTGGGTAACCGATTCTAACATATGAAAGAAGTATGGCGTAAGAGTAATATTTCTGAATGTGACTTGACTTTGATTTTGAAGTATGTTATTATTTTAACATACGAGCGGTAGTATTATTAATAGGTATGCAATACTGAATATTGAGGTAATATGTGCTGCCCGAAATCTTATGTCAGGAGAGTATAAAATGGAAAGACAGTTTTATGACGAATGGGAAGGCTTTAAGCCCGGCAGATGGTCAAACACTTCTATCAATCTTCGTGATTTTATCCAGAAGAACTTCACACCATATGACGGTGACGACAGCTTTCTTACAGGCCCTACAGAAGCAACTACTAAGCTCTGGGAACAGGTAATGGAGCTTTCAAAGAAGGAGAGAGAAGCCGGCGGTGTTCTCGATATGGACACTAAGATCGTTTCTACTATCACCTCACACGGCCCTGGTTACCTTAACAAAGATCTTGAAAAGATCGTTGGTTTCCAGACTGACAAGCCTTTCAAGCGTTCTCTTCAGCCTTTCGGCGGTATCAGAATGGCTATGAATGCTTGCGAGCAGAACGGCTACACGGTTGATCCTGAAGTTGTAAAGATCTTTACTGAATATAGAAAAACTCACAATCAGGGCGTTTTTGACGCTTACACACCTGAGATGAAGCTCGCCAGACACGCTGCTATCATCACAGGTCTTCCGGACGCTTACGGCAGAGGAAGGATCATAGGCGACTACAGAAGAGTTGCTCTTTATGGTATAGACTATCTCGTTGAGGACAAGAAGGATCAGCTTGCTACTTCACTGGTAAGAATGACTTCTAAGAACATCAGACTCAGAGAAGAGCTTTCTGAGCAGATCAGAGCCCTTGGCGAACTCAAGAAGCTTGGCGAGATCTACGGCTACGATATCTCACGTCCTGCTAAGAACGCTAAGGAAGCTATCCAGTGGCTGTACTTCGGCTACCTTGCTGCTGTTAAGGAGCAGAACGGTGCTGCAATGTCACTTGGCAGAACTTCTACATTTATCGATATCTACATCAAGAGAGATATGGACAGAGGTATCCTCACAGAGCAGGAGGCTCAGGAGCTTGTTGACCACTTTATCATGAAGCTCAGACTTGTTAAGTTCGCTAGAACACCTGAGTATAACTCACTGTTCTCAGGCGACCCAACTTGGGTAACAGAGTCTATCGGCGGCGTTTCTATCGACGGCGTTCCAATGGTAACAAAGACTTCATTCAGATATCTCCACACACTTGAGAACCTTGGTCCTGCACCAGAGCCGAACATGACAGTTCTGTGGAGCACAAAGCTTCCTTCAAACTTCAAGAAGTTCTGCGCTAAGACTTCTATCAAGACTTCTGCTATCCAGTACGAGAACGACGACCTTATGAGAGTTACACACGGCGATGACTACGCTATCGCTTGCTGCGTATCTTCAATGAGGATCGGTAAGGAAATGCAGTTCTTCGGTGCAAGAGCTAACCTTGCTAAGTGCTTGCTTTACGCTATCAACGGCGGTGTTGACGAAAGACTTAAGATACAGGTTGGTCCTAAGTATCGTCCTGTTACAGGCGATTACCTCGATTATGATGATGTAATGGCTAAGTATGACGATATGATGGAGTGGCTGGCTGGTCTGTATGTAAATACACTGAACGTTATCCACTATATGCACGATAAGTATTCTTATGAGAGAGTTCAGATGGCTCTTCATGACAGAGATGTTAAGAGATACTTCGCTACAGGTATCGCAGGTCTGTCAGTTGTTGCTGATTCACTTTCTGCTATCAAGTACGCTAAGGTAAAGTGCATCAGAGATGAGGACGGAATCGTAACTGACTACGAAGTTGAGGGCGATTTCCCTAAGTATGGCAACAACGACGAGAGAGTTGACAAGATCGCAGTTGACCTCGTCAGAACATTCATGGACAAGATCAGAAAGCACCACACATACAGAGATGGTGTTCCTACAATGTCTATCCTTACTATCACATCTAACGTTGTTTATGGTAAGAAGACCGGTTCTACACCTGACGGAAGAAAGATCGGTGTGCCTCTTGCTCCTGGTGCTAACCCAATGCACGGCAGAGATACTCACGGCGCATCTGCATCACTTTCTTCAGTTGCTAAGCTGCCATTCAGACACGCTCAGGACGGTATCTCAAACACATTCTCTATCATTCCTGACGCTCTTGGCAAGGACGACAAGGTATTCATGGGCGACCTTGATATCGAAAGCATAGCTAAGGAGCTTAACGAAGATGGGGTTTAATGTTAAAAAGGACGAGGACGAGGCTCAGGTAAACGAGCTTGTTGACGTCATTGACAGACTTATGATGGGCGGTCAGGGTCATCTTACGATAGACATTGACGAAACTGAAGAAGGTCTGAACGTTAAAACTTACAGCACTTCCGATTGTGGTGGTGACGGCAAGACGGCTTGCTGTCAGCCTACAGAAGAGGACGCTGTTGACAGAGATGAAGATTAACTCCCTATTTTAGAAAACGGCGGAGATAAATGCTCCGCTTGTTTTCCATAAATACTAAGAAAGGAATGTAATACTATGGCAAACTTTGAACCAACAGAGGCACAGGTAGACAACCTTATCGGACTTCTTGACGGATATGCTGAAAAAGGCGGTCATCACCTTAATGTAAATGTACTTAACAGAGAAACTCTTCTGGACGCTCAGGCTCACCCTGAGAAGTATCCACAGCTCACAATAAGAGTTTCAGGCTACGCTGTAAACTTCGTAAAACTTACTAAGGAGCAGCAGGACGACGTTATTTCAAGAACGTTCCACAAGAGCCTTTAATTTGAGCTTTGTCGCATAGAATGAGTTTCTTTGCGGATAATATGCACACGGGCGGTCGGCGTCGTCTTACATGGAACATCTTGTTTTATGTGGATGAGAGCTGCCGCTCGTTTGTTGCTTTTTGCGGATAGGTGTGCGGTGATATAAATTTGTGAGCGAGCAGAAACGGGACGTCGAGGGCGCCGTCCCCCACAGAATGGTTTGTGCAGGCTGAACGGGCGTGCGTTCATGCGAAATAAAAAAGGAGGGATATCCCATGGAGGGATTTATACATTCTACGGAAAGCTTTGGTACGGTGGATGGACCGGGGATAAGGTTTGTTATTTTCTTTCAGGGCTGTCCTATGCGGTGTCTTTACTGCCACAATCCTGATACTTGGAAGATAGGCACGGGTACAAAGAGGACGGTTGAAAGTCTGCTGGCGGAATATGACTCGGTAAAAGAGTTCATGAAAAACGGCGGAATTACCTGCACGGGCGGTGAGCCTTTGGTACAGATAGACTTTGTGACGGAACTTTTTGAAAAGGCTAAGGAAAAGGGGATACACACTTGTCTTGACAGCTCGGGCATCACTTTTACGCCTGACAGCACGGAAAAGTTTGAAAGACTTTGCAAATGCACTGACCTTGTTATGCTGGATATAAAGCACATTGACCGTGAGGAACACAAGAAGCTTACGGGGCATTACAATGACAACATTCTTGCGTTTGCGAAGTTTTTGTCGGAGCATGGTGTGCCTATATGGATACGTCATGTTGTTGTGCCGGGTATCACGGACAAGGAAGAATATCTTTTCAGGCTGGGCGAGTTTATCTCACAGCTCAAGACTTTGAAAGCGCTTGACGTTTTGCCTTACCACACCATGGGCAAGGTGAAGTATGAGCAGCTCGGTATAGATTATCCTCTGGGTGACACGCCGCCTCTTGACAAGGAGGACGCTGTTAAGGCGAGAGATGTTATCATGAGAGGGCTTAAAGCGGCGTTGAAAAAGAGAAAATAGTATTTTAGACGAGTGGACTTCGGTCTGCTCGTTTTTTTGTGTAAAAGTATATATTTTTCTCGACAAGTTTTTGAAAATATTCTGCATATTTGGATAATTGACGGCAGGCTTAAAATATGGTAAAATGAATGAGTAAGGAATACAGCAATAGAATATTGTTAAGACAGGTTTATATTGGAAACGCACATTCTCTGAATGATAACGAACAACACAGCGTCTGCGAAAGGGCTGTAGGTTTGATATCATAAGGAGGATTTTTTTATGCCAAAGAATTTGTTTCAGGAGATAGTTTTTACGGTGCTGATGGTGTTTGTGATGGTATACGCCATGATATGCTACAACATTGCACTCAACATGGGCGGAATGTCAAATGCCGTATTTCTCAAGGCTTTTCATGAGCTTGTGATAATGGCTCCAATAGCTTTTGTTCTTGACATTTTTGCTGTGGGAAAGATAGCAAAGAAAAAGGCTTTCAGCATTGTTGATGTGAGAAAGGATAATCCTTTTCATCTTGTGCTTGCCATATCTGTTATCTCTGTTATTTTTATGTGCCCACTCATGAGCCTTGCGGCTACGCTTCTTTTTAAGGACGCAGGCAGAGAAGTTATTGCGGTATGGTTAGAAACAACGGCTATGAACTTTCCTATGGCTCTTTGCTGGCAGCTTTTCTTTGCAGGCCCTATAGTGAGGTTTGTCTTCGGACTTATTTTCAGAGAACGTGAACAGAAAAGCGGGGCTGTATCTGCAGCTGCGGAATAAGGTTTTTACGAGTGGACTTCAGTCTGCTCGTTTTTTATTTTACACTGAAAAATAAAAACTAAAAAAAGTGTTAAAAGCCTTTACAAAGGCAGGCGGTTGTGTTATAATAGTAATCGTAAAAATTTGCGTGAAAAAGGAGGAGCTTATAGTGCAGAAGGCGTATCTGATTTTGGAGAACGGTACTATTTTCGAGGGTAAAAGTTTCGGCGCAGCTGGCGAAGCTATTGGCGAAATTGTTTTTACTACGGCTATGACAGGCTATCTCGAAACACTTACTGACCCTAGTTACTACGGACAGATAGTTGTTCAGACATTTCCGTTAATTGGTAACTATGGCGTTATTCCTGAGGATTTTGAAAGTGAATGTCCTCATGTTAAAGCTTATATTGTTAGAGATTGGTGTCAAGAGCCTAGCAACTTCCGTTGTGAGGGTGATCTTGACACTTTTTTAAAGCAGCATAACATCGTAGGTCTTTACGGTATCGACACTCGTCAGCTCACAAAAATAGTTCGTGAGTCGGGTGTTATGAACGGAAAGATCGTTCCTGAGGGATCAAGTTTCGGACTGACAGATCTTAAGAACTACACGATAGTTGAGGCTGTAAAGAACACGACCTGCTCGGAAGAAAAGACATTCGAGCCTGAGGGAGAGGTCAAGAGGAAGGTAGTGCTTTACGATTTCGGTGCAAAGCACAACATTGGAAGAGAGCTTGTTAAGAGAGGCTGCGAGGTAACTGTTGTTCCTGCATACACAAAGGCAGAGAGGATAAAGGAGCTTGCACCTGACGGCATAATGCTTTCAAACGGCCCTGGAGATCCTGCGGAGAATGTGGAGATAATCGAGGAGCTTAAAAAGCTTTCTGAGATGAAGATACCTACTTTTGGAATTTGTCTGGGTCATCAGCTTTTGGCACTTGCACATGGTGCGATGACACACAAGCTGAAGTATGGTCACAGAGGTGCAAACCAGCCTGCTGAGAACACTGAAACAGGCAGAGTTTACATAACATCACAGAACCATGGATATGCAGTAGAGAACGATTCGCTCCCTGAGGGTGAAGCAAAGGTGCTTTATGTAAATGCCAATGACGGCACTTGTGAGGGTATCAGATATCTCAACGAGCCTGCATTTTCTGTACAGTTCCACCCGGAGGCTTGTGGTGGTCCGCATGATACTGACTTCTTGTTTGATGAGTTTATTGAGCTCATTGACACTAACAAGAAATAAGCTCTGATTTTTTGAAGTATAGAAATTATTGATCTCAGTTTCTGCAACAGTAGGGGCGAACAGTGTTCGCCCGTGGCTGACGGAATGTGTTTGATATGACTATTGTAGTGTTCATTATTCGAGCGGCTTTTATATGGGGCGGTCGTGATAGTGAACGGGCGAACGCTGTTCGCCTCTACATTATGTTTTACTGAGGTCGTTAAGCTTTAACACAGAGGGTTGCTGGGTGCGGTTTTCGAGAGTGTGAGAAGGGATAACTCCTCATTCCTCACTCCTCACTTTCAGCGTTTCCCTAAACTTTTCAGAAAGGATTGAATTTAAGTGCCTTTAAATAAAGATATAAAGCGAGTTCTCGTTATCGGCTCGGGTCCTATCGTTATAGGTCAGGCTGCAGAGTTTGACTATGCAGGTACACAGGCTTGCCGTGCGCTCAAGCAGGAGGGTCTGGAGGTTATTCTTATAAACTCTAACCCTGCTACTATCATGACGGACAATGCTATGGCTGACAAGATATACATTGAGCCGCTTACTCTTGAAACTGTTAAGAGAGTTATCAAAAAAGAACGCCCTGACAGCCTGCTTTCTACCCTTGGTGGTCAGACGGGTCTTACGCTTTCTATGCAGCTTGCTAAGGAGGGATTCCTTGACAAGTATAATGTTAAGCTTCTTGGTGCTAACCCTGAAACTATCGACAAGGCTGAGGACAGACAGATGTTCAAGGACACTATGGAGTCTATCGGTCAGCCATGTATCCCTTCTAAGGTCGTTAATACTGTTGAGGACGCTGTAGACTTCGCTAATCAGCCCGGTATCGGTTATCCTCTTATCATCAGACCAGCTTTTACCCTTGGCGGTACAGGCGGAGGAATCGTTAATGACGAGGAAGAACTCAAGGAGATCACAAGAAACGGTCTTTATCTTTCACCTATCACTCAGGTGCTTGTTGAGAAATGTATCGCAGGCTGGAAAGAGATAGAGTTCGAGGTAATGAGAGACGCTAAGGGCAACGTTATCACTGTTTGCTCAATGGAGAACTTTGACCCTGTTGGTGTTCACACAGGCGACTCTATCGTTATCGCTCCTGCTGTTACGCTGGCTGATAAGGAATATCAGATGCTCCGTTCCGCAGCTTTGAAGATAATCGACACACTGAAGGTAGAGGGTGGCTGTAACTGTCAGTTCGCTCTTAACCCTGATAGCTTCGAGTATGCTGTTATCGAGGTAAACCCTAGAGTTTCACGTTCTTCTGCACTGGCATCTAAGGCGACCGGTTATCCTATCGCTAAGGTCGCAGCTCAGATAGCTATCGGATATACTCTTGATGAGATAAAGAATGCTGTAACAGGCAAGACTTACGCTTGCTTTGAGCCTGCCCTTGACTATGTTGTTGTTAAGCTCCCTAAGTGGCCTTTCGACAAGTTCGTTTATGCTAAGCGTGAGCTTGGTACACAGATGAAGGCTACTGGTGAAGTTATGGCTATCGGCTCAACTTTTGAGCAGGCTATAATGAAGGCTGTAAGAGGAGCTGAGATAGGTCATGACTGCCTTATCTCACCTAAGATGCTTGACCTTGATGACAAGACTATCCATGACAGACTTTCTGACTGCACAGACGAAAGACTTTTCGTTGTATACGAGGCTCTCAGACGTGGAGTTTCTGTTGATGAGATACACAGCATCACTAAGATAGACGAGTGGTTCCTCAATAAGCTTTGCAAGCTTATTGACATGGAAAAGACACTCAAGAATAACTTCAACGAGGACACTTATCTTGAAGCTAAGAAGATAGGCTATACTGATAAGGTCATCGAGAAGATAACAGGCAAGAAGATAGAAAAGCCTGTTCATGCTGTATTTAAAATGGTAGATACCTGTGCGGCTGAGTTTGCGGCTATGACACCTTACTTCTACTCAACATATGACAATGAGGACGAGGCAAGCGAGTTCATTGCAAACAGGGGTCATGACAGAAAGACTGTTATAGTATTCGGTTCAGGTCCTATCAGAATAGGTCAGGGTATCGAGTTCGACTATGCGTCAGTTCACTGCGTATGGGCTTTGAAAGAAAAGGGCTATGACGTTGTTATCGTAAACAACAATCCTGAGACAGTTTCAACTGACTTTGATACTGCTGACAGACTTTATTTTGAGCCTCTTACTGACGAGGATGTTATGAACATCATCAGAGTTGAGAAGCCTGTTGGAGTTGTTGTGGCATTCGGCGGACAGACTGCTATCAAGCTCACAAAGCACATGGCTGAACATGGTGTAAACATTCTGGGTACTCCTCCTGACGCTATCGACGCTGCTGAGGACAGAGAGAGATTTGACGAGCTGCTTGAACAGCTGAAAATAAAGAGACCTCAGGGCTTCACTGTTATGACTTGTGACGAGGCTCTCGAAGTTGCAAACAAGATACATTATCCTGTTCTTATGAGACCTTCTTACGTTCTCGGCGGACAGAATATGATAATCGCATTCAACGATGACGATATCAAGGAATACATGGCTATCATTCTCGACCAGGGAATCGAGAACCCTGTACTTATAGACAAGTATCTTATGGGTACTGAGCTTGAGATAGACGCTATCTGTGACGGCGAGGATATCCTTATCCCTGGTATCATGGAGCATATCGAGAGAACAGGTATCCACTCAGGCGACTCTATTGCGGTTTATCCTGCATGGAACGTTTCTGACAGCCTGATAAACAGAATTATCGAGTGTTCAAAGAAACTTGCTATCGCACTTAACACAAAGGGTCTTGTAAACATTCAGTATATTGCTTACCATGACGAGATATATGTTATCGAGGTAAACCCACGTTCTTCAAGAACTATCCCTTATATCTCTAAGGTAACGGGCGTTCCTATGGTAGACCTTGCTACTAAGTGTATGCTTGGCGAAAAGCTCAAGGACATGGGCTACGGCACTGGTCTTTACAGAAATTCACCATATGTTGCGGTCAAAGTTCCTGTATTCTCATTCGAGAAGCTTATCGGCGTTGACAACCACCTTGGACCTGAGATGAAGTCAACAGGTGAGGTGCTTGCAGTTTCTAATTCTCTTGAAGAGTCACTGTATAAGGGCCTTACTGCTGCTGGCTACAAGCTTGGCAAGAAAGGCGGAGTATTCATCACCGTCAGAGATTCTGACAAGGGCGAGATACCACAGACGGCTAAGATGTTCGCTGACCTTGGATTTAAGATATACGCTACAAACGGCACTGCTAAGGTGCTTCACGAGCACGGCATTGACGCTGAGGTAGTGGCTAAGATACACGAGAACGAGGACAACAACACTCTCACACTTATCGAGAGCGGAAAGATAGCTTATGTTATCTCAACTTCTTCAAAGGGAAGAATACCTACAAGAGATTCTGTTAAGATAAGAAGAAAGACAGTTGAGTGGAACATTCCTTGTCTGACTTCTATCGACACTGCAAACGCTATTGCGGCATCTATCAGAAGTAAATACACTGAGTCAACTACTGAGATAGTTGATATCAACAACATGAGAACTGAAAAGCAGACATTTGAGTTCACAAAGATGCAGGGCTGCGGCAATGACTACATCTACTTCAACTGCTTTGACCAGAGAATAGACAATCCTGAGGGTCTGGCACTCAATCTGTCTGACAGACACTTCGGTATCGGCGGTGACGGTGTTATCCTTATCTGCCGTTCAAAGGTCGCAGACGCTAAGATGAGAATGTTCAATCTTGACGGTTCTGAGGGCAAGATGTGCGGAAACGGTATCAGATGCGTTGCTAAGTTCATGAGAGATAACGGCATTGTTGACAAGGACGAAATGACTATCGAAACACTTTCGGGCATCATGACAGTTTCACTTATCCGTCACTACGGTGAGGTAAGCGGTGCTACTGTAAACATGGGCAAGGCTATTCTTGCTCCTCACCTTGTTCCTGTTGAACTTGAGCCTGACGAGAACGGCAGGGTAGTTGACAGAAAGGTGAACATTGCAGGAAATGACTACAACATCACCTGCGTTTCAATGGGCAACCCACACGCCGTTGTATTCATGAACAATGTTGACAGCCTTGACATTGACAAGGTAGGTCCTGAGTTCGAGCATGACAAGATATTCCCTGAGAGAGTGAACGCTGAGTTCATCAAGGTGATCGACGACCACACACTCAAGATGAGAGTATGGGAGAGAGGCTCCGGCGAAACTTGGGCTTGCGGCACTGGTGCTTGTGCAGCAGCAGTTGCGGCTGTTCTTAACGGATTCTGCAAAAAGGACGAGGAAATATCTGTTATACTTAAGGGAGGCACTCTTAAGATAAGATACACAGACGAGGCTGTATATCTTACAGGCGACGCTGTAACAGTATTCTCAGGTCACATCGTAATGTAAATTTCGCAGCGGACACTGCGTTAAAAAAGCGGCAGCCGCAGAGCGTTTTGAATGTGCTTTGCGGCTGTGTGCGTTTTATAAGTTTGACCCGTGAAACTTCGGGTCGCAAAAATGAAAAGGAGTTGGAATTATGCCAAGTATAAACGAAAATTTTCTCAAGCTGGAAAAGAATTATCTTTTTATAAACATTGCCAAGAAGGTAAAGGCCTTCACTGAGGCACACCCTGAGGCTGACATCATCAGAATGGGTATCGGCGACGTTACTCAGCCTATCGCAAAGTGCGTTGTTGAGGCAATGAAAAAGGGCGCTGACGAAATGGGCGTCAAGGAAACATTCAAGGGCTATGAGGACAGCGGTGCAGGATATGACTTCCTGAAAGAGGCTGTTGCAGGCTACTACAAGAGTTTCGGTGTTGACATTCCTGCTGACGACATCAGGATAAACGACGGTGCAAAGTCTGACTGCGGTAACATTGTTGACATTTTCGGTGACGACAATGTAGTGCTTATCACAGACCCTGCTTATCCTGTATATGTTGACACGAATCTTATGAACGGCAGAAAGGTAATTTATGCTGATTCAAACGAGGAGAACAACTTTGCGGCTATGCCTGACGAGAACGTGAAGTGCGACATTATTTATCTTTGCTCACCTAACAATCCAACGGGTTCTGTTTACACTAAGGAGCAGCTTAAAGTTTGGATAGACTATGCAAAGAAGAACAACGCTATCATCATTTACGATTCTGCATATGAGGCATTCATTACAGAAAAGGACGTACCAAGAAGTATTTTTGCTGTTGAGGGTGCAAAGGAATGTGCTGTCGAGATGTGCTCACTTTCAAAGACAGCAGGCTTCACAGGAATGAGATGCGGATATACAGTTATCCCACACGAGCTTGTTGTTAAGGCGTCTGACGGCAGTGAAGTTTCTATCGCTCAGCTTTGGGGCAGACGTGAAGGCTCAAAGTTCAACGGTGTATCATATCCTGTTCAGTGTGCTGCTGCGGCTGTATTCACTGAGGAGGGTCAGAAACAGACAAGAGCAAACATTGAATACTATCAGAACAACGCAAAGGTAATGGCTTCCACACTTGACGAGCTTGGTATCAAGTACACAGGCGGCAAGAACTCGCCATACATTTGGCTCAAGTGCCCTAACAACATGGGTTCATGGGAGTTCTTTGATTATCTTCTTGAGAATGCAAATGTTGTTGGCACACCTGGCGCAGGTTTTGGCAAGAACGGCGAAGGCTGGTTCAGACTGACTGCGTTCGGCGACAAGGACAGAACTGTTGAGGCTATGGAGAGAATAAAGAAGCTGCTTTCTAAGTAATGAGGAGTTAGGAGTGAGGAATTATTCTTGCTTTTACTCTGATATTCTCGGATAGGTTTTATATGATTTTAAAAGGGCGGTTTTGACCGCTCTTTTTTTTGTTCGCAAATTCTACCGCCGCAAAATCGCCTCGCTCTTTGCGTGGTGGGGTTGTAAAATGAGATAGTAAAAGCGGTGCAGAGTTTTTTACTCCGACACCGCTTTGTTATTTGCTTTAGTTTGTGTTTCTTCTACTTGGTAGTGGCTCTTTGCTAGGTTTGGCTATGCCATTCCTCACTCCTCACTTCTCACTTTGCCTACACCTTTATTCTCCGATACTCTCCCGGAGTCATATTTTCATACCGTTTGAATACCACGGAGAAATAAGATCCGTCCTGAAAGCCCGTTTCATCTGATATCTCGCCTATGGTCTTGTTGGAATACACAAGCAGATCCTTTGCGTGCTGTACTCTTACTTGCGCAAGATACTCCATAGGTCTGAGCTGAAAATTTTTCTTAAAAAGTCTGCATAAGTGCTGCTCGGATACTCCTGCGATTTTTGCAAGCTCGTTAAGCTTTATTTGCTCCGGATAATGCTCTTCAATATATTGCAATACGTCTGCCAAGGCAACAGATTGTGCGGTATAAAATGACGAGAGCCTGTTATCAGCTATTTTACGATATTCTATAAGAAAGTCGTAAAGCTGTGCTGAAGCGTAATGATTGCCATAAAGCTTATCACTTTTCAGAGTATAATAGATGCGTGTTATGATACGGCGTAATCTGTCCATATCCACCCCTTGAATGGCGGTGAACTTATTAAGCTTCCACTGCTCCAAGAGGGGAATGACCTGTGAGCCGGAAAAGGCTATCCAATCCAGATACCACGCATCGCTTAGCGCATGATACTCATGTGGACAGAATGGGGGGATATAGAAAACAGTATCGGGCGGTATTTTTGTGGTTTCTCCGTTTATTATGACCTCGCCCTCCCCTGAGCGTGACAAAAATATTTGTGGGTACTCGTAGCCATCTGCACGTTTTATTGGAAACTGCCAGCTTTCAAGTCCCAGACCTACCACATAAAAGGGCAGGTTTTTTTCGTCGCCTATGACGGGATATATCTGTTTGTACATTATTCTGCACCCCCAATTTACATATCTTTATAATACCACTGGGTTTGGGGTTTGTCAAGATAAAACTATTCTTTTGCTGAGCTTTTAAAGAAAAGCGAAAAGATAAAGGCGAATGTCATGGCTGCAGTTATGCCTGCGGCGGAGGCGGTAAGTCCCCCTGTGAAAATGCCTAGGAAGCCTATTTTATCTATCTGTTCACGGACACCGTTATAGAGAAGATAGCCGAAGCCCGTGAGAGGGACAGTTGCGCCACAGCCTGCGAGGTCTATAAGTGGCTTATAAAGTCCCAGCGCACCCAGAAGCACGCCGCCTGTGACGTATGCCACCAGTATTCGTGCGGGGGTCAGTTTTGTGAAGTCCATAAGCACCTGTCCTATGGCACAAAAAAGACCTCCTATAAGAAAAGCCATTAGATAGTCCATTAGTTTGCTCCTTTCGTATCTTTTCTCCCTGACAGCCATACGAGATGTGATATAGATGGAATAGATTCCCCTTGCTGATTTACTGTTGGTGACATTAGCGCACCTGTGGCAGCAAAGAGGATATTTTTTATTTCACCTGCACGGAGTTTCGGGAGAAAATAGCCGCACAGAACGCTTCCTGCACACCCGCAGCCGCTTCCACCTGCGTGGATATCCTGCTCGTCAAAGTCGTAGAGCATCATGCCGCAATCTTTATGATTGTCACGGATATTTATATTTTCACGCTCGAAAAGCTCACAGAGAATACGGCTTCCGACTTTGCCAAGGTCGCCTGTGACGATGTAATCAAAGTCGGAGGGGGTCATGCCTGTGTCGGTGAAAAATGTGCTTATGGTGGAAAAGGCTGCAGGAGCCATGGCTGCACCCATGTTGTTGGCGTCGCTTACGCCCAAGTCAACTATTTTTCCGATAGTACAGCCCCTGATGTAGGGAGGCTTGTCCGAGGGGGCAACCACCAATGAGCCTGAGGCTGTGGCTGTCCACTGAGATGTGGGAGTACGCTGTCCACCGTAGTTGAGGGGAAAACGGTACTGTCTTTCAGCGGTGCAGAAGTGGGAAGATGTGACCGCCATTGCTTTTTTTGCGAGGCCGTTGTCAACGAAAAGAGAGGCGAGGAGAAGTCCCTCCGCCATGGTGGAGCAGGCTCCGTAAATGCCAAGAAAGGGCATTTCAAAGGCTCTCACGCCATAGGTAGTGCCGACACACTGATTTAGCAGGTCACCGCCGAAAAGCACATCTATATCCTCGGGGGAGAGGGCGGCTTTATCCAAAGCGTGAAGCACTGCCTGCTTTTGAAGTTGACTTTCGCCCTTTTCAAAGCTATCTGTGGAGAAATAGGGATCATCGTTTATTTTGTCAAAATAGTCGCCCAAAGGTCCTTCGTTTTCTTTCTTGCCGCCTATGGCTGCAAAAGAGATGACAGAGGGTGAGGTTTTCATAAGCTTAGTAGCTTTCATTTTATCACTCCTATTAATGAATATCGTCATTTGATGTTATTTTCTACATTGCAGATGAAAATATGCAAAAAAGTTTGGCGTTTTAAACGTAAACTTAAAACTATCTTAAAATAGACTTGTTTTGATCTCAAAATCGTTGACATATTCACAAAAAAAAGATATAATTAAATAGTCGATTTATTGTTGATCATGTAGTGTTTTGTTAAGTGGTATGTGTGAAGGGAGGATATGTCCCGTCAGGGGCATAGTTTTAGATGAAGAAAAATGAAGATATGCCGGTGGTCATAAAGCTTGACCGAAAAAAACTAAAGCAGTCGGCTAAAGGCAGGGTGAAGCGAAATTATATCGCCTGCATAGCAGTGTGCTTCATAATGGTATTTATTGCAGGAGAATATGGCTCGACCACGCAGAATGTGTCAAGCTATGATAATTCTCACGTTGCTGATCTTAAATATGACGCCGAAGATAAGGAAGAGATCATTGAGGACATGGTTAAAAATGAGCTTACAGCAGAGCAGGTCAGTGACAAGTGGCAGATAGATAATCCTGACGCTGTAAAAAAGTGGTTGGATGCTTATAAAAAATACGGAGTTGACGGACTAAATTCAAAGGAAGTCACGTTCTTTGGTTCATCAAACGACACTTCTAATCTGGAAGCACTGGCAGACGCTTTTTCTTTTAGCCGAAATGCAAAGGAAAAGGCACAGACCTATCTTAATGACAGGCTCAATAATTTTACAGCCTCTGCTTCGGTTTATTTTGACAGTGCAACAAGCTCTAATTCCTATCAGTTTTCATTGCTTACGGCGATAATGAATGTTTTAGGAAAAAAATCCACATGGGATACTATAGTTTCATTCGTGTATTTTATTTTCCAGTTGATGTTCACCATATTCATAGTGAATGTGCTTTGGGTATGTGAGAGAAGATTTTTCCTTGAAAATCACACATACAAGAAAACGAAGATAGGCAGACTAGGCTTTCTTTTCCGTGAGAGAACGCTTCACCCCGCAAGGACTATGTTTGTAACCAGCATATATCAGACCTTATGGGCGTTTACTATCGTGGGATATCCTATAAAACATTATGCCTATTCAATGGTGCCGTTCATATGTGCGGAAAACCCTAACATCAAGACGAGAAAGGCAATAAAGCTTTCTATCGCCATGACTAGGGGATACAAGTGGCAGCTTTTCAAGGTGGATCTTTCTATGATAGGCTGGACACTGCTTTCGAGCATATCGTTCGGTGCGGTGGGAGTGTTCTGGTCTAACCCATATACAACTGCGATAGACGCAGAGGTGTATTTACAGCTAAGGCGTGAGGCTATCAAGAACAAGATAGAGGGCTATGAGGAGCTTAATGATAAGCTGCTTGACCTTGACCTTCTGGAAGAGCTTATGGCTGAGGAAGCTGCACAAAAGGGAGAAAATCCGGACATTGTTAGAAGCATACCGATATGCACGATAAAAGTGCCTGAAAATAATGAGAATGGGGGCGGTGAATAATGGAGAGAACGCTGACGCTTGACGATCTGCGGGAATTTGAGCAATACCCCGGTCTTGCGGTAGACAGAAAGGCGCATTTCAGCCGATTTGCCAACAAGACTATAGTTCACCGTGACTATCACAGAAACTATACACTCATGACGTATATACTGCTGTTTTTCATATTCGCATTTATAGGCTGGATATGGGAAGTGGGCATACACATAGTTGAGGACGGAGTTTTCGTCAATCGAGGAACCATGTTTGGTCCATGGCTTCCTATATATGGTTTTGGCGGTGTGTGCGGTATCATACTGCTGAAGCGGTTCATAGACCACCATGTGGCGACTTTTTTCCTTGTTGTGGGGTTATGCTCGGTGGTCGAATACGCAACGAGCTGGTATCTTGAAACGTTCAAGCACATGAAATATTGGGATTACACGGGATATTTCTGCAACATCAATGGCAGGATATGTCTTGAGGGAGCGTTGATATTTGGCTTTGCAGGCTGTGCAGGAATATACATCATGGCACCATTTTTTGATGATCTTTTGAAGAAGATACCATTCAAGGCAAGGTTTGCGGCGTGTGTGATACTTGTTGTATTATTCTGTTGTGACGCTGTTTACTCAAAGGCTAATCCTAATCAGGGCAAGGGCATAACTGATTATGCGGCTTACAATCTGCCTTTTCATAGGGTCATGGTTAGTGAGGAACTAGGAGTGAGAAGTGAGGAATTATTATTGCTACACTCTGATATTCTCAGATAGGTTTGATATGACTATTAGAAGGGCGGTTTTTGACCGCCCTTTCAGCCTGTCGCAAAAGTCTACCTTTTAAAAAAAAAAGGTAGGCTTTTTTCGTGAAATGTGATATAATATAGTAGGGCGATAAAA
>OHUY01000011.1_pt1 | contig 109173 bp, 152 predicted proteins | sample 1579301 | NCBI WGS metagenome assembly OHUY01 (sample SAMEA3882520, study PRJEB24775) | human gut metagenome | biome: human-associated habitat; feature: intestine environment; material: feces | place: Netherlands | collected 2009/2010
ATGGGAAAGTATATAACTGTGATCTCTCAGCATCATACAATATTGGTGCCAGATATTTTATCCGCGAGATCATGAAATCCATGGACGAGAGTTTGTGGTTGCTCATTGAGGCAAAAATTCCTCAGTGCAGTAAGAGAAGCACCTGCACGTTTACTACATTAATTAACCTTAATGCGGAGCTTATGTCCATGGCGGCATAGAATTTCTGAGTTAGGCTGTACATGTAGAAACGCAGTCCCTGCCTCCTAAAGAGGCTATGTGCAATTATGCACTTATGGGGAAGCACGCGACTTTAATCGTGTGAGGCTTCACATTGTGACTTCTCCATGCATTCCGATGCTGTATTTTGTGCATATGGCTTCTTTTATATGGTACACGGTTTTCCCCTGGCTGATGATATTTGTAAGCATAATAATCCATACAGTTTTTCCAAGCAGAGCCGTGGTTTCGCATGCCGATTTACCGAGCGCATTCTTTCCTTTGGTCCACTCGCACATTCTCTGCTTCTCGAGTGCGTTTTTAATAAGTAGAAGACTGTCAGCATAATCGGTGTTGACAGGTGCATTTTTTAATTTTTCTGATACTGCTTTTAATATTTTCTCAATTGTCATGATATTTTCCTCTTTTCCAGTCGTTAATGCCCCTAATGAGCACAATGATTCCTGCAATGCCAACAAGTATATATGCTGTATATGTCATGTAAAGATCATTTCCCTCAGATACAAAGCATACAATACCTAATGTTATTGGTGAGACAATAAGTGCCATTACAGCGAAAATAATTGTTGAAGGTCTTCTTATATCCATACTATCAGTTCTCCTTTTCTATGCAGATTTTTTCTGTTCTTTCTCTAAATTCTTTCGGCAAATGTAAAATTATCTTATAAAAGAAAATGTCTTTTCTAGTATCAACGTCTAGTGTATCAGAAATAGTAATCCATTCTGTATTGTGATACTGAATGTCCACTCTGCATTCAGGGATCAAAATATCGTTAATTATTACTTTGATACGAGGTCCTGTAAAATCATCATCAACAATATCATTAAACTCAATCTTCACAGGTATTTTGTCATCAGGAATGTCTGATCCCCATAAAAGTGCAATTTTGTCAGCAATTTCTTTGGATGATTTATCAATAGTTTTAAATAATCTCTTAAATTTTTTGAACTGATAAATATCAAGTAAAAACAAAATTGTAAAAATAGAAATGAGGATTATGCAAAAACGCTTAGATAGCAGCAAATAGGCAATACTCATTACTATAATTGTAATAATGGACAATATAATTGTAGTAATAATCAGTGGTTTTAATTTTGTTTTTCTGATTTTTTCATTTATGAATTCAAGCATTTTGATATGCTCGAATTCGCTGAAACGAAATTGTGTCTCAAGTGGCTCATTATTTAATTTTTCTGTAGCCAACTTCTTAATTTCAATGTTGTTTTGCATAAGCATATTCCTTTTCTATATCCTCAATGTTAAATCCGGCATTTTCCATTCCGGATCACCGATTTTGTTGTATACATCCGCCAGTTTGTTTCTGCAAGCAGTTATAAGTTCAAGCAGTTTAATATCGTCAGCAGCAAGCGTATCTGTATCTGATTGATTAATGGTTTCAGAAATATCGTCAACAAACTGTCTTATGATTATTCTACATTTTGTCATCAGTTCATCGTCGTTTTCTTTTTCGTTTTCTTTTTTCTGATATACATAGTCTAATCCGCTGAGCCATTCCGCAGTTACATCCAGTTTATTAGCTATTCTTATGATTTCGTTGAGAGGCGGCAGTATTTCACCTTTTAAATACATTGGCGAGATATTGATGTCTAATACTGTTAATTTTGCATCATTTAGTGCCTGTGCCAGTCTCATCGCGAATATCTGTGCGCGCTCTGATTGTGTTAACATGATTGTTTCCTCCTTGCATTTTTATATCGAGACACCGCAGAAGAGCAGTGCCTTAATATAATTATTGTACAACTTTGTAATATGTAACATCGTCAGCATCATCGGCATTAATCACTTCTAGTGTGTCATCCTTCCATTGGAAATTATACTGCACATTATCGCAGCTGAATGTTCCGGATATCTTGATTGTATCAAATCCTGTTATGACGGCACCGTTGTATCTGGACTGGATCTTGTCCTGTATTTTTTGCTGCAAGCTGACTGCAGTGGAAGAGATAGTGGAAGATGAACTGCTGGTGGTGTCTGGTTTGCTGTTAATTTTGTCTGCATCTGTCTTATCTGCATCATCTGTTTTATATGACACACAGTCTTTCTTTTTGTCAGTCTTATCTGACGTCTTTTGATTATCCTGTTTTACACCATTAACGAACACTGCGTCTACATTTGAATTTGTGTCAGTAAATACTGTCAAAGTCTTTGTTTCCTCATCATAATCGAAAGTGTATTTTGATCCATCCGAAACGAAGCTTTGGTTGGTAATACCATTATGAAAATTAACTACATCATCATAATTGGCGTTAATAGTAGTTTTTATTGTGGTATTGATTTTTTCATCAGCATCAATCCAATGACCAATAAGTCCGCCCAGCGAACAGAATATTAGTCCTACAACAAGTAAAGTGATTATGTACGTTTTAGGTTCATAACCTTGTAAAAATAGTGCAAATGCCATAAAAGCTGCAAATCCTAAGCCAATAAGTATTCCACTTGCCATATAAATCATGTTATTTTTCTCCTTTTTGTCTTAATTATTAGTTTTCTGTTTCACACCGTCGATGAATACTGCATCTACTTTTGAGTCAGTAAATACTATTAACGTTTTGGTCTTTTTGTCATAATCAAATGTGTACCTTGAATCACCGGAAGCAAAAGTCTTATTATCATCTTCGTTATGATAATTAAGAACGTCGTCATAGTTAGCAGTAATTGTGTTCTTAATTGATTTTTCTATACGCATATTAGTATCATCAATTATTCCTAAACCAACTGATATGGAAATAATGATTAATCCAGATATAATTGTTTGCGGAATCCAATGGTCGATCCAATGGTCAGAGGTACCATTATAATAAGCTTTATAGCACCCTACTCCGACAAAAAATGTTAAAATTACTCCAAATATAATATCTATTACTACATAATTTAATCCCATCTTGTGGTTTTTTGAGCTGTCTGACACAAAGCTTTGCTCGTTATTATTATGGTGATTAACTGCATTATCATAATTAGCACTAATGGTGGTTTTTATGGTCTTATTATTTTTTTGACCAGCATCAAGCTGATAGGCACTCAATCCTAATAGTAAGCAGAGTATTAGTGCTATAATAAGTAAAGGGGCTACACAGATTTTGGGTGCATAACCTCGTAAAAATAGTATGAATGTTACAAAAACTGCAAATCCTGTGCCTATATATGCTCCGATTGTTATATAATCCATCTTATTTTTCTCCTTTTTGCTTCACTCCATCGACGAATACCGCATCTACGCCTGAGCCTTTGAGTACTACCAGCGTTTTAGTGTCTTCATTATATTCGAATGTGTACTTTGAATCATTGGAAACGAAAGTTTTACTGTCCTTATTATTGTGATAATTAGCTACATTATCATAATTAGTGTTAATGGTAGTTTTTATTGTATTATTAATTTTTTCATCAATATCAGACCTCCAACCAATGCCTCCGAATATTAGACAGGCTGCTATTCCTTGAAGAAATAAGACACCTCCATAACCTTTACAATCTTTAAGGTTGTAATCATGATCAAAAAAGATTGCAAGTGCCATAAGAGCTGTAAACCCTAAACCCATAAGTATTCCGATTGTTATCTGACTCATCCTATTTTTCTCCCTTGTCTTTTATTCCATCAACGAATACTGCATCTACATCTGAGCCTTTAAGCACTATCAGTGTTTTAGTTTTCTCATCATAATCAAATGTGTACCTTGAACCACTGGAAACAAAAGTTTTATTATCCTCCTCGTTGTGATAATTGAGGACATTGTCATAATTGGCAGTAATTGTGTTCTTAACTGATTTTTCTACTTTAGTGTTATTATCATCAATTATTCCTCCACAGACTGTCAGCGGAATGATAATTATTCCCGCAATAATGGTCTGAGGAATCCAGTGATTGAGAGTTAAGTTATCGTAACCCGAATAAAATATTAAACCAAGACCGCTTGTGATCATTAATCCTATCATAATGCAAAATATTGTGCTGTGTTCTATCATTACTTTTCTCCTTTCTGTTTAGTGCCGTCAACGAATACTGCGTCTACATCTGAACCTTTAAGAATTATCAGTGTCTTAGTCTTTTTGTCATAATCAAATGTGTATTTTGAATCACTCGAAACAAAAGTTTTATTATCATCATCATTGTGATAATTGAGAACATCGTCATAGTTGGCAGTGATTGTGTTTTCAATTGATTTTTCTACTTTAGTATCATTGTCATTAATTATTCCTGCGTAGACTGCCCATGAAGTAATGATTATTCCCGCAATTATTGTCTGAGGAATCCAATGCTTAATGGACAGGTTGTAACTATACATAACCCAAAAAATCAGGCCCAAAAGAGCTGTGGCTATTAATCCTATTGCAATGCCACATATTGTACTGCTACCTATCATTTATTACTTTTCTCCTTTTTGCTTTATTCCGTCAACAAATACTGCGTCTATATTTGAGCCTTTAAGTATTATCAGAGTTTTAGTTCTTTTATCATAATAAAATGTATACTTTGAATCACCCGAAACAAAAGTTTTATTGTCTTTATAATTATGATAATCAAGGACATTATCATAATTTGAAGCAATTGTGTTTTCAATTGATTTTTTAACTTTACTGTTGTTATTATCAATTATTCCTGCGCATATTGCTAATGAAGTAATGATTATTCCCACAATGATTGTCTGTGGAAGCCAATGTTCAATAGTCAAGTTGTTGTACATAGTATAAAAAATAAAGCCAAAAAAGATTGTGACTGCTAATACTATTACAATGCCGCTTATTACGATTATACTGCTACTTATCATGTTGTTTTCTTCCTTTCATATCTGCACTCAAGCTCTCTGCCGCCGGGAGTGAAATGCTTAATTTTTGAGATGTCTTTGTTGATACTGTGCATGAAATATCCATTAATCGCACACATATAATCAATGTCGCCATATCTGTTGCCACGCGGATATTCCAGACAATGTTTGCAGTTGGCGCAGCAAGCTATAGTATTTTTATCCATAAGTGCCTCCTGTCATCCATTTTTTACATCAAAATACACAACACTTTCGCAGTATCGTCTCCATACCAATCCTCAAAGTCGGCAGCGATTTCACTGTTTGCAAGTACTGTTTTATTATATGTATCTTCGTCGGCAAGCTGATATGACACTGCTTCCATGTCGTCATTGACCTCACAAGCATCCACACCTGTGCAATGCTCTAAGTTGAAATCAATCTGATGCGTGCAGTTGAATATGTTTCTGTAATACTCAACGTCTGCATACTGGTCTTTGAACATGTTTTTGACTTCGCCTATTGTCATAATGTTTTCCTCCTGTGCCTGTTTCTACATATATAATATGTACGATTGTCCGTTTGTCCAAAAAAAATGAACAATTTTATATTATAAGTATGATAGAAGCTGTGCCATTTTATCGTCTTCTATATAAATATTGCAGCAGGGTAGTGCCTTAATCTGATTATTTGCCAGTTTTCTGTTTGACACCATCGACGAATGTTGCGTCAACGACTGATGTATTAGTAAATACCGTTAGTGTCTTTTGACTCTTGTTATAATCGAAAGTGTACCTTATTCCGTCTGATACAAAGCTCTGCCGATCATCATCATGATAATTAGTCACATCATTATAATTGGATGTTATCGTGTTTTTGATTTCTCCATGAATCTTTTCGTATTTGTCGGCACCATATCCAATGCTTCCAAACAGCATTATTATGAGTATTCCGACTATTAATGTTGGCGGAACCCAATGTTCTAAATCGTCATTTGTATAGTGTACATACATCATCCAGCCGAAAAATAATATTACAATAAATCCTATTGCAAGGCTTATTATTGTGTAAATTCCCATCGTATTTCTCCTTAATCGTTCTGATCTTTATTAATCCGGTATCTTAAATCCCAGTTCTTTAGTACGTTCTTTATTTGCTGTTTTTCTGTTTGACATCATCGACGAATATTGCGTTAACAGATGAACCATTAAGTATTATTAATGTCTTTTCCTTATTGTCGTAATCGAAGGTATATTTTACATCACCTGAAACAAAACTTTTATTATCTTTTTCATTATGATAATTGAGTACATTATCATAATTTGTAGTGATTGTATTTTTAATTGATTTTTTTATACGCATATTAGTGTCATCAATTTTTCCGATACAAGCTAATAAAGGAATAATTATCAATCCAGATATAATTGTCTGAGGAATCCAATGGTTACGCATTAAATTATTATAAGATTTATGCCAAATTGCTCCAATCCAAAATGTTAAAATTAATCCGGATATAATACCAATTATTACAAAACTTAAATTCATCATTTTTTTTGCTCCTTAATCCGGTATTTTAAATCCCAGTTCTTTTGCACGTTCTTTGTATGCCCTTATTGCTTCATAATCTGTATATTCCTCTGCATAAAAAGTGTGAGAGAGGGGGAATGCTACTAAAGAAGCAATATCAGTGATTTCCTTTTTATAATCATCAACCCACTCCTGACTTTCTTTTTTAGCAGCAGTAATTGCTTCTTCTTTTGTTGCAAACAGATTGTCTGGTGACTGGTGGGTAGTACCAATAAAACTGTCCTCCGAGTATGACTTTCCTTTGACTTCTATTATGTAGTCTTCGTTGTCTGAGCGTTTTGCTATCTCGCTTACAAATCCACATACAATTCTTTCTGTCCAATGCTCCTTGAACCACACTTTTTGATTGATTTTAATGTCATTAATGTTAATCATTATTGCCTCCTTATAAATATCTGTCGTCGGCATGTTCTAGTACAAAATGTCCAAATAATGCTGCCATGCCATCAATATTCTTGTTGCTCATATCCACAGTGAGCATTTCCAATATTTAATTGTCAAACTCATCCACAAGCTTGTGTTCGATTGCCCACAGCCTCATTTCTTCAAATTTCTTCTCTGCAAATGTTTTTGACATCGTTCTTTCTCCTTATAATCCCTGATAATTTTGCTTACTTCTTCCATTTCTGCATCAGAAAAAGCTGTATGTCTTGCTTCAAACACTTCGCAGTCTACAGGTTCGCAGCATGGAAAGTATGTCCGCCCACATTTCAGACATTCAATTTTAAGACAACCCATGTTACCGTTTGCGAAACTCATGCTGTTGTCTGAAAGTACCTTAATGGAACAATAGGGAAACAGGCCGCTTTTTGGCTGAATTACAGTGTAGTAATGGCTCATTCATAATTTTCTCCTTCCATTATTTTGCTAATCCTATGATGTCATAAGTAACATTGCCATTATCCCATTTCGTTGTCCTTAGCAGCGCATCTGTTGTTTCTCCAATCTTATCATGGTACAGCTCATATGATTCTTCGTCTGTCAGATAGTATTGCTCACCATTGTATTCAACGGTAATACGATAAACTGCGGGATGCGGCATATACATGAATGATTTGCCTGTGTACATTGAAGTCATATATGGACCGCGATAATATTGGTCTACGATTTTAACCTGCACAGTTGAATCCTCCGTGCTTTCGACTTCTGCCGGTTTTATGCATCCTATAAGAGAGCATGCCAAAAAGATTGTTAACAGAACGAATACTGCTGTCTTTTTTGTCTTATTCATGATTTTTCCCTTCCTTTTTTCATTGTTTTAACCGCCATTCCCGCTGCACACGCTGCCGATATAAGACTTAGTGTCGGTGCTGCCTGCCCGATTGTTGTAAACAAAAATGGTGTTGCTGCAAAACTTATTATTGAAAATGCAAGCAGTAGAAGTGCTGCATGCCATATATTTACTGACGATTTTCTCATATTGTTGTCCTTTCTTATACTGTTTTTGCGTACCAGTCCAGTGAGATCCGGTTTTTTGCATCTACATTTTCTTTGACTGTTATGATGACGTCACCATCTGCTGGAATATCATTGACGGTCTCAATGCAGCGGCATCTGCAATCAGGAAGATTGTATATTACTGTATCAGGACAGGTTTTGCTGACAGAAAATGTCAGACTATCCTCAAACTCTGATATTTCCTGCATGTGTTCAGATATGAACTTGTAATGCAGGACATCCATAAAGCAGTTATCATGCATCATCTGAAAAATAAAGCTTATCAGAAGCGAAATTATTGCAGATATAAAGGTTATCCAAACGGCGGTAACAGCATAAGACGATTTATTGAGCGTCATAAAATAAAGCATGCCGCAGAGAATTATGACGGTTATTATCTTGAAAATACAAACCAAGGCTAGGTATATGTCTGCCAATTTTTTGTGCCTGCGACGGAGTCTTTCTGTCAGCTCTTTGTCTGCTTGTGAAAATATTACTTCAATTTTTCTCATATTAACTCTCCCATGTTCTTCTGTTTTTTCTTATATAATATGTACAAACTCTCATTTGCCCAAAAAATAAGTATTTTCAATATAAGTATGTTAGAAATTAGACTCATTTATATCCTTCCATATAAGTTCCCTATCAATCATCAAAAACATTTATATAGAAGAAAAATCATACTATAACTGATAATCACTATAGAAAAGATGAAAAATTTCATGGTTTCAATATTTTTCTACCAAAAGTAACGTATCATACCTTATATAAATATGGATTTTAATGAATTTACTGCGCAGAAGTCTCCTGACAACGTGAGGATGACTAAATACACGGCGACATGACATCAAATAGTCTGATAAATAAGTAAAAAGTAACGGAATTGCTTTACATTTCGTTTGTAATAGGATAAAATAAAGACAGAAGAACATATATTCAGTAACATCGGAAACTTTGCAGATAACCACTTAATGTGCTATACTTATAATTTTATAAGTATAGAGAAAAATGGAGGAAAAAATTATGGGTGAAGAGAGAAAAACAGGCGAAACAAAGTCGATGGTATTTGAAGTATTGGAAGATATTGATGTGTGGTGCTTTGCGCCGGAAGAAAAGCTGAAGCTTATTGGAATATATCTTGACAGCACTGCGCCAAAAATCAATTATATGAGCATGTTTGAATTTATTGCTGCAAGAAAAGTCAAATTCTTTCCTAATGGTGTGACTGAGCTGGGAGAGACTTTTGTCAAGAATATAGTCCGCGAGGAACTGAAGGGTAATAAGTACATGCTCTCATATGATGAGTTTCTTGACTGCATGAGAGAGTGCGATCCTGACGGAGCTGCTGAAATCGAGCAGAAAGGCTTTGCAGGGTGCAGTCAGTGGCGTTCTACTATAGAGTTGAAGGTGGAGAGAAGAGCATGACAAATGCGCGGAAGATAAAAGAGGCTATCAAGCAAGATGTTGACAGCATGACCACAGAACAGCTCTTTGCTTTCTGCAATCTGTTCGAGGATGCCAGGCAATATGGAATATCTCTTAATGATACCACGTTTTATACATGTGATCGCTGCCGGAGAGAGCATAATGGATGTCTTCGGGAGAAAAACGAGGACGCAAAGGATGCGTGTTTTGAGTTGTTTAAGAAATATGCGGAATCTGAAATCTGATGCAGAAAAATAGGAATAAAAAAGAGGACGTACTTATGTACGTCCTTTTCTAATACGGCTTCGATTCCTCTTTGCCTAAAGCAATAATAGCTTTTTTAAGTGCCTCATATAATAGGGCTTTTCTATGTAATTGGTCTTGGTCATTAATATTAAGATACCTATTTAATACATTCATATTATAATCGGCAAAAATATATTCAGTTATAATTTCTTTTGCAGTATTATTATCTATATTAATATTCATAGCAAAAATCCTTCTTTTTCAAGTATCTCGTTAACATCCAATGAGTTACTGCACCCACTACGCACATTGAAAAATCTGTTTGAAAACTTTCTTAACTCCGGCAGCAGTACATTGGCCATTTTCTCTGTCTGTTCATGGTTAAACTGGGCTTTTTCTGCCTGTGTTTTGCAGTATTTGTCATAAGCCTCTTTTGCGTCAGCAAGCTTGGCTTCAAGCTTATTTCTATCGCATTTTCCCTCAATTTCTTTTCGGCGCATGAGGTATATCATCAGCTCCCTTGGCTTTGAATACCAGTTGCCAATAGCATATTTGACTTTTGCGCTTATTGACGGATTTTTGTCATCGAGGAAATCCTGTAAGCGGTTATACTGATTATATGACCAGCACTCAAAAGACTTCGTTTCCGTTTTCTCATACCATGACGTGTCAATGTATATGCAGGTTTCAACACTTGTTGGTATTAGAATCGTGAAGCCGTATAAATGACACTGCACGGCATTACAGCCGACAGTAATATCCTCGGCATCCGGGAATATTGATTTGGTCAGTGCGCTCATGACGACTTTCGATGTACGCAGTGGTGTCAGTGTGATCTTGTGCCAAGTCTTTTCATTTACAGGCTTTAAAGTGTTTAAATTTCGTACCAGTGTCAGTAGCTCCATTTCTTCATTAATAGCATCCTTAAGCATTTCCTCTGCTTCGTTAAGTTCTTTCTGAATATCTGTCATGAATTTTTCTCCTATACTTACTCAACCAGCTTTTTGTATCTGTCGGAATATTTAAGCGGAAGAGTAATGCTTAATCCAGTGGTTTCATCGCGTATCAGATTGCGTATCAGAATATAATCTATATTTTTATAGTATATTTTTGTTGTGCCTTTTATATTGAATGATATTGTATGCGGTATTTTTGAGGAATCGACATACAAAAGATCAATATGGTCCTTATTGACTTTAAGTTTTGAAGGAGACTTGGTATCTATATCGGCAATTTCTGATATTATCCAAAATTCTTTCTCTAATACCAGAATGTTGATAATATCTGAAGTACTCATACCCACGTCCGTATATTTGGCAACACCGTAGGTATATCCATAAATACTGAGAGACGTACTGTAGTCAGTAGTACTTCGAGCTATGAACACAAGGCTTATGGCTAAAATTAATAATGACCACCATGAATGAGTATAAAATAAAGCTCTAATACCAGGGACGAATAATATAATTCCAAGGATACCATCAATCTTATTGACCTTTTTCCTTTTCGTTGCACATTCTTTCAGTTTGCCATACTCATCCTGAGTAAGTCTGATATATTCTTCTTTGGATTTATCCAAGTCTTTAAAATCAAAGATTATTTTCTGTCCGTCTTTGTCAATGATTTCCTTATGAAATTCATTTGGAATGTTGCTTATATCCATATTTTTCCTTTCCTCATGGCCATCTTTGATGTGCCAGTTTGTATATGTGTCTTTCGTGCATGCCCGCCACGTCTACAGCAATGGTAAGTGCAACAAGCAGCATAATAATTATTATCCACTTAATCATTTCCGCAAGCGGCACAGCGATTAACAGTGCGCGTCTGTCTACAATTAGTCTGTGCATCCCGCCGGGTTTTGGTGCAAAGAGTATTTGTTTGCAGGTTTTACGGCAGATAAGTTCATTCACTTCATATTTATAAGTAACGGTATATATAAACGGTCCCATTTTTTCAACAAAAATGCATTCTGCCTTGATAATTACTGCCTGTCCTCTGATGCTGTTTTGTCTGAGTTTAAATACTGCAAACAGAATAAGCACAAGCAGGAGAGCAGTAGCAGCAATTAATGCTGACAAGTGTATCATAGTGATTCTCCCTTTCTGTACGGTTCATATAAATAGAAAATATAGTCGTTTTCGTTCTCATTAAGTTTTCCCGTGATCTTATAGTAGTCATATTTGTGTATATATCTTTTTTCATACGGAATAATCATTTTCTGCATGATGCCGTCTTTGTCAAAATATTGAAATTCAAAAGTATTGTTGTATTTAAACCAGTTTTCTATCTGCAAGCATGACTGTTCATCAGAGTTTTTCTGCATTTCTTGAATCTTATTATGAACGTTAACTAAATACGCACCGCTGTTAGTAAGAATATTTAAAGAACAGCAGAGGAAAATCAAGGTTAGTATTGAAAATATAATAAAACTTGTTTTTTGATAACTTATTGCATTTATCATAAGGGCTAATGATGCAAAAAATAACAGACCTGTTACACAAAGCAGTATATTTTTAGTCTTGCGACGTTTGCCATCCATTGCTATCTCGGCTATATTCTTTAGTTTTTCATAATCATTGATTTCAATTAGTAGTTTCATTCTTTTTCTCCTTGATTATTCTTTTTATTATCTAGCTGCTAATACCATTTTACGGGCTTGATCTGCCAGCTGCATTTAATCTCATGCTTTTTGTTATATGTCTGTGTGAATTTCATTTCAATTTCGCTGACATTCAACCAAAGGGGCAGCTCTGCCTGTGCCTGTGCTATAATCATTGCGTCTATTACTTTTGAGCCATTTAAAATATTAATCCATATGCTGCCAGACTCGGAAGCTTTTAACTCATACTCCCTGTTCTGAAGAATTATATCCATAACTTTAACCATTTTTGAATGTTCTTCAAAAAGAATTTCATACATGTTCGTTTTACGCTCAAGAAATAATAGATTTATACTCCAAGAGATTATGAAGACTGTAAGCGCTAATCCCATAACATTGATAAGAGACTTTGACGTTTCCGTTTTGAAACAAGTTGTTGTTAATATCATAGGTATGATAAAAAAAGCGCAGAAATGAGACAAATGCAATCTGCTACGTTTAATATTTCTTCGTATTTTTTGTACTTTCCCTCGTAATATTGTCTTGCATTATCTGCTGTATTCCTGTCTGTTTCTGTGAATATTACTTTAAATTCTGGATTACTCATTTAAAATCCTCCTTATGCCGGTATCTCGTATATAACCAATACGCACTCGCCAACGGCTGTTACAGATAAAACTCTTGCATTATTATTCTTGATTTCTGTGTTAATTTCTGACTCTGCTTCCTGCGCACTGTAGTACATTTTGCTTTTTTGCGTTGTTTCCTTTTCGGATAACTTACTGATGAGTGCATGAACGAGATTATATCCTAACTGTGTTTCCCAGATATTCATAATGTTTTCTTCCTTTCTTAATTTATTATTCAAACCATTCTTTTATTTTAATAATTATAAGGATTATTCCAATAATCTGTATGAAAACTGCTATTGTATAAACAGCCTCTAATGTGCTGACAGATTGTCCCACCATATTTGAGTATTCAATGTTTGGAATGACTCCCACTTTTCCTAATATTACCAGTATTGCACCCAATATAAATAATAAGTATCCCATGATATGTTCTTCCTTTATTATGGATTCGGCTTTGGCGTTCTTGCGTTTACACCCTCTACGCCAAAGAGGGCAGTGCCAATATCTGTTGACAGTTGCACAAGTGCAAACACTGTGATGCCGACACCGATTGCTGTTAATATGTATCTGATATCCTTATTTCCAACACGAAAATGATTGATCGTAAATCCTGCTGCCATGATGATGACTTCGGCAGCAAGGATGAGTATTTTAATCGTTAGTGGACTCATTGTTTTTTGTTTCCTTTGGAATATCAAGCGTTTTTATACTCTTATTGTTGCCAGGTGCAATAAAATAGTTGACAGTTATAATAAGCTTTTCTTCATTGTTTATAGTCTTTTTATACTGAATCTTGTATTCAATATCGTTTTCTGTAAAATATCCCGTATCTAATTCAAATCTAAATTCTGTTGCATCAGGATATTCCCTAGCAATAACATCTTTGACAATGGATTTAATTTGATTGTTATATCTACTGTAAATATTTTTGCAGTAATAACCTAAAGCTAGTAAAATTATTCCTACAGCTAATAGCGTAATTATTATTTTCTTATCTTCGTCATCAAAAACAAACATAAGAATGATTACACCCAAAAAAGCCCCACCAAATATAAAAAGTATTATTGTTGCAATATAAGGTATTGTTGCCGCATAAACTAACTGTTCCATTGTTTTTTCTCCTATTTTTTATTAATTATTAATTGTCATTAAGTTGTTTTTGGAATATCAAGCATTTTTGTATTCTTATCTTTAGACTGTTCATCTTTAACAGTTATAATAAGTTTTTCTTCATTTTTAACAGTCTTTTTATATTGAATTTTGTATTCAATATCATTTTCTGTGAAAGAACCTTTGTCAATACAATAAGAAAAGTCTGTTGCATTAGGATAGCTTTCACTGATAACAGGTTTTACAATGGCTGTCATCTGATCATTATATTTGCCAAAAATATTACCAAAATGTACTCCCGGAATAAAAAACAATACTCCTAAAATAAGTATGAAAAATGCTTCTTTATCGGCTGTCATTTCTGAAAGTATAAATATAATGACACCAATACATATAATTCCTATACCAAAAGCCCAAAAAGCTACCATTATATAGTAATAAGGTGTTGCTGCATTAATTAACTGTTCCATTGTCTTCCTCCAATTTCACGTATTTTTGTAAGAGATTATCAATATGATACTCTTTTAGTTCCTTGTATTTTTCTCTGGTTTCTTCGTTCGTAAGCATCCGGCAGCATATTTTTCCATCAATTTTAATTCTGCTTATGGCGAGTCCAAGGTCTTTTATTTTCCCGCATATAGCGCATATTTTGCCGGTGTACAGCGAATTTGATGGTCCTACCGATATAAGTACAGCTGCATACTGATGTTTGTGTTTTGATTTATTCTTAATTTTTGACACATTTGAGCTTGTGCGCTTCTTATATCTGCCTGTTTCGTCTGCATCAATCATACGTTTTCTCCTTTTTTTGTTGTTTTTGTCTAAGGAAAAATGGATATTTTTCTTCGTACATTATAAGTATGATAGAAGTTGTGCCTGTTTGTGGCTTTCTATATAAGTTTTCCTTTTTTGCCGTTTATTTCAGAAATCCATATTTGTTCTTGAGAGGAAGAAAAATCATACTCTTAGAAAATAATGTGGAAAGGAAAAAAGAAATATGGGATTTGATATTGATGAGGCAATAGATGATCAGAATTGGAAAAAGGAGTTATCTGTAAGTTTAAGGTTTACTTCCGAAAATGATTTGGATGAAATTTTTAATCTGATTCAGACAGTCGGCAAAGAAATGGAGTGCAAAGATAATGAATTATTTGCATATAGCAAAAATCCTGCGACTTATTTACAAATGCTAAAAACTGGGGTTTGCGCTGTGGCAGTAAGGAACAATAGAATTATTGCATCATTGCTTACACGGCCAGAAGATAACAGAGACGGTGTGTTTGATTTGACGGGAATCTCAAAAGAATTTATGCCTAATACCATTGAATTTGTTACATGTCAGGTATTGGAGGAATATAGAGGCAACAAGCTGGAACAAAAACTGATTGATTTCGTATTAACAACATTAAACAAACTTGCTTGTTACAAATATGCAATATGTACAATTTCTCCAGACAATGCAGCATCTTTAAAGTCTGTGGAAAACAATGGCTTTAGAGTGTGTAATACTGCAAAACTTTATGGCGGAAAAATGCGATATGTGTTAATGAAAGAATTAGGCATGAACATTGATGAACCAACAAAGAAATTTGAAAATATAAGCGGGAATGCATTAATAAAAGATCTGCAAAATAAATATGTTTTTTGGGATATTGATGGTACATTAGCCCCTTATAGGTTTAATAATCACGTTGCAGATCCAGATGGCACAAATAATGGAATGAGCATACAGGAAATTGAAAAAGGCATTTTCTTGGCCAGAAAGCCGTCAAGGCATATGCAGAAAGTATTAAGTACATGTAATGCAAAAGAAAATATCGTAATGGGACATTGTCAGGTAGAAAAAGAGATGCAGGACAAGCAGCCTTGGCTGGATGAGTACTATCCAATGATAAAAGAGCGGCTATTAGTATATGAGGATAAATCAAAGGCCGATACGATTTTGCAGTATTGTAAGAGTCATAATATTAATCTGGATGACGCAGTGTATGTGGATGATGTAATCTCCTTTTTACGAGAGGCTGAGAAGAAAGGAATTAAGTCATATCATATTAGCAGCTTTTTAGATTGGGAATACCAATTCTAAGGGAGAGCCGTTGTTTTTGAGTTTATTATTTATCCGGCGGATATTTTCTGCCGGATACTTTTATTTCATATAGAAGGCCATTCGCCATCGGCAAATCTATCATACTTACAATGTAAAAAGTTCATTTTGTTTGGACAAATCCTGTTTGTATGTTTTGTATTGTATATACAGATGAAGAATGAAAAAACGATAATCTATTGATAGGATTGGAGGAATTAATATGGATAAGATGAATCAAATTAAAAAAGAAATCCTTACGTCAATGAAAATGATGGATACAACCATCAAAGGAGTTAAAGAATCAGAAGAATATAAAATTGCACAGGCATATAATCAAGGGCTGAGGGATGCTATGGTCATTTTTGAAAGGGAAATGAAGCAATAATTTCTTAGTTTAGAAAGGTAGGCAAATAATATGAATGAATTATTAAATAAATTGCAGAGATATATAAAGACATATAAAGAACCGCCATATGGAAAAGAAGTAGAAGGAACAACAGAACTTATGGAGGAAACTTTTCAAGCTTTAGTAAAAACATCACATAGAGTTGTACTTTTAGAAAATCAATTTATTGATGGTATGCATGTAAACTATCAAGGAGATGATGAAATGGATGGTATTGAGTGTCCTATATGCAAATATGAAGTTGCAAGAAATGATGATTATGCAGAAATGCGACCAAAGTATTGTCCGGAATGCGGCACAAAACTTATTTATTAGAATCTTACTGTTTCAAATCGGAGAAATTTAAGAACATGGATGTCGCTGGGTTCAAGCAGTTCATTAATGACCATCTTACGCTGGCAATTACAGCTACAGCTGCTGACAACTGGGACAGTGTTGGTATTATGGGAAGCCGATGCAATTTGCTTGAAAAGGCGAATAAGCCTTTAATTGTGTGGTAACAAAAGTTCTACTACGAGTGTCAGGATTTAAAAAGTGGAGATTTTGTTACATTGAATGATGAGAAAATAAATGAGTGCAGTAGAAAGGGCTGATGACAATGAAATTTGTAAAAGTATTAGAACATAACGGAGAATTATATAAAGTTGGCGATACTATCTGTGCCACATTTAATACAGGTATATCTGCCAGTGGAGTAATAAAAGAATTTGGCGAATATTGTTTTTTCGATGAAGGTTTAAAAGATGGAATTGAATTTGGAGATTATACAGTCCCGCTTGACAGCATTGTTGAAATGAAAAAGGTAAACGATATTTCAGATGATAAGACTTGTATTTTGAGTAAGGATGAGACTGACACATTCAATACGTACCTTGAAGATGATATAAGAATAGCATTTAAAAATACAGACTGGAATCGCATTTATAGGAAGATCGTCGGAAGTAATTCAAGCGAATTTGCAGAAAAATGCATGGAAAATGGACTTGAAATCTAAGTTTTAAAATAATATAAAATGGGAGCATAAGAGATGATGAAAGTGAAAATAAATTTTACTCCATACTATGAATGGTATGCAAAATGGATTGATTGGAAAAAAGTATCTGTTAATGATTTTGTAAATGGAAAAATTGAAAATCCGTTTAGTATGTTGGATGAATGGCTTGATATTATTTCAATAAAACCAACCCAAAATGATATTGGGAAAGAAATATACTATTCTTTGAATGCATTACAACGTAACGAAATTACATACGATACTTATCTTGAAGGATGCGTGATAAAGAGAGGTGTAATCACGGATATCACGGAAAATATATTACAAATTGATGGCAAAGATTATATTTATTCCCAATATAATACAGTTTTATTTGATAAGCCAGAATATTGTATTTTATATCTTCATTATGATGGTACGAATATATTTGAAGGGGATGAATTGTTACCTATGTTTAATGAAAACTTGTTTATAGTTGAAATTTAATGAATTTGTAAATGGAAAGAATAAAATAAAAAATGGAAAACGAGTATAAGGTAGAAGAAACAAAATTTGGAACAAAAATAAGTCATCCTAGTTATGGTACATTATTATTCAACAGAGCATACGGCGGAAAGACACCATTATTCGGAAGCAGTATTGAGCATAGCAATACCATCACAATGGAACTTAGACATGCGAATATCACAAGAAGTTTAAATGAAGATAATATTTTTGGCAGCGAGCCTATTATAAAGGTTGAACCATCTTACGCTGGCAATTACAGCTACAGCTGCTGACAACTGGGATAGTGTTGGTATTATGGGAAGCCGCTGTAATTTGCTTGAAAAAGCGGACAAGCCTTTAATTGTGTGGTAGCAGAATAAAATGGAAATCAGAGGTAATACATTATGAGGATTGGGTCGAATGGGAAATAATACATCAGTCTTAATAAAATATTCAAACAAGAACAGGTATAAATTTCAGTGGTACGCAGAATTTTTAAAATTTATTGGTTATTTTGTTTGTGAGTACTTAAAAGAGGATAGAGATTCAGAAGAATTATTAGATGAATACACTTATGACCTAGAAATTGACTTAGATACTGATAAAGAGACAGAAATTTATTATGGTATAATGTGTCAATTTAATGGAACTGCATATGAATTAAATTATTTGAAAAAGGTATTTGAGAATTATAATTTATTTCAAGCAATTGTTACACTTAAATATTTTAGTATGAACTCGACAATAACAGATAAGGCAGGTAAATATTTTAAAGAGGCTGCCAATGAGCTAGATGCATTATATGAAAAATATTCAGACACTAATATCCTATATGAATTTAATTATGCACGACTATATTGCAGACAAAAGGCGAATTTAGCGTGTTTTTTGTGTAAAAAGCCATTATATTATACTGAGAATGAACTTGGTAGTATATGTTCGCAATTTGCTAACAAGTTTCCTGGTGAGAACAATATCTATATGTTACTCGGATTGATATTTGAGAATTCTAGTCGGAATAAGATGAATGCAGTAAATGCTTTTATTGAAGCAAAAGACAGGATAGGCAAAGAACCGTATGTGTCAAATATACTTTATAAGATAGGTAAGGCTTGTGAGGGAGAGGAGAATCTGCGTTGGTTGATGAATGATGCGTATGAAAATGCATATAACATAATGCCGAAATACCATAATATATATAAAGTAGCACAACAATACATGGAGATGGAAGTTTATAATGAGGCAATAGAATATTTTGAAGAATGTTTGTGTAAGCTCGGCAATAGGACTGATTATATGGATCCGTTAGAGCAGGAATATCTATTCAAAGTCAATGCTCATTTGTCATATCTGAGTATTCGCAATAATGATTATTTTAGTGCAATAGAATACGCTGGGAATGCAAAGAAACTTAAACAACGTATAAAAGACGACATTGATAATAAGGATGGCTTTAATAGATTTTACTATGAAGTATATGGAAATACTGAATGGAATATAGAAGAGATTATAAATATTGAGCTGAATAGAATGGCTGAAGATAATGTTGATCAATATCTAGGAACCGCATATCATAATATGGGATTAGATGATATTGCCACAAAAATTTTAAATACTGCAGAGTGATAGGGTGCGTAAGATTGTAAAGTTCATGAATCCAATGAAACTTTTTGAAGGATAATGATATAGGGAGTAAAACTAATGAACAAACTGGTCCAAAAGGTAAAATGGCCGCTGTCTGGGCTGACAAATATGGAAATGTATATGTATGGCAATGCAAGTGTCGAGGCTAACAAGGAGATGCAGGAACCACTGGCGAAACTGTATAAGTATGAAAATCAGCCGAATATGAGAGAAGTAATAAGGGAATCTGTTGATAAACTTGATAATAAAATCAAAAGATGTGAAGCTGAAATCGTTAATACAAAAGATGTTAACTACGAAGCTCGTATGATGGCAAGACTGGATGCACTGACAGAGGTGAGAAACGATTTACTAGAAAAGATGGGCGAATAATATGATAGTATTTGTGATTATCAGTATAATTACAAAAATATAGCATTCTGAAAGCCCACCGCTTCAGCCGTGGGAGGATGTCAAGGAAAGGAATAATAAAAATGACGATTAAAGATATTTTAACAGTAACTGGTGGAAGAACAAAAGTAGTTATTCTTAGTACAGATGAGAAAGAAAAGTATATAGCTTTATGGTATGGAAATATAGATGATATTGATTTTGAACATGTACCATTTGGAAATTATGAAGTAGAACATGTGACGGTGATTAATGGAGAAGATGTTCTTCAATTACATTTTGAATATCCGGAATTAACAAAACAAGAGAGGGATGCAGCAGGCAGAGAAGCAGTTGGGTATCCATATCCTACAGAATGGATTGAGAGACTATTTGTTAAATACAGAGATTGGAACTATATAAAAGAACTTCTTGTTACTAAAGACAAAGAAGAAATATACAACGAAATAAGAGTAGTTGATTACTAAAAATTGGTTTGAAATAAAGCAATTGTTGGAAAGGCTGGACGAGACTGATGGAACGAATCATAAACGAATTAGCAAATAAGGACCATTTTACAAATGACAGGCAGTATAATATAGGATTAAAACTGATTAGAGAGAATGGCTATCTTTATGTTTGTGGAAATCCTGATGTTAAATATTATTGCATGTGCAATGGATTATAAACGAGGTGCCGGTATGAAAGAAAATAAGAAACAATGGATACTTGGTTATATGTCGCAGCACAAAGATGAACCTGTTGATATTGTCGCAGAGAGCTTTGTAAATGCGTATGTAAATAAGTTTAATCCCAAAAGAGTAGAGTGGTATCCATATGGTGCGCCAAAGGTTCCTGAGCTTGGCAGGCTGCTTGCGGAATTGTATAAGGAAAACAAAGTTGGCAGATACAGACATTGTTGTAAGAATTGGCAGGACGGCTATCCAAAATGGTTTTACATATATTATCTGGCAGATTAATACAGGCAGTCGCATGGCTGTCTGTTTTTATATGGAAAGCAATAAGTTGACAACAAATCTATCATACTCTTTATGCAAAAAATTCATTTCATTTGTAATGATATATAAAATAACTAAGAAATATAAGTCTATTTTGAAAGGTGTAGTTGATATGGAACAAACTTTCTATGTTGGAATGAAAATTTGCGTTTATTATGCAGTTTATATAAATGATGCTGGATATGAACAAAAAGAAATGGTTCAAGAAAACGAGATTGCTGGATTTGTACATTGTCTACAAGTTTTAGGATATATAGAAGTTTAACTTTATTTGTGGATGGAAAGGAAATCATAAAATGAATAAAGCAATATGTGTAAAGGATTTTGAAGGTGTTGGTTTTTTAGAAGATGATAAAGATAAAAAAGTTCATATCAAAAAGGGTGATATAATCGAATGGGATAATCAAGGATATCTTTGGTCTGATAACATATGTTTTGGACATATGGATGCTTATCCTGGTCAATGTTTTAAATTTTAAAAGCAAAGTAAAATTAAGTTTACTTGTCAATGGAAAGGAAATAAAATAAATTATGTCAAAGAAAATTATATATACAGATGAATTTGGGAATAAGATAGACGTTAATTCGATTGAGGGTATCCATGTTATACTTAACGACATTTTTATGACATGCGATAATGAGAACAGCTGTTTATGCGTTAAAGAGAATATTAAAGCAAGCGTAGAAAAATGTTATGAAACCAGAAAACTAGAGATTAAAACTGGTAAACCTCAAGATAAAAGTAGCATTTGGTAAGGAAGTTCACCTGGTTTGAATAAAGAAAAGAGAGGAATATATTATGGACAAATTAGAACAAGCGATGCAGAGTGCAGATTTCTGGACAGAGTTGTCATGCACATCATTTGGTAAAATAGTACTTCATGGTAAAAATATGAATGAAGACGCAGGCGAGGACGCATATTATGAGGTTTCAAACGAAGTTAATTCAGATGGTGACTTTGCTATTCATTTTTTCAAAAGCTATGAGAGAATGAAGGAGTGGCTTAATAACTGGCAGGGTGAATGTTTCTACGATTATCTTGTGGAACTGTATGAGAAAGAGTTGCAGCACGATAATTCCATCGCATAAGAAAGGATAAAAATGAAGATATATGTCTTAGAAGAATATAATACCGGGCGAACAGCTTGCATTTCGGAAAATGTTAATATAGTAAGAAAGCAGATGTATAATAAGGAGTTTTTTCAGTCCAGAATATAACGATTTTCCCATACTGACAATATGGGAGAATGGTATTCAGATTGAAAAAATTGAAGGTGGAGCTGTACTGAAGAGAATCGCAAAAGAAATAGCGCTTTCTGAAGGAACGAATTGAGAGAGTCGCGTAGTGGAAATTAGAGATTACGAATAGGAGGAACAGGCGATGAAATATAGAATAATTAATGTGGACAACAGGGCTTCTTATAGCAAGCTAATGAGTTTTGAGGAAGTTAAAGCATGGTTTGAACCAAATGTGGAGCTTGACGAAGAACACAGTAAATGGGCTGAGATTGAAGACATTGATGACATGAGAGAGTATCTCGTATGGGAGGCTCAGGGCATGAGACCTAACTACAGAATTGAGGATTGTCCGGAATAAGAAAACTAAATACATGTTTGATGCAGGCAGCCGTGTGGCTGTCTGTTTTTTATATAGAAAGCTATTCGTTATCCGTAAATCTATCATACTTATAATGTAAAAAATTTATTTCGTTTGGATAAAACCCATTTCCGGAATGTTATATATACAGAAAAAATGAAAAAAGGAGACAGACAGCCATGGACTTAATTGATAGAGAGTGCTTATTAGATAATATAATAGAATGGCGGGCAATGTTAACTGATGAAAGTGAAAAGAAACTGCTTACAAAAGTAATGCATTGTATAAAGGCAAAAGATACTGTTGTCGATATGCAAAAACTTATTGATGGAGTAAATTCTCAAAAATTAGATTTAAACAGTGCAGAAAATAAAAATATTAAAGCTGCATCTGTTTATAATACTGCGATTGACGATAGTCTATATGAAATCAAAAACGCTGTATATCCTCATTATAAAGCATTGTTTGTCTGGGATAAAACATGCTAAGAAATTCATAAAGAACGATATAAAGACTATATGGAATATAAAAAGCTAGGAGTGTGAACAAGTATGGAATGGAATATGAAAAACAACCCAACATTTAAGGATATATCGGAAAATAGAAGCTCGTGCTTCTTAACGGTGCGCAGACACAGTTCTTTTGTTGCAAAAGATTATTACAATTCAAAACTTGATAAGTGGTTTAAGATAGGCAACTGTGTGTGTGTGGAAGAAGTTCCGGTGGTAGCATGGATGCCTTTACCTAAGTTCGATTATGATTTAATTAATAAGGAGTCGGAATTAATTAAATCAACAGATGGGAAAACTCATCTAATCGAAAGTTATATGCCAGAGAAAACAGACTCGTTTAAAATTATAGAGCAGGAACCCATTCTTGAGATCGAAAAAAGATATAATTAAGAGAAACATTAAAATTGGGGAGGATGTTGATCATGTCATACAAAACATACGTTAATGACACACAGATTTTTGGAAACAATGAATGCTATCCAGAATGGATAGCCTATATAAAGAGCAAGGGCATTGAGGTTGGAGAGAATGACAGCTATACCGGCGAACTTGATAACTTTATGGAAGCGCTTGATGTCATTGAGTCTATTGTAATGAAACTTGAAGCAAAAAGACGCGAAAACAAGAAAAATGGCCTATCTTTTCATTCCAAGAGTATATTTAACCTTGGCGAAATTTATGACGCAGTCGCTACAGATCCGGACGAGGAGAGTCTGCTGGATAGTGAAATTGAATATATACAAAATGCCTACATGTTCATGCCGTATGCCTTCTTAAAAGCTTGTGAGGATATTGTTGAATATACGGGTCTTTCTTTTGAAGGAAGACATACAAGGATATATAAGCTCAAAGACGGCTGCAAAATCAAAGTGACAGCAGGATGATTATTTTTACAAAAGAAAGAGGCGATATATTATGACATACAGATTAACAATACAACATGATAAAAACAATGATGAGAAATCCGTAACAATTATAGATAATAAAGAAGATGCCAAGATGGAATATCTAAAGAGCTGTGAAAAAGATTATTTTACACAATTAGAGCAGTGCAGATGCGGAGAGTGGGAAAGAATCATGTTCCAAATTGAACAGGGGAACATGGAAAAGGAGCTGAATTATGTTTTGAATTAAGATTTAACAGACGAACAGCTCAAGCTGATGGCAGAATAATACACGCAAAAGGAATAAAATATGTCAGAAAATAATCAGTCAAAAAGATCAAGATGCAGATATTGCTTTCCGTCTATAAGAAAAAACGGCAATGAATTCCATTGTGTCGTGGATGGATGGGAGAACGAAAATGTCAAAAACGTGTCTTGTAAAGATTGTGAAAGCTGTAGTAAATTCAGCAGCAGATATATAGAATATCCAATTACTGTAAATGGAATCGAATCAGAAGAAATTAAGCCATATACTCTTGGACACAGGTGCGGAACCCTCTGCGAAATTAAGCCTTGCGGCGAAGAATATGAGAATAAGTCTTATCTGGGCATATATCTTGGCGAACTGCCTGTCGATATAGCAGTGTCATATGATGAAGATACAGGTATTCTGCGAAACAGGGCCGTTAATAATCCCGCAATTTTCGTTCCAGAACTCAAAAGAATTGTATATGGGTATGAAAGCTGGTGGCGGGAAATTGAGTCAGCAGATGACTTTGCCGGAATATCGGATGAGGATATTGAGAATACATGGTATGTTGGCTTGCTGAAGAAACTGAAAGAATAATACAGGTACAAGAATTAATGCAGACAGTTGCAACACTGTCTGTATTTTTTATATGGAAAGCCATAAGCCAAATATAAATCTAACATACTTATTATATATAAGGAAGGAGAACATTAAATGCTCAATTCAAAAATGTACAAAAAATACTACCCAGTCAAATCGTCAGCAGATATTGTTAACATGGATATTGCGGATAAGAAAAAACTCGTAAAATGGATTAAATCCATCATTGCTGATGTCAATGCATATAATGCGCAGAGTCGCAAACGTGCCGAGACTGCTGGATGCAAGGAATGCTGGCGGATTAACTTTTATCCAGATAAGGAATATATTGACAGTGTGTGCCAAAAAATCACAACTGAATCATTTTCACTGACTGCTGAGGACATTCAGCTTGTGAATTTAGTGTTATATCGACACAAGTACACAGGCATTATATCTGCATACTGTTTTCCGGTGCTGCCAACAACAGAATAGCAAAAAAAGAGGATCTGTAGCGGATTCTCTTTTTTTTGACAATGAAAATTTGGTAACGCTGATATTAATTGTTGTTAATATATACCTTATTTCGTATTTGGAATATTATATATAAAAAAAGAGAAAATAAGAAAAAGTAAAGAGACTGGAAAGATTGCGAGGAAAATTCTTAATGAATAGAAGGATGATAGAGTGTAATAAATGTCAGGAGTGTCTAAACCAAAAAATATTATTAGATTTTCAAAATAATGCAGATATTATGGTTATTGGACTGTCAGCACGAATTAAGAAATATGAAGATGAAATACCTCTTGATAGCAGAACCCGAAGTGGGAAAATTATAGATGCTTTTGAAAATATTGCTCAAAAACATTGTATGTCCATTTATAGAACTAATTTGGTAAAATGTGCCCCTATTGATTCTGAAAAAAGACTTCGATATCCTAATGATAAAGAAATTAATGCATGTTTTGAAAAACTAACAGATGAAATAAATAATATAAATCCTAAGCTTATTATATTATTAGGAAATATTGTTAGAGAGTCATTTCAAACTAATTTCAATATCAATATATGTAAACCTAAAGAAAATAGTTTACAAGTCGTGAAATGGAATAATATCAATATAATATCTATTTATCATCCGTCATACATAAAGCGATCAAAGAACAGAGAATTAAGATATTATAGACTATTTGATGAGCTGCTTGATGACATAGATGAAGATTAATTGTCTGTAATTTCATACGGATAAAAATAAAGTCTTGGAGGTAATAATATGACAAAAGCTGTAAACATTGAGAAGCAGAAAATGATCTGATTCTTTTTATTACAGAAATAATTAATGGTATCACTGGTGAATTTATCTATATTATCTATATCGGCACAAGTATGCAGGTATTATATCTGCATACTATTTTCCGGTACTGCCAACAACAGAATAGCAAACTTTATGGAGGATGAGCATATGGAACAAATAACAAGAGTACAAATACAAGAGAGCCTAGATACTTACGTGAAAACTTATATTACAGATGCTGAGTGGCATATCAGCCTTGTTGAAGACTTCATGCATTTGTTAACAGGTAATAGTTTTAATGTAACTGATTTGCAGGATTCGAGATGGATTAGAACTATAATTGATAATAACAAAGATGATGAATATGCAAAAAAATATTAATGCGGAATATGCCGGAAAGATATATCTCTGGGCTATTTAATGCCGTAATAAGGGAGACAAATCATGGAAGATAAATGTGCTAAAATATACGCATGCAGGCATTATATCTGCATACTATTTTCTGGTACTAACAACAGAATAGCAAAAAATAAGGATACAATTTTTCGTATCCCTTTTTATGCAAGAAAATAACCGCTATGGTCTGGTAAATTAATTTTTAAAGGCCTCGATTTCGAGCCCTTTACAATCAGAATGGGATATAAAATATCTCGCTTAAAATGTAACCGCTAATTATGCTTATAATAATAAATGAGATAATAGTGTTAACAAGAGCTATGATAAGATATATTGCCTTTGTTGCTTTTTTACAGAGACGAAGCTCGACAAAATAAGCCAACGCCATAGGAACTGAAAACCAAAAGTCAATTATTAATGCAGTGCTGATATATTCGTTGTACGTTAATATCATTCCCACTATAAATATCATTCCAAAATATATTAAACTGTAAATAGCTTTTTTCTTAATCATAAATTTATTCCTTTCTTATCAGATTTTCAATTACCATTGCAGCACAGCCGACGGAGCTTTCATCATAGATTTCGCATTCCGCATAAATTATATCAGCAATTCCTTTTGTCAGCTTGCCAATTTCTTCATTGAGTTTTGTGATTTTGTTGAGATTTTTGTTAGACCGTCTCTTTGGCACTGCATCTCTTTCAGCAAGTATTTCCTTAATTCTATCTGAGTCTATATTGTAATTGCTAACAGTCTCAAACTCAATCCTTTCTCCCGTTACAGGAGAAAAGGGTATTGGCAGATAGCATATGTATTCTTCGAGCCCACTGTACTGAAGATTGTCGTCATAATCATAATCGTATATTTCTTCAGCATCAGTTAACTCGAGGCAAAGCTGTGGCCAGATTTTTCCGGTGGCATCATAAGCATTAAAGAATACTATTCGCCCGGACAGTTTACTCAGCTTATAACTTTTAAGCATATTTTTAAGGTCGTTTTCATTTTCGCCGTTATGTAAGCTGAAAAATACGTACTGTCCGCAGGTGTATTGATCTACTTTAATCATTTGCATTCTCGCTTTCTTCATTGACCTTTTCGATAATTTCTTTGATGAGGTATTTGACAATCTCCGCCTGAGTATGCGGTTTATTGGCATATTCCCTGATTTCTTCCGTTAAAAATGCTGGATTTACACTATTCATGTAGGTTTCAATCATCATCAGACGTTCGTCTGCTTCATATGGAACGAACTCTGTTACGCTTTGGAATCGTCTGAGCAGCGCCTTATCAAGCAGATCCGCTCTGTTCGTTGCAGCAATAACAATCTGACCGTCTGCAAGGTCATCAAGAGCCTGCATGAGGGAAATGGTGATGCGGGCGATTTCGCCGTCTGGTCCGCCGCCACCTTTGCGCGCAAGACCTATGCAGTCTATTTCGTCGAGCATAAGTACGCACTTCATTCCTTTGCAGAAATCAAATACGCGCTGGATATTTTGCGAAGTCTTTCCCATGTATGAGTCGATAAGATACGAGAAATTCAGATACACATAAGGCAGTCCCAGCTTATATGCGGTATATTTTGCGAATTCTGTCTTTCCGGTGCCGGGTATTCCGGACAGAAGAGTACTGTTTGTATATGGGATTCCATATTCAAGGAGTTTTGTAGTGGTATTTACTGCCTTTATAATTCTGGTAAAGACGTCTGCCTGCTGCTTGCCAAGATAATATCTACTCTCATTGAAGTCTGAAACATCAATCATCTTAACAAGTCCCTTGATGTTCATGGGTACTTCCATAACATTGTCTGAACCGTTTTCAAGCAGTTTCTTGTAGTATTGAACCTTGCCTTCATTTTTCTTTGTACCGTCCTCAACGCAGCAGCATATTGCATACTGTTTTGCATCCTGTATTCTGTTTTCCGCTATCGCCCTGATGCAGGCAAGCATGTTGTCACTCATTCCCATCTTAGATTTCTCCTTTTACAACTTTTTCATTCACATATGCTGTAAATTCCATGATTCTTCTGTAATCAGGCTCATCCGGCAGAGTAGTGTTTTTCTTTGCATACTCAAGCTTCTTCTCATATTCGCTGACTAGCTCAAAGAATTCCGGAAGCGGTTTGTCGTCTGCACCAAGATACTTTCCGTTCCTGATATCCATAAGCAGGTCATGTTCCTTTTCACGATATGTCACTATTTTCTGTTTCTCAAGAATATCAATGCACATCATATATAGTCTGAGCAGGTGCATTGAGTGCTTTGCTATCTTTTTGTGGGCAGCAGCTTTTTCATTTCGTTTCCCGGCTTTTGCATAGCTTTTCACAGTTGTCTGCAGCTCATTCCATAAGCAGCAATAATCTCTGAGCGGATAGTGGTGCAGATTTATGTCCATGAATATCTCTTTGTCGAAGCCTTTCTGCACAGCAGTATCAATATACAACTTAATAGCATCATCTGGATATGCAGAGTATTTTCCGGCAAAATTTTCTTCCATTGAAGATAATACGTGCAGAATATGTTCCTCGAGATCCGCCGCGGCATTTTGTTTGTTGTAAGCTGTCTTAATCTGTACATCTGCTGCATGGCATATCCGCCGAATGTGCTGACTGCTTTCTTTGAAAGGAACATGTCGGAGTTGTCAATTAATTCTCTGCCAATGTCTGACAAATAAAAATAATGTTCAGGCTTGCATCCAAGCATTTCAATAGTGTTCGGATTGCAGTTTGCAAGCAGGAACATGAATTTATTGAATGAATAAATTACTGTGTCTGTTGCGTCATCAGTAAATTGCTCAAAGTCCTCGCCTATAAGTTCATCCATGTTTGTAAACTGCCTGAAACTTCCACTGGCAAGAATGCCTATTCTGCTGTTAACTGCACATCCTCTTATATCCAAGTCGCTGTTTTCATTGTCTGTTCCATATGCATGGCTTCCACCGGCTGTAAGCAGGATAATATTGCTGCCAAGGCACTTGTCAGTTTTCAGAAAGTTGTATTCATTTGAATTAAGTTTCGCTTTGATTTCGTTTATCTGCATGATTATTTCGCCTCCGATTTCGTTTGTTTTTCTGACAGGCTGACTTTTACTACTTTTCCGTCAAGGCTGTAGAATAATCCACATGTTTGTCCGGGAATGACTTTGTTGTATGTCTTACTTAAACAGTCTGTCTGTATAATTCCTTTATTTGTTTTTGCGCTAACTTGAAACTGCGATATTGAATACCGAATGTCGTTTGCCGATTTCTGGTGCTTTCCCGTAATAGTCAGTTCTGCGCATCTTACCGCTGAAGGTCTTGCGAACGCGCATAATCTTACAGCTACACGTATAAACGCTGTTACTGTAACAAGCAGTAAGCAGCATGCCATGAGAAAGAACACTACCATTGCCAAAACAATGCCGGTTGAACCATTGCTTTGAACATACTGGTTTATGTTTTTGTGGATATGATTCATATAGAATATGATCCAAATAACAGCAGCGCTGGATAGAAGTCCTCCTGCAAAATATAGTGCCCCGCTCCATAAACAGTATTGTCTTATTATTTTCTTTTTGTTGTTAGTATTTGCATTTTCGTTAAGTATTGCACTGATAGTATTTTTAAGCATAATATTTCCTTATATTAACATTTCGTATGTCTGTGTTTCTTATATGGTGCAGTTCGTTCTGCAAGCACCTATTAATTTTTTGTATGTTATATGTTTTCTGATGCTTTAAAGTTGTATATAGGTTTAATAACATCAATTATTTCCACTGTATCTTTGATATTTTCTATAATCTCTTCCGCAGGCTTGTATGCAAACGGGCTCTCGTCAATAGTTCCTGTGCTTACTGACGTGGTATATATACCTTTCATGGACTCTCTGTAAGCATCCATTGAGACCGTATCTTTAGCCTTGCTTCGCGAGAGTATTCTTCCTGCTCCATGAGGGGCAGAGTAATTCCAGTCAGGATTACCCTTTCCGGTACAGATAAGAGAACCATCACGCATGTTTAGTGGTATGATAACCCTTTCACCAGCTTGTGCAGAAATAGAACCTTTACGTAAAATCATATTGTCAGTGTCTATGTAATTATGAATGGTATCGAAGCTTTCAATGGGTGTTAGTTTTGCATGCTTAATTATTTGTGATGCAATGGTTTCGCGATTTATTCTTGCATGTTCCTGCGTAAGCTTCATGTCATGAAGATAGTTATCCATTGCTTGTCCCTCAAGGTATGCAAGTTCAAAAGGAATTTTTAGTTTAAGATTTTCATAGGCAAGATTTTGATAATAGTCGCAGACTTCTATGCCGAGATGCCTCGAACCTGTATGAATTACAAGCCAGTAGTTGCCATCTTTATCCATATCCACTTCAATAAAATGATTCCCTCCGCCAAGTGTCCCGAGAAATTTGTACGCTTTATCCACATCAACCGGCGCTATTATATCTGCAGCATGGGAGTCTGCAATTGCCAAATCGTGAATGTTGAATCCAGATGTGACATATTTGCGAATTACACTGTCAAGGTTGGGCAGATCAATGTTTTTATCTTTTAATTTAATGGCCAGCATTCCGCAGCCAATATCCACGCCAACAAGATTTGGTACAACTTTATCAGTAATGGTTATTGTTGTACCAATCACACAGCCTTTTCCGGCATGAGTGTCTGGCATAATACGGATCTGGTTGCCTTTTGCGAATTTCTGATTGAGCAGATTAATAAGTTGGCTTATAGTTTCGTTGTCTATATTGTTTGTAAATACTTTGCATTTGTTATATTTACCCTGAAGTTCAATCATAATTTCCTATTTCCTCCTTGTTGCGTATTATTTGTTATACAGCATTATACAGTGTGAAGCATTCCTTCGTTTCTTTGCAGTAAAATCTTGCTCTGTCTCCATCATTCACAGTTTTGAGCTTCTCAAACTGCTCCCTGCTTAGTTCAATTTCTACCGTTTTAGGTGCGGCCACAGGCTCTCTCAACGCATCGTTTTGAAAAACAATTCCCTGACAGTACGGTTCGCCGTCCTCATATATCATGAACTTTTCATGCGGGACATTTGTGGCGTATGTCCATGGGATGACATTCATTTCGTCGTCATGGTCTTTGCACCATCGAGCTTCAATTGCAACAACATCAAAGCTTTCCTCATCATCGCTGCCAACAAATTTTCCGTCAGCAATGTCAAGCTTCAATGTCCCGCCATCAAAACAATCACCCTCATCATTAATAGCGCCATCAATTTCCATGAGGTCATCGTTGGCACCAGAAACAATAATAAAGCCATTCTCTTTGGCAATGGCGAGTTCTTCCTTTGTGAACTGTGGCCAGTTATATTCACGCCCATTAAGCTTTTGGGCAAATTCTTTTAACGTCATGATCTTTTCTCCTTCTTTTTCTTAAAATTATCAAGCTTGATCCTTACAGCTTTGCTTATCATTTCATCTGTCAGCCCATATGCTTTTTTCATTAGGTGCAAACATATCATTACATCTGCGAATTCTTCAAGCAATGCATATTTCTTATCAATCAGTTTTTCATGATGTTCCCTGACCGTTTCATCAGTATCAGACTCGGAGCAATAGCTTTCGTAATCAATGATAGCAGTGGCAAGCTCGGTAAGTTCCTCAATACATATGACTTTGTTGTATGTGAGCTTTACAGGATTGTCGTCAACTGGCATTTCTCCGGTACGCAGATCCTTGCTTATCATCTTAACTATGCCAAACTTGTCTACAATATCCTGCATTAATTCTCTGGCAGCATCAACTTCCATGGAGCCGTTTTTATGTACAACATTCTGCGCTTCGTCCAGTAGTATGTTGAGTGGCAAAGCGTCTTCTGTCTGCATTTTATCTTTAAATCTTTGTAAGTCCATAAAATTATTCCTTTCTTTGTGATATTCTTATGTATAATATTACATATTTTCTTTTATTCAATAAGAGTATGATAGTTTTTGTTTTTAAATATGGTCTTCTATATGAAAATAGCAGGAGATTACTCCTGCCGATTTTCTTTCTTATGCACTTTCTGCCCGCCAGACATAGCTGACAAAGTCATATTTATCTGTGTTTTTTTTGAGTCTTAAAACAATATTATCTGTATACGGAATTTCGTTTTCAATGACTGGATATCTTCGAATTGCGAATGGTGGTTTGCGTATTCTGTAGAATAGTTTATTTGTTTCAATAATTCCATCGTATGTTGTGTCTGTTTCAAATTCTAATCTGCCACTGGTTTTTCTGGCTTCTTCCATATTGTTCTTTATATCAAGGCAATCTGCCCCATATTTCTTAGTTAGGTTCCTTTTCATTGTATATATTGATGACTGCATAATAAAAAGTGCATACAAAATAATAGTACATACTATGATAATCAGGTTAATCAGACCAATAAATCTGGCGTTTATAATACGCTGTGCTAATGAAAATACAAGAAAACCAATAGGTATTGTAGCAAAGATTAACAGTTCAAACAAAAAGTCTTTATGGTCATAATCTTTTGCTAATTTTTCGTATTGCTTATACGCCTTTGTGACCAGCTCGTAATCTGCATCTGTGAACTCAAATCTAACATTTTTCATCTAACATCCCTCGCTTTCTGCCTGCCAGACATAGCTGACAAAACCATGTTTGTCTACAGTTTCTTTGAGTTTTAAAACAATATTGTTTGTATCTGGAATTTCATTGGCAACTGATAACATGTGTCTTCGATATTCGTAATCCGGGTTATAGACATCATAAAATAGTCCATTGTTCAGCATATCTATACCAAAGTGTATTTCATTATTTTCTTTTTTAATTTCTTCCATGTTACGTTTCACGTTGAAACAATTTGTCAAATATGGATTAATTCTTTTATTCTTTTTGCTGTATACTATTGATAATGCAACTAATATTATGGACAGAGCAACAGTACTGAATAATATCGTTGAACCCATAAAAGAAAACATTGTCTGTAACAGCAGATTAAATATGGCAATATATCCGCTGATGACTATTGCTATAAGGAATGATAATTCTAATATAGCGCTTTTAAACTGATAATCTTTTACCAGCTTATCATATTGTTGACACGCTTTTTTAACCAGCTCGTAATCTGTGTCATTGAATATTACTTTGACATTCTTCATTCTAAAGTCCCTCCGTGAAATATTTTGCAAAAAATGCAAAGCTGACAACAAATACAAGCACTGACAATGTACCGAATATGTATATATGCCGAATCTTTCGGTCATAAATCGCCCACAGCAGCAGAGCGAACAGTATGGGAATCAATATGAAAAACAATACTGCGCTAATGTATAAGTATATATGCATAATATTACTCCTGACAATAATGTTATTTGTTGCACAACCCACAGGCTTGCCTGTGGGTATTGGTGAATGATTACTCTACAGGTTTTCCTGTTATAACGTCTTTTTTATTAAGTTTCTGCGACACAGGAACGCATAATGTACTCATAACTGATTTTGTATAATACTTGTCACTGCCGGGTTTTTTAATTGATATATCATACACAACGCTGATTTTCTCACCATATGTGCCAACCTGTATGATATTGTTTTCTGTCAGCCTTTCATATGATGAAGATAAGCTTCCATATGAACCAAATGCATATCCCCATAATTCATAGAACTGGCTTGTGTAACCCTCGATTGCGAATACATTGTAGTATTCGGTGTCATTTGAAATAGCAAAGCCATCCTGAGTCTGGCCATGAAATGTATCATCCATACTGTCCTGATTAATGCCGTTAATCTGAGGCGATGTTGATAACAGCGATATGTCAGTATGAACATGGTCAATTACTATATCATATCCATCAGGAAGTCCCTGTGTATGCACTTTCATGCTTATCTGTTTTGGATCCGTTACGCGCCAGTTGTCGAGGTCATATCCATTGGTGCCGTACTCACAGACCAGTTTGAAATCTTCATCAGGAATGTCTAGTGTCTGTGATAATGACGGTACTCCCATATCATTTGTCTCCATAACTTGTACCTCTGTATCAACTGGAACATATTCATCCTCGATTGTACATCCTGTAAACATAGCAGCAGTAGCTAATACAACTGCCAGCAGTGTGATTTTCTTTTTCTTCATATATTTCATTCTCCTTTCGCTTTTGCTATTCCTCCTGGCTAATTTTTTCTAACTGCATGGCGGCTAATCTATAAAAATCTCTAAATGTTATGTCATCATCATAATCAGGCAAAAATATTGCTGTTTTTTCATGCTTAATAGATTTGTCATTTAAACCGAGAGTATCATCCGCAAAAATATTATCAAGAAATGGAACGGCTAAACATATTTTCACACTGAGCGATATTGCAGTGCCCTGTATGCGGTTCGCAGGGCAAAGGTCTTTTAGCCTGTAATATGCTTTTGTAAAAGCTTCATCGCCATTTCCATTCAAAGTATCAAAGCATTGGAATCCATTAATTTTGATCTCTTTGTACGGCAGATTTATCACATCTGCAAAGGTCAGTTTTTCTGGTGAATGGATTCTTCTGAGGTATAAAATCATGCATATAAACATTTGTCTTTCCGCCATGCCGCCAATACCTTTGATGTCTTTAAATATACAGTCTGCCATTTCATAGACATCTTGATCAGAATGAACGTACTTAAACGGATTATAGTGACATGAAATATCTTTGTGCCAAAAATCTAGTATTTTTATTTCATATCCATATTCTCTGACAATATCAATACTATTTTTCATAGCTGTTTCAGAATCTGCAACAACAACGAATGACTTTAGCCGGGTATCTATTTCGGCAGGTGTTTTTATAATCTTCAATTTTATTCCTCCAGGTTAATGTATATCGTGCTATCCATTACAAACCAGTTTTTGATGGATTCATGGCCATAATTGATAATTGCCTGTTGTGGATTTTCGCATATAAACTCATCGCCTGTGTATGGACTGGCGGTAATGTGTATTTCTGTCCGGCTTTGTAGGCTTTTAAGCAGTTCTCTGACTTTCATTGTCTTTCTCCTTTTCTTCAAGATTGCATTTGGCTAATTTAGCTTTTTCTTCAAGATCTCAATGTCTCATAATAAAATATGATACTTTTATTTGTCTCCTCAATCAGTCCATATTTAACTGCCAGTCTGTAGCGGAAATCTTTTTGCAGATTAGGCATCATGACATCTTTTAGTCTCTGTCTGAACTGTTCAATGGTGAATGTAGACTTGTAGAAATTACACTGCCTGCACGCGGGCAGGAGATTGTTCTCATCATACATTTCTTTTTCCGACATTGCCTGTGCAATATCATTATTGCGATAAACGCTTTCGACATGGTCTATCTGCATATCTTTGTATTCCAGTTCGCATCCACAGTAAGCACATCTGTGATTGTATTTTTCATACAGCTTTTTGCGCGTTGCTGTGGGTATTGATTTGTGTTTACTCATGATTTCTCCTTTAAAAGAACGTTTTTGCGACAAATATTAGTGTAGCAACAGTAACAACAGTAGTAACAATAGTGTCGATACCAATAAAATAGCTATAGCTGTTTTTTAATGCATTATAAGGCTTGCTGCCATTGGAAAGTTAACAGCAAGCAGAGCGATAATAAATGCAAATATGATTATCATCATGCTTATTCTTTTCCTTGAATTTCGTTCCATACATATCTGAGACAGTCAATGAATGCTTCGCTTTCATATACATTGGTGCTGTTCTTATCCATCTTGTGAACTTCGTAGCAGCTCGGTCCGCAGATAATGAAATATTTGTCATCAAATACCCACGTATCGTTGAATAAATTAAGTTCCATGGTGCATCTCCTTATAATTAAATGTCGAATTCGTTTTTAAGTACGTCTGCAAACGATGGCTCCTGTTTACAGTATTCCTTGAGAAATTTATGATTTGTACATGGTGCCATTTTCTGATGGGTTGTTCCCTCGTGTCATCATTAATAAGTACCATGATTGCTGACATTGTGTTATCTGTAATTGTTTTACTTCTATGTTTTTAATTACTTAACAATTAGTCCCTTTTCAACCTACATTGTATCTCTTTAATGTTTGATTTAACTCTGTTTTGTTTTTACAGATGTGAAACTCATCTGTTTCTGTCTTATAATAATCTTTGTAATATTTCTCCTTTACACTCTCTATGTCTTCATTCTCGGAAATATCATAAATGATATGCCTGAGCAGATATATTCCTTCCAGTTTACTTATGACTACACATACCCATGTATCGTTGAATAGGTTAAGTTCCATAGAGCGCCTCTTAAATGTAGTATCTTATGCTGATTGCCGTCTTTTTTCTTTATATAGAGTATGATAGAAATTATGTATGAAATTGCCTTTCTATATAAAAACGCGAATCGCGTCTTATATGGAAGCTGATTTTCTGCAATAATACTTTTACAAAAATATAGTATTTAAAATGCTGATTTAGTCGTGAAAGATAGCTGAAAGAGGAGAAGTAGAAATAGCAGTGAGTCAATGGTTGAAACATGAGGAGGAAGAAATATAATGAAAGTGATGTTGTATCCATTTGAAGACGTAGATATATGGTGCTTTGCAAAAGAAGACCGACTGGCAAGGATGGAGGCTTATTTGAAGTGCCATGATCTAAATCTTCATTATGCTGGTGTATTTGACAGAATGATACACGAAAAAATAAAGTTTTATCCTGCAGCAAAAACAAAGAGTGGAGAGCTGTTTTTAAAGACGATTGTTAAAGCTACATATGGGAAAAGTGAATATATGCTTCAAAAAGATGTCTATTATAATTTTTTGTTTCTGTGCAGACCGGATAAGATGAATATGATTTACAGACTTTCGGATGAGAAAAAAAATAAGCTGCATGAGTATCTTAAGAAATTATATAATCTGGATGATAATCTGGATGAAATAGAGTAGAAGAGAAGCAAAAAAGTAGCGAAGAGACATTGAGCACAATTAAAATGGACAACTTATACAACTTATATAATATACATAATATATACAACATGTACAATAGACAATGGAAAAGCGGCATCCTGACTGTGATGCCGCTGTATTTCTACTCATTTTTATCTTTGTCCAGAAGCGTTCTATTTTCTTTCTTCTTCTTTTCATCATTCTTTACATATCTCATGGTAGTACTGATATTTGCATGCCCCAGTACGCTCTGAGTATATACTAAATCAAGGCTTTTATCATATATGCTGGTGGCACATGAGCTTCTGAGAGAATGCGCATGGAAGTTTGTTACTTCAGGAACTGCAATTTGCGCATACTTTTTCACCATTATTTCAACACTTCGTACAGATAATCTTGTGCCTTTCTTTACGCCTTTCGTTGATACAAACAGAGCATCTTCATCATCTGCAATACCAAGTGTTTCCTTCATATTTTTACGTACATCGAGCCAATCCAACAGTACATTCTCAGTTGTATTGTCAAAGTAAACAATATCTTCATTTCCACGTTTTCTGATAATTTTGAAACAATGTTCATCAGTATTAATATCATGTACATCAAGAGAAACAAGCTCTGATACACGTATTCCGGTATGCAGTGCGAGAGTGTAGATGGCAAGATCTCTTGCTGACGTAATTATCCTTGAAGCTTCCTGCCTTGCACTGATTTGTTCTGAACCGCCAAGAATTGTGTCATATATTGACTCAGCTTGTCTGTCTGTAAGCGCAATAGGGATGGTTTTGTCAACCTTTTTCTGTCTAATTTTAAGCACAGGAGCCTTGTCTACAATGTCATTCTCAAGAAAATAATTGTATAGAGAACGGAGAGCGCTTAAGTAATTGTTTCTAGTAGATGACTTTGATGGCACAATATATTTACCGGTCTGCATTCTGGCATCAAGTTCTTCCTTTAAAACTGCGCCATATTTCTGTATGTGATTTAGAAATTCCTCAAAATCAGCCTTTTTAAGCTTGTCTAAATCCTGAATTGTAAACTGCTCAATTGAATCATATTTCTTGTTAAAATAAACATTGTAATCGAGCAACCACGTTAAGAAAAACTGTATACGCTGTAAGTAAGCTAACTGTGTCAAAGGCTTTGTATAACCAGCTATTGACCTGATATAACCTGCACAGAAATCAGGCAGCATCAATTTTAAATTGTATATCTTTGCTTCAGTTTCAGCATTTTTCTGGTCTTTATATTCGCGGGCCATATAATTTCCTCCGTAAATGTAATCTGTTTTTATAAAATAATTATAACAAGAAATACCATTTTTTACAATACAACATGTAGCGTGTAATGATTTACAATATACCATATATAGGACTAAATTAAGCCAAGAACCCCATATGTAGTATTTAAAGTATCTCGTTATTCGCATAATCGAAATTATGCGAATAGATAAATTTGTCTATTTACTACTGCTGGTTTTCTTTTCTACCTCTCTCGTCGTAAATACAGTAACTGAAAAAATTTTTTCAGAAAAAAAATGAAAAATGAATTCTCTTATCTGCTCCTCGTTAAAACTTTTCTTCATCTGTTTTCTCCAAATTCTTCTTTTTATGCAAATAATTATAAGTTTTGTGTGTGCAGCCGGTCAAGTATCATCATAGACAGAAGTCGATTTTGTATTATAAAAAAAAGACGGTTGAAAAATCAGCCGTCTTATATTATAATCGAGATAAAGAAAGAGTTGATCGGATATAAAACTTCCGATTGCCTCAGTTAAGTATTATTGTAAAATAGCACCATTCTTTGGCCAGAGGGGTGCTATTTTCTTTTATTATTATGTCCGTCTATGTATGCCAGTGCAGCAAAGATTACAAGCAACAGAGTTAATACTTCCATTGTGTTCATAATTACCACTCCTCCTTTCCATCCAGACATAAACCGCATGTCCTTCTGTACTAGGGGCAACCGAAAAATCACACCCGACTCTTTCCCTATTCGATTATGAAGGTATTATAACAGATTGTGAAGCTCATCTCAATTACAAGCTTTGAAATTTCTATAAAAAAGACGGTTGAAAAATCAGCCGTCTTTTATATTTGAAATTTATGATTTTATTATAAAATAGATAACACATCCTCCACAATCTGCTCTGCAGTCAGATGATTCTCCTTCAGTACAGCATCCACGTCATACCTGTCAAGAAATTCCTTCTTCAATCCATAATTCATCACTTTCATATTGCTTGCACCATAGAATCGTGCGATTTTTTCACCAAAGCCGCCATCTAAAATACCATCCTCTAAAGTAATAACAGTATCATGATTTTGCTTAAGCTTAGTCAAAAGCGCCTCATCCAATCCGGTGATGTAATACGGATTGATTACAGTTGCGTTGATTCCGGCTTCTTCTTTAAGAAGCTTCGCAGCCTCCTTTGCCAGTTCAAAGAAGGTTCCCAGACCGATAATCGCAATCTTTTCTCCTGTCTGAGCCACCTCATATCTGTTGAGTCTGCCAAAATCCTTTGTCACCCTTGAGCCATCTGAAATCATCGGTCCGCCCGGCAGCTTTATTGCAACCGGATAAGATTTCTGCTCCATACTCCAGTCGAGCATGGCCAGATACTCTTCCTTTGTTGCCGGTGCCAGATATACCAGATTTGGAATATTTGAAAGCATCGGAATATCCTGAAAGCCTAAGTGTGTAACGTCATTCATTCCATATACGGAGCCCTGATATATTACCATTGTAATCGGACTGTTATTGATGCAGACATCCTGTGATACCTGGTCAAAGGTTCTCTGTACAAACGAACTGTATACACCATAAAATGGTTTACCACCATTTACTGCGACACCTGATGCCAGTGCCACTGCAGTCTCCTCTGCAATACCTACATCGACAAACTGACTGCCAGCCTCTTTTCTCTTATCCTCTGTAAAGCCCATAACAGTCGGCGTACCGGAAGTAATTGCAACAACAGAAGAATCATTTTTCATCTTTTCAAGCAGATATTCACAGGTCACAGAAGAATAATCCTCTTCCACATTGTTAAATAGCGGCTTTCCTGTTTCTATATCGAACGGACCGCTGTAATGCCACTGCTCCTTACATTTTTCTGCTGGTGCATAGCCCTTGCCCTTAAGTGTGTTTATATGCACTACAACCGGTTTAGTGCTGTCCTTGACCTCTTTAAATGCCTTAATAAGAGCTGCAACATCGTTGCCCCTGTCCACATACACATAGTCAAGTCCCATAGCCTTAAACAGATTGCATTCTGCCTGACCGTCAGTCTTTCGAAGCAGAGCAAGATTCTGATAGAGACCTCCATGATTTTCAGCAATCGACATATCGTTGTCATTTACTATAATAATAAAATTGCTTTGAAGCTCAGCAGCAAAATCAAGTCCCTCAAGTGCTTCTCCTCCGCTTAATGAGCCGTCTCCGATGACAGCAATCACATTGCCGTTTTCACCCTTTAAGTCCCTTGCCTTTGCAAGACCTGCTGCCAGACTGACCGACGTTGATGTATGTCCGACTGTAAAAAAATCATGCTCGCTCTCGTTTGGATTTGTATAGCCTGACACATCATCATAGTGCTGTTCAGACAAATACGCTTCCTTACGCCCCGTAAGCATCTTATGAGGATAACTCTGGTGCGATACATCATAAACAATCTTGTCCTTAGGTGATTCAAATACATAATGTAAAGCGATTGTCGCCTCTACCATTCCAAAATTCGGCCCAAAATGTCCGCCATGCTTACTTGCTCTTACCAAAAGGGCATCTCTTATCTCCTGCGCCAGCACCGGCAGTTCATCTATCTTAATTTTCTTTACATCTTCTGGTCCGTTAATTTTCTCAAGATACATATTATATTTTGTCCTCCTATTTGTCCCAGGTCAATTCACATGTCTTTATCGCATTCTCGTATTTAGAAATTTTATACTGTAAGCGTTCCATCGTGTTTTCAATCTGTTTTTTCTGCTCATCAAGCTGCTCGTATTGCTCCTTGAGAAGCTGACACCTCGCTTCAAATGTAGCATCTCCCATCTGAAAAAGCTTGATATATTCTATAAGCGCCTCCTTTTTGATTGTTACAATGAAACTATATCACTTGGAGTCCACTCCAAGTCAAGAGCTTTTCATCTGTTTTGTATACATAAAAAAATTATCGTGTTATAATCTCAATAATAAAATTTAAAAAGATTTACACTTGGAGGAAAAATATGAACTATAAAGAATGTATCGAAAATGCCAGACCACGTCTTGGAAAATACTGCAAGGCATGTCCTGAATGCAACGGCCGCGCATGCAAAAACCAGATGCCCGGTCCCGGCTCAAAGGGCATCGGAGACACAGCCGTACGCAACTACGACAAATGGAAACAAATCCGTGTAAACATGGACACTATTGCCGAAAATAAGCCTGTAGACACCTCTCTCACACTCTTTGGCCGTACTTTTAAATATCCGGTATTTGCAGGTCCTGTCGGTGCGGTACAGCTGCACTACGGAGACTGTCTGGATGATGTAACATACAACGATATCCTCGTGTCAGCCTGTGCAAAGAACGGCATTGCAGCTTTCACAGGCGACGGAACTGACCCAAATGTCATGGTTGCAGCCACCAAGGCTATCAAAAATGCTGATGGTGCAGGAATACCTACCGTAAAGCCATGGAACATTGAGACCATACGTGAGAAAATGGAACTGGTACATGAATCAGGCGCATTTGCAGTAGCTATGGATATCGATGCAGCCGGTCTTCCATTCCTCAAAAATCTTGATCCGCCAGCCGGAAGCAAAACAGTTTCAGAGCTTTGCGATATCATACAGATGGCCGGAACCCCATTTATTGTAAAGGGAATTATGACCGTAAAGGGTGCGCTTAAAGCAAAAGAGGCAGGCGCAAGCGCTATTATTGTATCAAATCACGGTGGACGTGTGCTGGATCAGTGTCCTGCCACTGCTGAGGTGCTTGAAAGCATCGTAAAGGCTCTTGAAGGCTCAGGCATTAAGATTCTTGTAGATGGTGGCATCAGAAGCGGCACAGACGTCTTTAAAGCCCTTGCACTGGGTGCAGACGGAGTTCTTATCGCAAGACCGTTTGTAACGGCTGTATACGGCGGTAAGGCCGATGGTGTACGTGCATACATAGACAAAATCGGTACAGAGCTTGAAGACACCATGAAGATGTGTGGTGTATCATCACTTGATGAAATCACAAGGGACTGTGTGATGACCTTCTAGTTTAAAAACAAGCTTCATGACTTTTCGTTTTTATATAAATTCTTCAAATAAAAGCACCATAACCGGCATCGTCACTACAGCACAAAGTGTTGTCACTACATTTATTGCGCTGGCATACCTTGAATCATTGCCATACACCTGACACATCTGTGTGACAGTCGATGCCGAAGGCGTAATAACCGCCAAGAAAACAATAAGCATAATCTTTGGCGCATCTGCAGAAAGATATGCCATATGGCTGATCTTAATAAGAATAAGCGATATCAACGGAACCAGAAGCATCCTGAGAAAGGTAACAAAATACACCCTTCTGTTGGCAAAAACCTTCTTCAAATCCATCCCTGCAAAAAGCATTCCTGTCACAATCATGCTTGCAGGTCCAATCATACTGCCGACAGAACCGATTGTGTCATTGATAAGCTGCGGCAGATGAATCCTTGTAAAGAAAAGCACCACACCTATTACTATGGAAATCATATTGATATTAAGGACAATCTTTCGCCAGTCATAGGAGCTTTCACGGCTTATAATCTTTTTGCAGTGGGTCCACAAAAATACCAGCTGCACACTCATGAAAGCACAGCCGTAAAGCACCCACTCCTGCCCCAGTATAAATGTCACAATCGGAACAATCAGATTGCCTGAATTTGAATAATAAACTGATGCGACCTCCACCTCATTCATATGGAAAAGCCTGCCCATAGCAGAAATGATAAACAGCAAAACTAACTGCAAAATCACCGATGCCGCAAATGCAATCAAAAGACCTCTCACTGTTTTAGAAGTGTAATCCACCTGAAAAGCATTGATAATAACACACGGTATAATCAGATACAGCACAATCTTTGATAAAACCTTGCTGTCCTCATCCTTCACAATACCTGCTTTCACAATAATAAAACCCATGAAAATCATGATAAAAAGCTCTATTATCTGTTCCATTAAAAGTATACTGATATGCATAAAAATCATCTCCTGCTCTAAATATCTATGTCTTAAAAGGCATGCATATCTAATTCATAATTTATAAATCTATAATCTCGTAGTCCACTTTGAACAATCCCACACATCCGTCGCAAGCCCATCATAGAAATCCGGCTCGTGGCATACCATCAGTATGCTACCCTTATATTCCTTTAAGGCACGCTTCAGCTCATCCTTAGCATCCACATCCAGATGGTTGGTAGGCTCATCCAGAAGCAGAATATTTGTCTCTCTGTTTATCAGCTTGCACAGGCGTACCTTTGCCTGTTCACCACCGCTTAACACACGCACCTGGCTTTCAATATGCTTCGTGGTCAGGCCACACTTGGCAAGCGCGCTTCGCACCTCGTACTGCGAAAATGCAGGAAACTCGTTCCATATCTCCTCAATACATGTGGTTGTAACCGACTGATCCATCTCCTGCTCAAAATACCCAATTTCCAGATAATCTCCAAGTGTAACACTTCCTGAAAGCGGCTTTATCAACCCAAGAATACTCTTAAGCAGGGTTGTCTTTCCGATGCCGTTTGCACCGGTAAGAACAATCTTTTGTCCTCTCTCCATCTCAAGGTCGAGAGCAGATGAAAGAGGATCATCATAGCCGATGACCAAGCCATTTGTCTGAAAAATATAACGCCCCGGAGTACGCGCAATCTTGAAATTAAACTCCGGCTTTGGTTTTTCTGCAGCAAGCTCAATAACATCCATCTTGTCAAGCTTCTTCTGACGTGACATCGCCATATTCCTTGTAGCGACACGCGCCTTATTTCTCGCCACAAAATCCTTCAGCTCTTTAATCTCCTGCTGCTGTTTGTTGTACGCAGCCTCAAGCTGGGCTTTCTTCATCTCATAGACTTCCATAAATTTGTCATAATCCCCGACATATCTGTCGAGCTTCTTATTATCCATGTGATAGATGAGATTTACCACGCTGTTCAGAAACGGTATGTCGTGCGAAATAAGAATAAACGCATTCTCATAATCGTTCAGATATCGCTTAAGCCACTCAATATGCTCTACGTCCAGATAGTTTGTAGGCTCATCCAAAAGCAGGATATCCGGCTTCTCCAAGAGGAGCTTTCCCATCAGCACTTTGGTTCTCTGGCCACCGCTTAAATCGGTAACATCCTTATCAAGCCCCAGGTCTAAAAGTCCAAGAGCCCTTGCAACCTCCTCAACCTTTGCATCGATCATATAGAAATCATGCATGGTAAGCATGTCCTGAATCGTGCCGGCTTCCTCCATCAGCTTATTCATCTCATCCTCGTCCACATCGCCAAGACGCGCATATATGTCGTTCATCTCATTTTCCATATCATAAAGGAAATCAAATGCAGATGAAAGAACTGAGCCGATAGTCATACCCTTTTCAAGCGCTGTGTGCTGGTCTAGATAACCCACACGCACCTTCTTTGCCCACTCTATTTTGCCCTCATCAGGCATAAGCCTGCCTGTGATAATATTCATAAAAGTCGATTTTCCCTCACCGTTTGCACCGACAAGCCCTATGTGCTCGCCCTTCAACAGTCTGAAGGAAACATCCTCAAAAATAGCACGGTCGCCAAAACCATGGCTTAGGTGCTCTACGTTTAAAATACTCATGTATACCTCTCTTCAAGATTTTATTTCCCCAATATGGCACTTTCTTCAAGATTTTATTTGTACAATTTGGCACTTTCTTCAAGATTTAGTCAACAAGCTCATATTGTTTTGCCAGTCTATTAAGCTCCTCATGAACCTCTTTCACCAGATTTTCCGGGCCTATTATCTTAAAATTATCCCCCATTGCCATAATCCAATGAATAAAAAGCTTGTTATCAGCTACCTTCACAAAAACACGCGAATGAGCTTCATCCTTCTTTAAGATTGTCACATCAGTTCCAAACCTGTCAATCAGGACACCTATAGCGCTGTTTTTGCACAGTATCTCAGCCTTAATCTCTTCTCCATTGTACATACCAAACTTCGATTTGCCATAAGAAGCAATATCGAGTTTTTTAAGCTTCTCCCTGCCCTCACGGACTTTATTTTCAATCAGGATATTCTTCATCTTGTCTACACGGTAATGACGAATATCCTTTACCTGTGTATCATGGTCATATCCAATCAGATAGTAATTGCCATCATTCCACAGCAATCCCCATGGGCTGACATAATATCTGGCGCCGTCATGCTTCACCTCAAGCTCTTTTTTCGTATTCCACCGGCAATATTGAAACGAAAGGCTTGAATTATTTGCAATTGCATTGTGTATGGCATCGACATTTTTCATGATGTCGCTATTCATGGTTTTCACTCTTCCGGCAACATATACCTGACGCTGCAGAGTGGCAGCCTCCTGTCTGCTTGTAAGACTCTCCAGCTTCTTAATAAGCTCATTGGATTTCTCCTCAGTGATGAACTTGGCAGCTGCGACAGAATCCACCAAAAGCTTAAGCTCCGCCAGCTCAAATGCCCTGCCTATCACCTTATAATGGACAGTCCTGCCATACTGCGTCTTTTGGGTTTTGATACCAAAATCATTCAGCTGTGCTATATCATCATACAGACTTTTTCTCGCGGCCGTGACATCGTATGCATGCAGCCTGTTTAAAATCTCATCAAGCGTAATATCATGGTTAGCATCAGTATTATTCAAAAGAATTTTGGCCAGATACAAAAGCTTTAGCTTTTGATTGCTCCTGGGTTCCTTAGATTGCTTCCCGGCAGTCAGCTCATTGTTTTCCGCTTCACTCATATACACTTATCTCCCCATCAATTTGTATTGTAACTATTCAGAATCACACCACGCACATTTGCAAAACCGCACGATACTCATCACTTGATTATTGCAGCAAGTTTTTCGCCACACATCACACCGAGTATACATCCTAAACAGCTCAACAACACATATCCGCACCCAAGCAGGCAGTGATTATGTTCAAACAGATTATAGGATTCCAGCGAAAATGTAGAAAACTACGTTGGTGATTAAAGTCAAAAAAGGAAACTCAGTTTTTAAAGGTATAAGGCTGATGGCATATCTGGCCATTGCACCTACGGCGCCACCCAATGCTACAAATAAAAAATTCATGGGGGTTATCTCCTATATGTAAAATACGCGATTCTCTTTTCTCGGAATCACGTCAGGATAATCTCCATCGACATATCCAAGAGCACAATGTCCGATTCCCTCATACTCATCCTCAATACCGAGTGATTTGAGAAGCTTCTTGCCCCAGTCAGACTCAAACTCTTCCTTCGCGCGGTGAATCCAGCAGCTTCCTACTCCAAGATCATGAGCCGCAAGCATGAGATTACCCATCACAAGACTGCCATCATAGACATGTGTAGGCCAGTCCTTCTTTCCAAGAACGATAAGAATAACCGGCGCACCATAAAATGGATCGGTATTACTTCCCATTATGTCGGCATTTCTCTTAGCGATTTCATCCCTTATTTCCTTATTTGTCACCTGAATAATAATGGTATTCTGTGCACCTCTGCCATTTGCTGCAAATGTTCCGGCCTCAATTATCCGGTCAAGGATGTCCTGCGGAATCATGTCCGGTTTGAATTTGCGAATACTTCTTCTGGTTTTCATTTCTTCTAATACTTTGCTCATGATTTGGTCCTCCCATTAATTCAAAAATTTATAATCTCTCTAGCATCATAAAAAGCCGAACCGTCAGCGCCTATTGCAGCCTTTTGATTAATTTCAGTAGATATAATTGCATAATACATATTTGTTCACCCGTTTTAAGTATTATGCAGTAATTAAGCATAATTTGCAAGTATGCATAAATACTGCATATGTTATTATTAGGCATCCATATCGTATAATTGTCAAATCAGATTTTTTATCTCATTAAACACTTTTAAATATCCGTTTGAAATGATATTTACAACAATTCCTTTAGCTTCAACATCTCATCCTCAGACAACGTAACACCCTTACCCATCTTCTCGTGCTCAGGTGCCCAATCTCTGATATCATACTTTGGTTCTCCACCATTCCATGAAATTCTGTTGAGTTCCTTGGTCCATCCTTTGGCACTCTCTGAGAGGTTGCCTATGTGTTCTACTATTTCGTATTTAAAATCTGCCATATCTATAAATCCTCCTTATTAGAATCAACAACACCAAACTTATTTACAAAATCCTCATAGCCATTTACCCAATCAAACTTTGTATCATCAGATACTGCTTTAAAATGAAGTTCTCCACAATGAATCTTGTTCTTTTCCACATCAGTCAGGTCAGCCCATGTCTTACCTGCTTTTGTTTCAACGATGAAATATATTCCGATTGATGGGTCTTTCAAAGCCTCCCTACGACATACTACCGCCCAGTCAGGGCTATAGTTACCATATGGTGTATCTATTACAAATCCACCCTTTTTCAGCTTTGTGAAAAGTAAAACATTCTCATTATTCTCCAGCTTATGGGCAAATTTTGACTCACCTTCACTATCAAGCTTGTAATATTCATTCATCGCAGAACTTCTGTCAGATTTTGCTTTGAATACTCTCCATTCCTGCTCGAAATCTGCCTCTGTAATGGTATCAAGCTCAAAGATATTTCGCTCATCTAATTCATATCCGTTTATCACTTCATAAGAAGTAATATTGGAAGCCTTTGTATCATTAAGAATTCCTTTGATTAACTGAGTCACTTCATCCAAAATATCCTGATTATTAAGCAACTCACGTTTAGTAACTCCCTGCAAAATCTTAAAAATTGCAAGTCTAGGTAACATTGTATGATACATTATAAAATTTGCAATTTCAAAATCAGATTTTTGGTCAGAACTAATTTCCACTTCCAGTTCCTTATCGCCATAAGGTAACTCTTCCATTACAAACATCTGCGATGTATTAAATTTTGCTCTACCCGTTTCAACCTTGTATTCATTCTTTGCTTTCTTGTATAACAAAGACTGATTAATCCGAGAAATGCAATCATCTATAAACGCATCCTTGTCAATCTCAAATTTATAAATAGAACGCTGCATAAGGTTCTTGCGAAGTCCAAGATATATCTTTTCAAATTCACCTTGCGTCACATAGGCTCTAACACCATTATCATATGGAGCATTATCACCATTTGTAATTTCAATCTTTCTGGTGCCTTTCTGAATCATCAGTTCCTTGAACTGTTGCTTAATCAATTGAGCATGTTCATTCAAGGTATCATCAACAAACACCATATTATCCAGAGTTTTTGTTATCTGCTGTGAAGAACCCTTCAGCACATTGTCTGTATTCATCACTCCGACAGACACCAGTTCTTCCTTAAGTGTATCCACCAGTTTAGGACTGATTTTCTCCTCTGGAATTCCTGCCGATTTTAATGTTTCAATCAAAATATCAGCAGTAACCTCATCCTTGACAAAATGCATATTATCATTGAAATCCTTCTGAAGTGCAGATGCAAAATGGTCATAATAATCATTTGCTATTACAGTCAATTCATTAATTCTACGATCAATACAACGATTGCCTGTGTTGTCAACCGGCAATCTTAATCCTCGACCAATCTCCTGTTTTTTAGCAATATCAGAACCGCCAGCTTTTAACGTACAAAGTGTAAACACGTTTGGATTATCCCATCCTTCTCTCAATGCAGAATGTGAAAAAATAAACGCAAGAGGCTCCTCAAAAGAAATCAGTTCATCCTTCTTTTCAAGAATAAGACTGATACCTCTATCAATATCTTCTTGTGACTTTGCCTTGAGTTTCACATCGCTATCGTCCACAGATGAATCCCAGCCTTCAACATCTACCGCATTATTCTTCTTGTCTCTGGCAAAATATCCCTCTCTTACAGCCTGCACATTCATGTAGTCTGGAAAATACTCTTTATTCATTTCCAGCTCATGCGTATGAGTCGTTACATACTTTTTGTACTCTTCATCAAAAATACGCAGATACTCGCCTCTTCCATCAGGAGCTGAATCATCACGCACCTTATCTACCGCATCAATAAAGAATAATGTCAAAGCCTTGATTTTCCTACCTGAACGAATAATGTTGAGCTGTTTTGTAAAATGGTTCTGTATCGCTAATCTTATTTGAATTCGCACTGCCTCATTCTTCTCTATCTCATGATTACTGTGTCCAAGCTCCAGACCAAAAAATCCTTCCTTAGTAGCAACTGACAATGGCTTTAATTTATGAGGTTCCTCTGCAATGCGATAATCCTTATACTGAGATAAACCACCCGATAATTCTTCTAGAGATGCTCCACCACCTACATTGAAATTTTTAAATCTGATTGTTCCACCTTGATCTTGTGAGAATATCTCAATCTTTGCTTTCAAATCGGAAGTAAACGCAAGATATCTGATATATGGATAATCCTTTGGAATCACACCATAGACTGTCTTAACAACAATCTTTTTAACTAAATCCTTCTGATATGCTGCAAAGGAATCCAGCTTATAAATCTGATTGTATAACTGCTTGTGTGTAGCAGAATAACGTAAAGTAAAAAGTGGCTTTAACTCTTCAATAGCAACTAAAGACTTTGACTTTTTCTTTTTAGTACCTTCAATCTTCTGTGGTTCATCTATAATTACGATTGGCTTGATGTATTTGATATCTTCCCAAAGATTTTGCTCATACTCATCTGTTTTCCTAAGTATATTTGTATCTTTATTGAATGCCTGAATATTTAACACACAAATGCTTAAATCATTACTCTCAACTAACTTTGAACTGATTTGCTTTGGGTTTTTACTGTCATAAATAAAGCTATGCTTACCAATATCAATGTTGTAAAGTCTCTTGAAATGGTCAGCTAACTGCTCCATCGATTTCTCTACCCCCTTACGGATAGCGATAGATGGAACTACTATCATGAATTTACGAAATCCATACTCTTGATACAACTCAAGAATTGTACGAAGATACACATATGTCTTACCAGTACCTGTCTCCATTTCAATCGTAAAGTTATTTCCATCAGCCAGAACATTATCAGCAAATAAATCATTTGATAGCTGTACTTTTCGTAAGTTCTCCAATAGCCTGCTACCAACAACAATATCATTATTTCTAACAGGATCACCCTCGCCCACTTTGCGAATACGATTAGGTCTGTAAATACCATCTACATGTCTTGACAAACCTCTGAATAATTCTACAGTAGAATGAATTGCCTGCATCTGATAATCAAGGTCATCCTCGAATTGGAATGTAATACGCTTTGCCATAATTCCATTCCTCCTTAAATAAATTCTACTGTATATGTAGGCTTGTTAGTTCCAGCATTCTTTTCAATCAGAGCTTTCAATCTTCGGAATGTTTCATCTTTCAGCGCAATGTCATCCTTGAATGCTGAATCTCTGAAAATAAATTTGATTGGTAATGGGTCAAGCTCTGCAAGTTTTCCAACCAGCTCCTCGGTAATCTGTGTTTCCAAGCATACCAAATAACTGCTTGCATAGAGATATGTACGACTGCCAATATCAGATAACTGCTCTAATGTTTCTGATAGTGCAACATCACGCTGACGGAGCATTAACTCATAGACTACATCTACATCATTTGCATCTGGCATAAAATCAACAAGGTCTGGTGTATACTCCAATTGTTTCATATCTACCTGTCCCATATCCATAAGAGAATTCCATTTGATATTGGTATCAGCGGTTCTAAATACTTTAAACCCAATATCTATATCTGCTTCTGGATGTTCTGATTTTATTTTATCTCCAGCTCTACGAATGCGTTCTTTACCTAACTGACACAAATTTATATAGCCCAATTTATGAGCCTCACTAGATTTATCTAATAATTCAGATAATTGTATCATAATAAACTTTCTATTGGCATTATCTTCATAATTTAACTCCATTACTGACTGTGCCGTGGTAGATGAACCCGAAAAGAAATCAAGTATTATATCATCCTTACCCGTACATATTTTACATAAAAATTTCACTAATGAAGTCGGCTTTGGAAATGGAAATATTTTTCCACTAAACAAATTAGTTATTTCTTTTGTTCCATCTTGGGACATTCCTATGTCATCAGGTAATTTTGTACTAACAGCAATTTTTCCAAAATTATCACCAGCCTTTCTCATATCATCTTCTTTCCAATATCTTAATGCTGGCTTACTTATATTCAAAAACGAGTAATCTCCTGGAAAAACAATTCTATTATCTTGATAATATTGTTCAAAAGTTTCTTGTGTTATAGCCCAAGTTCTATTGGGATTTGCAGGATATTCACTTCCATTTTTAGGATTTTTGATTGTAAAAAAACTGTTAGGTCTTTCACTTGCTGTCGTTTGCTTTGTTAAATCATGTATTCTCCATGGTTTTTCTGGAAAGTCCTCAGTTGTAAAATATTTTCTTTCTTTACCATCAATACTACATTTAAAATTTGTTGTTTTTGCATAACATAAAATCCACTCAAAATCTTGAGAAATTCCATACGGAACATCTGATTTCGCAGTCCTTTTTCTCCAAGGAAATATTGCTACATAATTAATTTCCCCAAATATTTCATTACATATTTTTAATACATTATCAATCTCATTATCATCAATACTTATAAATATTGCTCCATCATCTGTTAATAAATCCTTGGCTATCATTAGCCTAGGATAAATCATATTCATCCAATTTGCATGATATCTGTTATCTGACTTAGTATTTACAATATACCTCTCTCCTACTTCGTTACGAACACCTTCAGCAATATCACTTTCTTCTTGCTCCATTTCAAATGAATCATTATATATAAAATCATTACCTGTATTATATGGCGGGTCTATATAAATCATCTTGATGGCACCATAATAATTCTGTCTGAATAACTTCAACACTTCCAGATTATCTCCTTCAATATAGAGATTCTCTGTAGTATCTGCCTCCTTACTATCCTCTGGAATGAATTTTAGTGTTCTTCCAATAACATCTTCCTGAGCAATCCTTTTTGCATTCTTTTTTCCTGCCCAAGTAAGCTCATACTTTTCGCTTCCTACTTCCTCATACTGTCCAAGTTCTTCTTTTAAGGCTTCAAAATCAACCTCTCCATCCTTTACTGCAGATGGAAATAACTGAGCAAGTTTCTTTACATTATCTCCAACAATATCATTAATCTGCTGTGGCACCTTGTTATCCATAGCTTGTTTCCTCCTAACTATCTGCTACAATCATATTTTTATTATTTATTTTAATTAAAAAACGTATAAAACTTCCTGTTAAATATAATAAAAAATCTAATTCATTCTCATCTACTGAATCATCATGCTTAGCGTGCGAATTATTATACTTTGCATAACAATCAATTAACTTAAAAAACATGTTTGATACTTCTGAAGAAAGATTTTTATTCTTCAAATATACACCTAAATCTTTTACCTGATTTTCTAATGATTTATCATTACCTAAAAATTGTTTCAAGAATAATTCTAAAGCTAATCGTAAGGAGTCAACTACTTGTCTATCATATTTACCTTTAAGCATATCGTTTAACGCTTGACGATACTGATTCTGTGCCTTTTCATATGTACTTAGCCAATTTATCACATCTACAACCATTGGTTTATCAAAAAACGCTTCGCTATACGGGAAAAACTTATATTCTTCCCCATCTATGCATATAACAGCATTTATTCCAGATAATTTTAGAGCAATTGCAATCTTTTGGACAAATGCATATTGCCTTGAACAATCATCTGCTCTAGTGATACTATTAGCAACAAATTCTAAAATCTGAAACCATATATATAATATAGACTTGTCCTTTTCAATTTTAACTGTCCCCAATGCTTGATGTAATAAAGAACCATCAAATCCCCATTCTTTAACTCCAGTATATGGATAACCTAAAAGTTCAAATATCTTTCTCGTATAAAACTGCAAATCATATTCATCGTATATAGTACTTGCAATTGCTGCAATTGTTCTATTTTTAAATGCTATCAAATCCTCTTTAGGTCTTGTATATCCAAATCTGTATGCATATTGTTCTTTTATCTTAAGAATATCTGCATAATCATCATCTATTTCTATTGGCTTAATACTATTTTCCAAAAATATACCTCCCATAATTCTTCATTATCAAGTGCTTGTACTTCTGTCTTAATTTCTTTATTTATTTTCATTCGCTCTGCTAGAGATATTTTATCTTCCGATGTTTCTGTTTTCTCAGTCCGAATCAGAACTGAAGCCTTATTTAATACTATAGTTGAATTTGATAATACCTCGTTGTTACATGTTTCACATTTTTCTACGTTTATATCTATATTGCCTGTTGCAATTTTATCACTATTTGATACCATAACAATCTTTATATTTCCGTCACTGTCAATATTATAATCCGATGTGGAGCTATTTAACACTGAACCTGGCTGTATGCTTTTTTCTATATCGCTCTGCGCATAAAGCGGTTCAAGCTTTTCATCATCATATTTTATAGTCAGCATTGCAGCCATTACATCTTCATTTGTCTGCATATCTAAAGAATATGTCAGGATATCTCCCTTTTTGAGTTGTTGCTTATCACTCGATATTACTACCAAGTTTCCCTCATCTGCGTACACAGCGCTTTTGTTAATAAATATTGTCATTCCCAATGTGCAAATTAAACAAAATAGAAATAACTTTACTAGTTTTAAGTTGTTTTTAACTATCTTTTTTACCTCCGATAAATAATTTAGAAAGATTAATTTAAAACTTTGGTATTATTATAGCACATTACGATTCCCAAAGTCTGCCCTCGCAACTCGAAACTTTGTTTTTTTACAGATTTGTAGTATAATACCTACCATGAAATTACAAAAATTATACAGCAAGGTCCGTCAGGCTCTTGACGACTACAATATGATAACTGAAAATGACAAAATCGCCATCGGTGTCTCAGGCGGAAAGGATTCCCTTACGCTGCTCTATGCGCTTTCCGGCATCAGAAGCTTTTATCCTGTGCCCTTTGAGCTTGTAGCGATAGCGGTTGACCTGGGATATGAGGATTTTGATTTGTCTCCGGTGAAGGCGCTGTGTGATGAGCTCTCTGTTGAGTTTTATGTGGTGAAAACTGATATTGGAAGAATATCTCTTGAGAAATCTAAGAATCAGGCTAGTCCCTGCTCATGGTGTGCAAAGCTTAGAAAGGGAGCTTTGAATGATTTTGCGTTGTCTGTCGGCTGCAATAAAATAGCATACGCACACCATATGGATGATATTATAGAGACTATGTTTCTTTCCCTGCTATATGAGGGACAATTTTATTCTTTCGCGCCTGTTACACAGCTGGACGGCAGTGGGCTTGCCATCATCCGTCCGCTTATGTATGTCGGCGAGTCAGATGTGAAGGGCTTTAAGAATAAATACAATCTACCGGTGTGCAAGAATCCATGCCCTTACGACGGCCACACGCGGCGCGAATATGTAAAGCAGCTTGTCAGACAGCTCAATCTGGAAAATCCGGGTGTCAAGAAGAGGCTGTTTTCTGCTATTCAAAACGGCAATATCGATGATTGGGTGAAATGCACTAAGCCTTCCGATGCTTCATAGAGCGCTTTTTCTCATACATCCTAGAATCAGCCTCACGGATTATCTCATTAATATCCTTTGTGCTGTTATCGTTTTTCACAGCATATCCCATGGCAGCTGTGATAGGCACTATATTATTTCCATCAGTGATACATCCGAGATTATCCATCATTTCAGAGATATCGCCTATGTACATTTCATCTTTCCAAAAAACTGTGAACAGAAATGATTGTTCCATAAAAATGCCTTTCATACTTATATCTTTTACAGCTTGTCCGAATCCAGTACAATCGTAAATGGCCCGTCATTCTCAAGCTCTATCTTCATATCGGCTCCAAACACCCCTCTTTGTACTCCGGGAACTGCCTTATCACACTCGCTGATGCAGTATTCATAAAGCTCGTTTGCCATATCAGGACTTCCTGCCTCCACAAATGAAGGACGATTGCCCTTCTTACAATTTGCATAAAGCGTAAACTGCGATATGAGCAAAAGCTTTCCGTCTACATCATTTATCGAAAGATTTGTCTTGTCATTCTCATCGGCAAAAATTCTCATGTTTATAAGCTTTTTGATCATTTTATCAGCAATCTCTTTAGTGTCTGTCTCTGCTATACCTATCAAAACGCACAGTCCCTTTTCTATGCTGCCGGTTATATTTCCATCTATAGTGCACTTTGCATGGTTTACACGCTGTATTACAAATCTCATTATTATGTTGTCTCCTCAAATATGTTATTTACATGTTATAAATTGGATATAATTATTTTGTTACAATTTATGTGACATATAGTTTTACTACCATTTTTATCCAACAATAATAATATTATTCTAAACCATATTTATAAAATAAACAAGTCTGTCTGTGACTTTGTCCACATAGTTTCAGTCAAAATCATATGAACACAGCAATCCCTAAAGTGCATTTATTAGGCAATTTGTATTCATTTATAAGCTTTCGTGTACATTTATGAATTATATTGTCAAGTGACGTATTACTGTGTTAGAATTATAAATATAAAATTTTTACAAACCATTTTTTTAAACTAAAGGAGGATATTTATGAACTACAATATTGAGGGGGAGCCATTACCGGTTGTGATCTGCAACCTTGAGGCAAACGAAACTATGATTACTGAAAAAGGTGCCATGTCATGGATGACTCCAAACATGAAGATGGAGACTACATCAAATGGAGGCATCGGCAAAATGTTTGGCCGTGCATTTTCAGGTGAGAGCATGTTCCAAAATCGCTACACATCTATGGGTGGTCCGGGAATGATAGCATTTGCATCATGCTTTCCAGGATGCATCAGACCCTTCCAGATTGCACCGGGACAGGAGATAATTGCCCAGAAATCAGCATTTCTTGCTTCAACCTCCGGAGTTGAGCTGTCCGTATTTTTCCAAAAAAGAATAGGAGCAGGTTTCTTCGGCGGTGAGGGCTTTATCATGCAGCGTCTGTCAGGAAACGGATTGGCATTTTTAGAATTTGACGGCCACATAAAGGAATACGAGCTTGCACCCGGTCAGCAGCTGGTGATTGATACCGGATACTTAGCCGCTATGACAGGAAGCTGTCAGCTCGAAATTCAGACTGTTCCGGGTATCAAAAATGTGGTATTCGGCGGTGAAGGATTATTCAACACCGTTGTCACCGGACCTGGCCGTGTATGGCTCCAGAGTATGCCTGTTTCTCAGCTTGCAGGTGCAATCAGACCTTTTATTCCAACCGGCAACTAAACCTATAAAACAGGACTGTCGATATTCAGGCAGTCCTGTTTTACACTTTGTACTAAATTCTATGGTTTTATATTTTATCTATGCCATACCATTTGCAGTTTTGTACTTCCATAGCATCTCAGCGTGATTCTGCTCTTCTATCTGTATATCTGCCAATAGCTTTCTGATATCCGAATTTCCAAATACAAATACATCGGAATTGTACTCGCCGGATACCAGCTTTTCTGTTCCTATACAGTCTGTAGCCAGATAACAGTCAGCTTTCTTGTCCTCAGAATTGCCAAGCGAATCGTATGTTGCAGCAGGGTTATAATTCTTCCCCTTAGAATCATTGCAGTCAACTGACGGAACCTTTCCCTTAATCACCTGATCCAAAGAGTCAAAATGCTTTTGCTCATCCCTTGCTATTTCTTCAAAAAGCTCCTTAAGCACCGGATCCTTTGCCTGATTGCTGTATTTGGTATACTTCTCTATGCATGCCTGTTCCTGTGTTTTTAAATCTTCAATAGCGTTTGTTTCTTTTTCTGTTAGAATCATTTAATAGACACCTCCTGTCAGCATTATTATGTACAAAGGTGTAAATTATATTTATGATTGCCACAATTTTAATTAAAAAAGCCTCTAACCGAAATCGCAATTAAAAATAAGATACATAAAATAATTACTCACAGCACATGCTAAACTCATACTTAGGATGAAAAATAACAGTAACTATTCAGCATATTCAGGATAGCTGCAAATAAAAATTAAATTAAAATATCAAATAAACAAAAAACAAATAAACAAGCATCAATCAGGAGGACTATTCATGAATAATACAGGGATATATAATGCCAATACACATAATACCGACCAGAATATCTACAGCCGGCAAAACTTTAAACAGTATCATACCAATAAATCCAACATCTGCGGCATATCAGATGATAAAACTGACTGCAGCCGCCAAAGTGCCTTCTGCGATAGCACAAACTATGCGGATTTACCACTCGGATGCGTATGCGAAGGAACTGAAGTTAGAAACAGTGCTGACGAAAATGTCAAAATTTACAATATAAAGCACTCTCATCAGTCTATTTAGCCAGCTCCCAAAATGCCACTGCACTGGCAGCAGCCACATTTAGAGAATCGACGCCATGTGACATTGGTATCTTTACAGTGTAGTCACAGGAGTCTATAGTCTGCTCATGAAGACCATCTCCCTCAGTGCCGAGCACTATTGCAAGCCTTTCCTCTGAGTGAAGCACAGGGTCATCTATACTCACGGAATTATCAGTCAGCGCCATAGCACAAGTCTTAAATCCAAGCTTATGAAGCACATCAATATTGTATTTATAAACACTGCTATTTCGGTCGCTGCAATTTTGGTCACGGCTATCACACTTATCATGCAATGAAGCATCTGAAAAAGTGTTGTCACTGCCGACATTGTACTTGGGAAAATATGCCCATGGCACCTGAAACACAGTTCCCATACTAACCCTGATTGCACGCCTGTACAAAGGATTGCTGCAGGCAGGAGTGAGCAGCACCGCATCCATATGCAGTGCTGCCGCTGACCTGAATATAGCTCCGACATTGGTTGGATTTACCACATCTTCAAGCACCGCAACTCTTCTTGCATCCCTGCACACCTCTTCGACTGACCTTGGCTTCGGCCTGTACATAGCGCAGAGTGTGCCTCTGGTCAAAGCAAAGCCAGTCAGCTTTGTGAGCAAATCAAATGACGCAGTATATACAGGTATATTCTGACATCTTTCAATAATGCCTCTTGCCTCGCCATTTACATGCTTTGTCTCCATCAGAAGAGAAACCGGTTCACATCCCGCATCAAGTGCCCTCTCTATCACCTTTGGACTTTCAGCTATAAACATCCCCTCTTTTGGATTGGCTCTGTTTAAAAGCTGATTCTCTGTCAATCTGGCATACACATCCAGATTGGGGTCCATAAAATCTGTAATTGTGATTATATTATCAGACATATAATCAATCCTCCCTCAGATGTACTACCCTGGCTGCCGCACGACGCCTGCTGTCCTCCTGGGCTGCATAATGCTTACGTGTGGTATTTACATCCTTGTGCCCTAGAACATCAGCCACAAGATAGATATCACCTGTTTCCTGATAAAGTGTGGTGCCATATGTACTACGAAGCTTATGAGGAGTAATATTCTTAACGGTTGTTACGAGTCTCGAATACTTTTTTACCAGATTCTCAACAGAGCGTACAGATATACGCTTCCTCTGTAAAGAGAGAAAAAACGCATTAGCATGCCCCTCGGCAGGTGTAATTATGCTTCTCTCCTCCCAGTACGAAAGAAGTGCATCACGTACCTCATCACCAAAATAAACAATCACATCAGCACCACCCTTTCGGTGCACCTTGATTCCGTTGTTTTTGAAATCTACATCATCCATATCCAGCCCCACGCACTCAGATACACGGATACCTGTTCCAAGAAGCAGTGTCATAAGTGCAAGGTCACGAACCTTTGTTTTCTCATGGAAACGCTGCTGGTTCTTGGACAGACTGTCTCCTGACTCAACCTCATCGAGAAGCTGTGCGACCTCATCAGTATCAAGACGGATGATATTCTTCTCATGTATTTTGGGAAGAGTTACCTTGCTCGCAGGATTGGTATCTATAAACTCTTTCCTGAAATAAAAATTATAAAAAGTACGCAGTGATGCAAGCTTTCGCTTAATGCCTCTCTCGTCATTGGTGTGTACGACGCCATCCTTCTCATAATACTTTAGATAAAACAGATATTCCTCAATATCTGAAGGACTGATCTGATCTAACAGAGATATAGGGTAGTCCCTTATATCATATTTCTTAAGCGATGGATTGGCACTCTTCATGTACTCGAAAAAGGTCTGTAGATCATATGCATACGCTATCTTGGTTCTTGAGGACTTATCCGCATCTATTCCGATAAAAAAATCCATACAGAACTTCGGAAGCTTCTGTATCATATCTCTGAGCTTTAATTCATTTTTTATATTTACGTCTTCGTAATAAGCTTTGTCTTTCATAATAATACTATATAATAATCAAAGTTGACTCTAACCAAGTATTTCTTTGATTTTCTCCTCTATACGCTCCTTGACCAGTGCAGCTATATCCTTCGTCTTCATGTCCTTGTACTCATCATACTCAATAGGCTTTAAATAGTGAACCTGCGTTGTAACAGGGCCGAAATGAAAGCTGTTGAACACCTTATATGAATCTATAAGAGCTATCGGAATAATAGGAACATGTGATTTCAATGCAATCTTAAAGCTTCCTGCTTTAAAATCCTGCACTTTATTCTTATTATTGAACTTATAGCCACCCTCCGGAAACAAGACATATCTCTTGCCGTTTTTCACATCCTTAGCTACCTCATTGATTATAGTAAGCCCCTGCCTTGGATTATCTTTCTCTAAACGCTTTGCCTGAACCAGATCCACAAATTCCCTGACAAGCATTGTATGAGACTTCTGCTTATCCATAACAAACGACAGTACCTTGTCATGTGTAGTAATAATCCCCAGTAAATCATACTTTCCCTGATGGTTGGGATACATAATATAGCCACCTGTTTCAGGAAGATTCTCAAGACCATATGCTTCTGTTGTAATTTTTCCCGATTTATTCATTAAATCTATACAGTGCCGCATCATATCATATCTCTCCGCTTCTGAATATTTCTGCGGATGATCAGCCATGTATCTCATTTTGGGAACAATATACGGCGCTCTATGAAAATTTGCAAATATAACAAAAAATAGTTTTAACATAAATATCCAATCTCCTGTTTCAAAAACGGATAAGCTATAGATACTATAACCCAAATCCGCTGCAATTAACCTATATTATATAAGAAACAGGAAATTTTAGCAAGAAAACGTTACTTTATATCCTGAGAATAATATGAAACAACTATATAATCGCCACTGCGGACATTGCCATCTGTAAGACTATTGAGCCTGCAAATTTCATCTACATAAGCTCTTTTGCTCACCTGACTGTCGGCAATATATCTATCGGCAATGCTCCAGACAGTGTCGCCCTCCTCAACCCTGACGCTGGTATAATATTTGTTATAAGGCCTGCTGTCACCAGAACTGGCAAAAATATGAATAGTGCCACACAATATAATGACAGCTGCTATAAATGCAACAGCAGTCCATCCAAACATTTTTCTTCTACCTGATAAAGTATTTCCTCTCATAAAACCACCTCTTGTATTTCCGAACATGTGTTTGTTGTTATTGTGGTTACATAATACATCTCGAACAATCGTTTGTCAATAGAAAAACGAACAAAATTTCGGAATATATGTTTGCGTTTGCTTTGATTTTATGATATACTTTTTTTGAGATATAATTTTTATTTTTACAATCATTCATGAGGTGCAAAATTCCTTTTGCCCCATATCATTATATTATTTTAATATTCAGACGGAGGATTTAACTATGGCATTAGAAAAGATTTCAGACAAGCAGAAAGAGATACTGGAGTTTATCAAGAGTGAGATTTTAAACAGGGGCTATCCGCCATCAGTGCGCGATATCTGCGAAGGTGTACATTTAAAGTCCACATCCAGCGTCCATGCTCATCTCGAGACACTGGAGCGAAAGGGCTACATAAGAAGAGATCCTGCCAAAAACAGGGCTATAGAAATTATAGATGACAGCTTTGGTTTACAGCGTCGCGAGATGGTTAATGTCCCTCTGGTCGGTCGTGTAGCTGCAGGTGAGCCGATACTCGCAGTGGAAAATATCGAAACCTATTTTCCCGTTCCTGCTGAATATATGCCAAATAAGCAGTCATTTATGCTTAAAGTCAAGGGCGAGAGCATGATTAATGCCGGTATCTTCGACGGTGATAATATCCTCGTCGAGCAGCAGAGTGATGCTTCAAACGGAGATATGGTTGTAGCACTTATAGATGATTCTGCCACTGTAAAGACTTTCTACAAAGAGAATGGTCACATACGTCTTCAGCCGGAGAACGACACAATGGATCCAATCATAGTTCCGGACTGTGAAATACTCGGCAAAGTGTTTGGAGTATTTCGTTTCTTCTAATATTAATTGCAAAAATATCGCACCCATATGCTAAGCTAAACAGCTCGGCATATGGGTGCGATATTTTAAATTACCGGTTTCGATTTATAATTCCTTAATCATAGAATAAATACTACAGTGAATGTACATCCACCACTTTTCCATCTCTCCATATTCTGTCGAGATCATAGAACTGTCTGTCTTCTTTAGAGAACAGATGCACGATAATATCCTGATAGTCCATGAGAATCCATGTAGAGTTGCCTGTTCCCTCTACCTGCTTCTGATGCACTCCGTTTGTATACATAGCCTCATCCACAGCATCCTCCATGGCTGTGAGCTGATTTGCATTATTTCCGTTTGCAATGATAAAGTAGTCTGCTATAGAAGAAACCTCTCCTATGTCGAGAACTGTGATATCCTCCGCCTTTTTGTCTTCAAGTGCTTCCACTATCTTTTTAACTAAATCGATTGTCTGCATAGCAGTTATTCCTCCCTGTTGTCTCTGTATTTAGCATAATAATTGTAAGTAATCTGGGTAGTCGGATCTATTGCCCCACTCTTTGTGTTAAGGAAATTGATTGTATCATACAATATCTCTGCAACAGTCCTGTCAAGGTCTGAAAAAGCAAGCTTTCTTATCTCTTCAAGCCTCGGTGCTTCATATCTGTTTGGCTCAATATAATCTGCCACAAAGAGTATTTTGTCAAGTAGCCCCATATCTGCTTCTCCTGTAGTATGCACTCTTATGGCATGCAGTATCTGCGCATCCTTAATGCCATACTCTTCCTCAGCCAGCACCATGCCTGCCTTTGCATGTAACAGACCCGGATTTGATATCTCTACCTCTGTTATGTCTATATTTTTCTTTACACAGAGTCCGATTTTCTTTTCAGTCGAAAGACACTTGGCACAGTCATGAAGCAGGCCTGCAAGCATTGCCTTTTCTATCGAATAGCCATTTGCCATGGCAAGACAGCCGGCAGTATACATCACTCCGAGCGTATGCTGATACCTTTGTTTATCAAGGCTCTTCTTTAGCTTTTTCTTTATTTCTTTTACTTCCATACTCTATCACCTGTATAAATTATTAGCCTGTATATATGACATAACTGCAGCATCCAGAAACATTTCCGCTCCTTTAGGACTCCTATACCCGTCTGCCTGCGACTTGGCACGTAGCAGTTTTCTAACCTGAGTAGACGACACATCCATCCTGTCACACTTTAAAAGTCTTATATCTGCAGGAAACAGATTTTTGATATGAGCAATCTTTTCCTCCATCTGCAGCTTTGGAAAGTTTTCCCTCACCATAACAAGAATAATTGCTGTCCGGGCTATGACATCAGGTCTCATCCATGTTTCAAAATAGTCAAGCGAATCTCCACCCATGATAAAATACAGTTCATCCTCCGGATAAAGCGCCTTTAGCTTTTGGAGTGTCACATACGTATAGCTGGTGGACTCATCCTTTATCTCAATATCAGACACCTCAATACCGGGTACTGCTTCTGATGCCAGCTTACACATATTGTACCGGTGGCTAAATGCTGTCATTGTATTCTCAGTCTTGTTCGGCGAGTGACCTGACGGAACAAGCAGAATCCTGTCAAGAGAATACTCTTCCATCGCCTTTTGTGCCATGTATATATGACCTTTGTGTATCGGGTCAAATGCCCCACCAAAAATCCCTGTTTTCATGGCTTATTCCGGAAGCTTAATCTTTGGATTTTTCTTCGCAGGACGGTAAAAAATCATTTTTTTGCCTATTACCTTAACCACTGCAGAGTGTGTTCTCTCACCGATTACACTTGCAATCTCTCTTGGATCATCTATGCAGTTTTTAAGAACTGCAACCTTGATCAGCTCCCTCTTTTCAAGTGCTGCATCAAGAGCCTCGATGATTTCCGGAGTAAGCGATGCCTTTCCAATATTGAAAATAGGGTTAATTGTGCTTGCTAGGCTGCTTAAATATGCACGCTGTTTACTTGATAAATTCATATATACTCTTCTCCTTACTTGTAATAATCAAACTCGAAATCATACATGCGGACAGTATCTCCATCCTCGATGCCCATATTTTCAAGCTCCTTGATGATACCCTGCTCACGCAAGAATCTCTGGAAGAAGGCAAAGCCCTTCTCAGAGTCCATATTTGTGTATCCGAGCATTTTCTCAATCTTTGGACCTGATATCTCATATGCACCATCGGCTGCCACCTCAACCGCGTACGGCTCATCCTTAAAGAATGAAAGTGCAGGATCAATCTCAGGCTCATATACAGTAACCTCTTTAGGACAATTTGCAAGCAGGTTCTTCACCTCGTACAAAAGCTCCTTGAGGCCCTTACCGCTTACTGCGGATATTGGGAATACCTTTATGCCCTGTGGCTCGAATTCGGCTCTTAAGGCCGAAATTACCTCATTTTCGTCTCCTGCTATGGCATCTATTTTGTTGGCTGCAATGACCTGTGGCTTTTTGAGAAGCTGTGGATTGTATGCTTCAAGCTCTTTGTTTATCGCCTTGATGTCAGCAACCGGATCACGGCCTTCAGTACCGGCCGCATCAACCATGTGTATCATCACCTTGGTACGCTCTATATGACGCAAAAACTCATGACCGAGTCCGATGCCCTCTGATGCTCCCTCGATAAGTCCCGGGATATCAGCGATTACGAAACCAAAGCCCTCATCCATATCAACCACACCAAGATTTGGCTGTAATGTGGTGAAATGATAGTTGGCAATCTTTGGCTGTGCATTGGTAACTCGTGACAGAAGTGTTGATTTTCCTACGTTTGGAAAGCCTACAAGCCCTACATCCGCTATCACCTTTAGCTCAAGCTGTACCTCGATTTCTATTGCATCCTGTCCCGGCTGTGCATATTTAGGAGCCTGCATAGTGGATGTGGCATAGTGCTGGTTGCCCTGACCGCCTTTTCCTCCGCGCAGGATCACCTGCCTTGTATTGTCACCGGACATATCTGCTATGACCTTTCCGCTTGCTGCATCCTTTATGAGTGTACCCTCCGGCACCTTAAGTATAAGATCCTCACCATTCTTTCCATGGCAGTTCTTTTTGCCGCCCTCCTGTCCGGGCTCTGCTGCAAACTTTCTTCTGTGACGATAATCTGTCAGGGTGTTGATTCCCTTATCCACGAGAAATATAACGTCTCCGCCCTTTCCTCCGTCACCGCCGTCCGGACCACCGTTCGGCACGTATTTTTCACGGCGGAATGATACATGACCATCTCCGCCTTTTCCTGATTTTATGATAATTTTTGCACGATCTGCAAACATAATTTTCCACCTCATGCTGAATGTCTGCATAAAACACTCAGTATACTTTATGACAAATCATTACTATGCTATATCTGTTATACTATATCTATATAAGACACAGTAATAACAAAATGATATGAGGGTCAAAAGGTATTTTGCTCCTCATTTATGATTAATCAGATTACTACACGCTGCTAATTTACAACATAAAAACCCCGGCTAATAAAAGTCGGGGTTTAAATCTTATTCGTTCACTACTGGATATACGGAAGCCTGTTTCTTATCTCTTCCAACTCTCTCAAATCTTAATACGCCATCAACCTTAGCATATAATGTATCATCTCCACCGATACCAACGTTTGTACCAGGGTGAATCTTTGTACCACGCTGTCTGTAAAGAATATTACCAGCTTTTACGAATTGTCCGTCTGCTCTCTTAGCGCCTAATCTCTTAGACTCAGAGTCACGTCCGTTCTTTGTAGAACCAACTCCCTTTTTATGAGCAAAAAACTGAAGGTTCATATTCAACATGTCTTACACCTCCTTGAAGTCTAGAATGATGTACTCATTCCCATAGTCTCTTTGTATTCCTTTTAGTCCCAGAATCATGGAATCCATAAGCAGTGCAACATCACCTGTCGCAGGCTTGTCAAGTCTGTAATCAATCATACCTGTCTCTTCGTCTGTATCAAGGCTGTACTCAGCATGACACAGCTCTTCAGCGGAATTGATGAAGTTAATCACCAGCGCTGAAACCCCAGCACAGATTATATCATAACCGGAATCTGCAAAACCTGCATGTCCCTTTGACTTAAAGCCCATCTTATGTCCTTTTGAATTCTGATAAACGGTTATAGCTATCATTATCCGTTAATTTTTTCAATCTTAACCTGTGTGAAAGCCTGTCTGTGTCCGTTCTTTTTGTGATATCCGGTTTTTCTCTTGTACTTGTAAACGATAACCTTTTTAGCTCTGCCTTCTTTAACTACAGAAGCCTCAACTGTTGCACCTGCAACTGTTGGATCTCCAACCTTGAGATCATCTCCGCCTACAACTAAAACCTGATCAAAAGTAACCTTCTCACCAGCTTCAACGCCAAGCTTTTCAATGGTAATGATATCGCCTTCAGATACTTTGTACTGCTTACCACCTGTTGCTATAATTGCGTACATATGGCACCTCCTATTTATCATTACTCGCCAGTTACGGTGTTGCGAAAGTCGCAAACTTATACCTCACTGTGCGGCATACTCCAGTATATTAGCATAGAGCGATCTATTCGTCAAGTGTTTTTTCTAAAATTTGTTTAAGAGATTTGTGGACTTTTTTTCTGGTCAGCTCCACCAGTCCAAGCTTCGTGATATCCACAAAGGTACAGACTGTATTATCGTCCTTTATATACCGTTTGAGCGCTTCAATAAGCGTATCCTTTGATGCCTCAGACTTCATATTGATAAAATCAATTATTATCATGCCGGAGATATTTCTGAGCCGAAGCTGCCTGGCTATCTCCTTTGCGGCCTCCATATTGGTCTTTAATATGCTATTGCTCCCCGACGATATATTCTTTGCACTGTTTACATCTATAAAGGTAAGTGTCTCAAGCTGTTCTATTATGATGTTGCCACCACAGTCCAGCCATACCCTGCGCGAGGTCAGATTATCAATCAGCCCTCTTATGCCATAGAGTGTTGACAGGCTGATAGCTGAATCGTCATATCTCATTATCTTTTCAGGAGCATGGTCATATATGCCGTACTCTGTAAGAAGACTGTCATATATGTCATCGCAGTCAGTCTTTATCCACTCCACCGTGGCAAAATCAATTGTCTTCATTAAAAGCAGATAGTCGCTCATCCCATGATATACGCATGAATAGAGCGCCTGATGCGGTGCCTTTTTTATTATCTGATTGTATTTCTGTGCTACAGAATACGCATCTTGCGAAACAACTTTATCCTCCACATTTTTGGCATTGGTTCTGACTATGATGCCATAGCCCTCTTTTTCGTGATCTGCACAACTTAAAAGCACAGCCTTACGTAAAAGAGCCGCCCTTTCCTTATCCAGCTTCGATGAAACACCTATCTGTGTATCAAAATTGGTGAGAATCACATTGCTTCCGAATATAGAAAGCTTTGTTGTGACCACAGGATCCTTTGTCTTTAGCGCATCCTTTATGACCTGCACAAGTATCTCATCGCCCTCACACAATCCTTCTTTTTTTGATTTTTTGTTTGTGTATACAGGATTTTTTGCATCATTTAGCGACAGATAACAGCTTTTATTCTGCGCAATGGTCACAAATGCCGCATTTATGCCCGGCAGTATCTTATTTACCCTTGCCGCGTATATATTGTTTATTATCGTATCCTTCTCGGGAAGGAGCTGGAAATCCTTATAATTTCCGTTTTCATCCATCAGTGCATACACTGTGTATGTATTATTATTTTTTACTGTTTTAGTCAGAATAATTCTGTTCATTATGAGATTTCTTCTCCCATGTCAAGCAGACAAATGAGTGTTCCATCGTCTTTTCTTGCATACACTTCCTGCCTGTGGATTTGTATGGCAAGTGGATTGTAATCAAGTCCACACTTTTCGTATATGGCCTGAAGCACAAACTCAGGCTTTATATTGTCAATGCTTCCTGTTGATACCTGCATGAAAAACTCAGGCTTTTTGTTATTTTCCATGACTGTAAGCTTGTATACAAGAGGCTTTATATCTACCTCTCTCTCACTCTTTTTAGTCTTTTTCATCACAACAAAGGATGGCGCGTCAAAAAAGTGCTTATCTATCGCTTCCTTCCACTCCGCTATGGTGTATGGGCTCTCATAGCCCTCCTTGAAGCTAAGTACATAGTCTGCAGCCGCAACAAGCGACATAGCCTTCTTTGCATCATCCGGCAGAAGCACATAGCCTGTCACCTCTACTCCGTCCACCATCTGGGCATTTAAAGCTTGTATGCTTTTTTCTGTAGATTCTGTTGTATTTACATCTATGTCAAAGTACTCACCATCACTTGTGATGCCCACTCCAAGCGGAGCCGCAAACGACATAATCTGGTGAGCAGAATACCCCTCTGAATAGCGGATATCAATATCTGCCCTTCTGACCGCCTTCTGGAAGTATCTCATCATATCGAGATGTCCTATAAACTTCATGCAGCCCCATTTTTTAAACTTCACTCTAATTTTCATAGCAGACACCTCCTCCATAGCTCTTTGCACCGCAGGCAGAACACCTCATGCGGCAGTTAGGAGTGACTGTCTCCTTATGGGCTGTCTCCCACTCTCTTATCATAAACTGCTTTGTCACACCTATATCGATAAAATCCCATGGGAATACTTCATCTAAAGGCCTTTCTCTCATCGTGTAGAAATCCAGATCCAGTCCGCATTCCTTTATCGAATCAATCCATCTGTCATAGTCAAAATACTCTGTCCAGGCATCATAATATCCGCCCTTTTCGTATACCTTTACTATCGCATCGCAAAGCCTTCTGTCGCCTCTTGCAAGTATGCCCTCTATCACAGTGACATATGCCTCATGCCAGTTGTATCTGATGCTCTTTCTGTTGAGCTGCTCCTTTACATGATCATTTACTATTTTGGCCCTGCCCAGATACTCAGATGGCTCATACATTCTCGCCCACTGGAATGGTGTAAAAGGCTTTGGCACGAAAAATGATGTACTTATCGTAATCTGGCATTTTCCGGCTCTCTTTTCCTTTGGAACGGTATCATAGTACAATGCCGCCACATCGTTTGCAAGCTCAGGAATGCCCCTCATATCTTCCTCTGTCTCTGTAGGCAGACCGAGCATGAAATAAAACTTCACCTTGTTCCAGCCGCCCTCAAAGGCCTGTTTTGAGCCGTTCATGATATCATCCACGGTAAGGCCCTTATTAATGACATTTCTAAGGCGCTGTGTACCGGCCTCAGGTGCAAAGGTCAGACTGCTTTTTTTCACATCCTGCACCTTCTGCATGATATCGAGCGAAAACGCATCAATTCTGAGTGAAGGCAGGGAGATATTTATCTTCTTTTCCTTGCAGATATCAAGCAAAAACGTGATGAGCTCGTCAAGCTCCTTGTAATCGGATGAGCTTAAGGAGCTTAAAGAAATCTCCTCGTGTCCTGTATTTTTGATAAGAGCCGCTGCAACGTCCTTTAGGTGGTCAACCTTCTTCTCACGGTTTGGGCGGTAAATCATACCGGCCTGACAGAAACGACAGCCTCTTATACATCCACGCTGTATTTCAAGCACCATTCTATCCTGCGTAGCCTTGATAAAAGGCACAACCGGTGCCTCCGGATAAGTTGAGTTCGTCAAATCTACCTGCACCTGTTTTTTTATCTTTACGGGAATATCATCATACTTAGGCTTCATACAGCAAATTGTTCCATCCTCATTGTACTCCACCTCATACAAAGCAGGTACATAAAGGCCCTCAATCTTTGCAGCCTCATGTAAAAACTCTTCCCTTGAAAGACCATCAGCCTTTGCCTTCTTATAAAGCTCAAAGAGATTGCCGTACTGTGTCTCGCCCTCTCCGATATAAAATATATCAAAGAAGTCTGCAATCGGCTCCGGATTGTAGGTACAAGGACCGCCTGCAATCACAATAGGGCAGCCTTCCGCTCTATCCCTTGAACGAAGCGGTATCTGTGCAAGGTCAAGTATCTGCAAAATATTTGTATAGCACATCTCGTACTGCAGCGTCATGGCTACAAAGTCAAAGTCCTTTATAGGCTCCTGTGACTCAAGTCCAAAAAGCGGTATATTCTCCTGCTTCATGATTTCATGCAGATCAGGCCACGGAGAATAAACTCTCTCGCACCACACGTCATCCATGCGGTTGAACATATCATATAATATCTGGATTCCCAGATGTGACATACCAATCTCATAAACATCAGGAAAACACATCGCAAAACGTATATTTACCTGCGATGTGTCTTTCATTACTGAGTTGAACTCATTCCCGATATATCTAGCCGGTTTGTCTACCTTCATAAGTATCTCATCACTTAAAGCTAGTTTTCTCATATAATTTCCTCTAAATAATTATTGTGTTTTAAGGCTATCGCTGTGCCAGCTCCCCTGCGATTTCTGCCCATGTGATATTTTTCTGAGCCATAAGAATCATGCAGTGGTACATAAAGTCTGATATCTCAAACTTCAAATCATCACTGTCCGGATTTTTGGCTGCCAGAATAATCTCAGTGCACTCGTGTCCGAGCTTTTTTAATATCTCATCTATGCCCTTTTCCATGACAGCATTGGTGTACGAGTCCTCCTTTGGATTCTTCATACGGTCAACTATCACCGCATAGACTGATTCAAGCACTGTAAGTGGATTCTTCTCCACATACTCCTTTTTCACGATATTATTGAAAAAGCAGGTCCTGTTACCTGTGTGGCATGCAGCTCCCACCTGCGAAACCTTCGCAAGGATAGTATCATAATCACAGTCCGCTGTCAAAGACTTTACGTACTGTAAATGTCCTGATGTAAGTCCTTTGGTCCAAAGCTCATTGCGGCTTCTGCTCCAGTAGGTCATGCGTCCGCTGTTTATCGTAACATTGAAGGCCTCCTCATTCATATAGGCAAGCATGAGCACCTGCTCGTTGCGGTAATCCTGCACTATGACAGGCACCATGCCGTCAGAATTAAGCTTTAAATCAGACCATTTTAAGTCGGGAGTAAAATTGTCAACAAGTATTCCTCCGTCAGAAAGCTTTGTCTTTAACGCCATAATATCATTTTCAGGATCATTTATAAACTCTCCTGCAATGCCTCTTAGTGTTTCACGCTTCATGACATCAATTATTTTATCCATGTCAAACTGCGGCATATAGACCACATACGGTGTGGATGTGAGATTCTCAAGCGCATCTATTATATCTATATTCAACACCAAAAGCTCATGAAAGGTATCCTCTATCTCCTCCTGATGTTTGAAAATATAGTCTACATTGCTGATTGACAAAAGGATTTTATCCTTGCCAAACTTCTCGCTTGCCACATTTGCAAGCTCAAGGCTTGAATCCTTTGTGGCGTTGAAGATGACCTGTAAACATCCTGCATACAGCAGCTTTTTCACGTCCTCTATGCGGTTGATATTGCCTCCTGCGCACACCTTTATGTCGATATTTCTGTTTATATTTTCTATCGTATGTATGTTTTTCTCATGCTCATCATCATCAGTTGAAAGATCAAAAATAATAATCTTATCTATGCCACTGTCATTGTAGAGCTGACACAGATTGTAGACGTCGCCCATAACTGTCATATCAGACGCTGATTTCACGGCCTGGCCGTTTTTTAAATACAGTGTAGCAACGATGTTCTTAAAACCAGTCAAATTACAAACTTCCTTTCGTGGACATCACGTCCTTTATTCTGCTATCATAGGTGCAGGCATCGTCAAGCGCCTTGGCAAATGCCTTAAACATAGCTTCTATCATATGATGATTATTTCCCGGTGTCAAAACCTTTATATGCAGGTTCATCGCAGCAGAGTAAGAAACGGCATAGAAAAACTCTCTCACCATCTCTGTATCCATATCTCCGACTCTCTCGCAGGTAAACTCGCCGTCAAACTGCAGGTACGGTCTGCCTGATAAGTCAATGGCACAAAGCACCAGCACCTCATCCATCGGTAAAATAAAGCTTCCAAATCTCTTTATGCCCTTTTTGTCTCCGACAGCCTGTGCTATAGCATTGCCAAGCACTATGCCGCAGTCCTCTATAGTATGATGACAGTCCACATTTAAGTCACCGTCGCATGTCATATCGAGGTCAAAAAAACCATGCTTTGAAAATCCCTCCAGCATATGGTTAAAGAAGCCTATGCCTGTGTCTATATTTGATTTTCCGGTTCCATCTATATTTAAACCGACCGAAATATCAGTCTCTTTTGTTTTTCTGCTAAGCTTAGCGCATCTATCTGCCATTTCTTACTCCTTTGACTAATCCTCAAATCTAACCTTGATTGAATTTGCATGTGCCGTAAGCTTCTCACACTCTGCAAACTGCTCAATATCTGTATGTATTCTCTCAAGTGCTTCTCTTGAATATGAGATGATGCTTGACTTTTTGATAAAGTCATCTACAGATAAGGCTGAGAAGAATTTTGCTGTTCCGTTTGTAGGCAGAACATGGTTTGGTCCTGCAAAATAGTCTCCCAAAGGCTCTGATGAGTACTCTCCGATAAAGATTGCTCCTGCATTTTTGATTTTTGTCATGACTGAGAAAGGATCTCTTGTGACAATCTCCATATGCTCTGAAGCGATATCGTTTACTGCATCAATTGCCTCATCCATATCCTCTGCAACAAGTATATATCCGTAGTTTTCAAGAGATTTCTCGATGATTTCTTTTCTTGAGAGGACCTCAACAAACTTATCAACTTCCTCTGATACTTTCTTTGCAAGCACCTCACTTGTTGTGATTAAGATAGCTGATGCCATCTCATCATGCTCGGCCTGTGAAAGTAAATCTGCTGCCACATAGCGTGGATTTGCAGTCTCATCTGCAAGCACCAGAATCTCGCTAGGTCCTGCGATTGAATCAATGCTGACATATCCAAACACAGCCTTTTTGGCAAGGGCAACAAAGATATTTCCCGGTCCAACAATCTTGTCTACCTTTGGCACACTCTCTGTACCAAATGCCATTGCAGCGATAGCCTGTGCACCGCCTACCTTGTAGATTTCATCTACTCCGGCCTCGTTTGCGGCTACAAGTGTGGAAGGATATACCTTGCCGTCAGCTCCACATGGTGTACACATAACAATCTTTTCAACGCCTGCTACCTTTGCAGGCAGCACGTTCATCAGCACAGATGAAGGATAGACAGCCTTGCCGCCCGGCACATATACTCCTGCCTTTGCTATAGGTGTGACCTTCTGTCCTAAAATGATGCCGTCCTCTGTTGTAAACCATGAGTTCTGCAGCTGCTTCTCGTGATATTTTCTGATATTTACAAGAGCCTTTTTTATAACGGCAAGAAGCTTCTCATCAACCAGTTCATATGCTTCCTTTATTTCTTCCTCTGTGACGCGGATATTTGATGCATCAACATCCGCTTTATCAAATTTCTTTGTGTATTCAAAAACAGCCTTGTCACGGTTTTCCTTTACATTGTTTATAATCTCATTTACCGTGCTCTCATACTCTGTATAGTTGTTAGGGCTTCTCTTAAGCAGGCTCTCCAATATGTTTTTCTGTGAATCCTTTGTAAGTTTTAAAGTTCTCATTACAGCCTCCGTCTAAAATCATGTATTGATATAAATTATACGCTATTTGATAACAGTCTTCAAATCACTTATGAGCTTTGTGATACGCTCATTGTCCATCTTCATGCTGACCTGGTTTACCACAACCCTCGCTGACAGCGGACAGACCTCCTCAAGCACGGTAAGTCCGTTTTCCTTAAGTGTAGTTCCGGTCTCTACTATATCACAAATCACCTCTGAAAGTCCAACAATCGGAGCAAGCTCTATTGAGCCGTTTAGCTTTATAATCTCTACCGTCTGATGCTTTTTATTGTAGAAATAGTCCTTTGCGATATGAGGATACTTGGTGGCAACTCTTATCTGCTCATGATGCTGTAAAAGCTCCCTTGCGCTCTCCGGTCCGCATATGCACATGCGGCATTTTCCAAAACCTAAATCAAGCACCTCGTATATATTTCTGCCCTCCTCTAGGATGGTATCCTTTCCTACCACACCTATATCGGCAGCGCCATACTCCACGTATGTAGGCACATCAGGTCCCTTTGCCAGGAAAAATCTAAGCTTAAGCTCCTCATTTACGAAAATCAGCTTTCTGGTATCCGGATCCTTCATCTCCTCACAGGTGATGCCTATCTGCTCAAAAAGCTGCAGGGTCTTCTTTGCAAGTCTGCCCTTTCCCAGGGCAAAGGTTAAATATCTGTCGTCACTCATCTTTTATTCCTCTATAAACTCTACTCTGTTTATACGGTTGTCTACCGCATATGAAGCATAGTCCTCTTTCGTTTTATTTTTGTCCTTAAGCACCATCTGTGTATTTACCCCATCTCTTCGAAGCTCCATAGAGCGCTTGATTGCCGCATGGTATACAGCCTCCTCAAATACTATAAGTGATGAATTCTCAATGACAGGCACATCAATATCCTGACGGCTTAATGCTGCCATGAGCTGATCCACAACAATTGCAAAGCCGATTGCAGCAGCGTCCTTTCCAAAGTGTGAAAGCAGCTTGTCATAACGGCCTCCCTTTACAATAGGCTCTCCTGTACCATATGTGTAGCCCTGGAAAATGATACCTGTGTAATACGTGTAGTCACTGATAAGTCCAAGCTCATACGAAATATATTTCTCGATGCCGTATGCCTTTAAGTATTCACGAAGCTTAAGCAGAGTATCAATAGATGATAATATCTCATCATATCCCTTCGCAAGCTTTAAAGCCTCCATAAGCTGCTCATCCTGTAAATCGAAATTGTCTAATAGTCCAAACAGCTTCCTTAGCTTGTCGTTCATTGAAAGACTGTCAACAAACTCCTCCACACCGAAGAAATTCTTATTTGCTATGAGCTCTCTTAGGTCTTCCTCCTGCTCGCCTGACAGCCCTGCTGCCTTTGTGAGGCCATAAAAGAACTGCGAATGTCCGACTGAAATTTGGAAATTCTTAAGTCCGCTCTCAAGCATCGACTCAACTGTCATCGAAAGTATCTCGGCATCTGCAGAGATAGAGCCGTCACCTATCAGCTCTGCACCGCACTGTGTGCTTTCCTTGAGCCTGCCCTGATAATCCGATGAATTGATAAAAGTATTGCCAAGATAACACAGCTTGACAGGCATATCGTCCTCTATATAGTACTTAGCCGCACTTCTTGCAATAGAAGGTGTAAAATCAGGACGAAGGACAAGCGTATTGCCCTCCTTGTCAAAAAACTTGTATAAATCCTTTGAAGGGGTTGTTCCGACATCGCTTCCAAAAATATTAAAAAACTCAAACGTAGGTGTCATGATATCATGATATCCGTATTTTAAAAGTGTACGGTGCAGCTTATCCTGCAAATACAGCTTTTTTTTGCATTCTCCGTTATATATGTCTCTTACTCCGTCCGGAGTGTGTAATAATTGATTTTCCATATTGTGTAAAATCTCGCTTTCATGTAGTAAAGTGTTATCGTGGTAATATGCTACCATACGATAGTAATACTGTCAAGCCCTGCAATTTAAGTCAAGCTGAAGTGCGTTCAGATACGGCACAAGTATTCCGGGCACCTCCGGGAGGAAAAATGCCGGCTCAAGCTCCTCATAGCGGAAGCTCTTTCTGCCGCCTTCTGCAGCTCTATCCCAGAATTCTGTCAGTTTTTTAAATGTGAGATAATAGTATTCGTTCCTGTGTGTGTACGATATAAGGATAAATGCAACACCATCCTGTTTTTCAAAGCATCTCATAAACTCTACCTGATGCTCATGTATATTGGCAAGGGGAAACGTGTCGGTATTACATTCCTTTGCATCAAAGCATACCGGGATTCCCTGTACAGCGCCAATATAGTCAACCGTACTCTTCTGCTCGAAATAAGCCAGTGTAATGTGTCTGGTTTCCGGCTCCATCTTTATAGGTGTAATCGGAGTGGGAATCTTTTGTATGAGCGCCAGGCCGTTCTCCCTGTATTTTTCATTTGTCTTGTTTATCATGTCCTCTAAGGTCGAGCCTCTTAAGCCTCTTGAATTCCAGGTTGCCATATCGTTTCTATCTTCCTTAATACTATAAGCTATGCGACGTAAAGTAAATAATGACGGGTTTAAAGCCCCACCCTGCTCCATATGTCAGGCAAAGCCGCCTCTATATATCTGCCATCAGGCAAAATCACATGGTGCGCATGCAAAAGCTGGCTGGTCACATGATAATTTTCTTTGTAAAAAGCATTAATCCTTCTATCACCATACTTTATATCACCTATGATCGGATGACCAATCGATGACAGATGTGCCCTGATCTGATGGCTTCTTCCGGTAATCAGATGCACCTCAAGAAGAGTTGCTTTATGGCACGAAGCACTCATATCAATTGTCTTAAGAGGCCTGTAGGCAGTCTTTATTGGCAGTGATTCATCACTTATGGGCTCCTTGGTTATCTGCACCTTATTTACAGCCTCATCCTTTGTCAGAAAGCCCTCTATGGTCATAGGCTCATCAACCTCTCCTGCAACAAGCGCCATATAATACTTTTCTGCGGTTCTGTCCTTAAGCACCTGTGACAGGTACTGCAGTCCATGAAGCGATTTACCCATCAGAATCAGCCCCGATGTATTTCTGTCCAGGCGGTTGCACACCGATGGCTTAAAGCTCTTATATGTGTCAAAATCAAGCTTTCCCTCTTTTATCAGGTATCCAATAAGCCTTTCGTTTGCAGAAATATCAGTCTCCTTTGATTTCTGCGACAGCATATTGACAGGCTTGTTTGCAGCCAGTATGTCATCATCCTCGTATACCACACCAAGTCCGTCAGGCTTTAGTGCACCGAGTGCCTTAAAATCCTTCATCAGACTGTCCTCATTGACGGAAAACTTAGCAAATGTATCATCTGACAGAAAAATCTTGATTTTGTCGTCAACTGACACAATTTCTGTTCCTGACGCTTTCTTATCATTCAGTTTTATGTTCTTCTTCCTGAGCATCTTGTAAATAAAGCCCATGGATGCGTTTGGAAGTATCTTTTTAAGGTATTTGTCAAGCCTCTGGCCTGCCTCGTTTTTACCAGCTTTAAATTCTTTCATAGTCTTATCTTGTATATTATCAAATATCTGCTATTAACTATTTATCTTTTCTTCTTGTGGACGTTTCTGATTGTTTTCTTTTTGTGCGCTGTGCCTGCTGTGTTACTTCCGCTTCCGTTTTTTCCTCGCTCTGTTGCATTTTTCAAGTTTTTCCTTACACCTGCATTCTTGCCACTGCCATAGCTGCTGTTTGAATTTTTATCAGACTTAGAAGTTTTTTTGTCCCATCTGCCATCAGTATGCATTTTCCTAGGCTTTATCAGGCACTTTTTGTCAAATCCGATTAAGTCCTCCCTGCCGGCCTTCACAAGTGCCTCATGCACGAGATCATAGTTCTTTGGATTGCGGTACTGTATGAGTGCCCTCTGCATAGCCTTCTCATGTGGGTTAGTTGTGACATACACCGGCTTAAGTGTTGCTGGGTCAAGTCCTGTATAGTACATGCATGTAGAGATGGTAGACGGTGTCGGATAGAAATCCTGCACCTGCTCCGGCATATATCCCAGATCTCGCAGATACTCTGCAAGCTCTATCGCTTCCTTAAGCGTTGAGCCCGGGTGTGAAGACATGAGATAAGGCACAAGATACTGCTCCTTGCCTATCTTTTTGTTCATATCCTTGTATGCCTTCACAAAGCTGTTGTACACCTCTACACTCGGCTTTCCAAGCCTGCTCAAAACAGCATTGGAGATGTGCTCCGGAGCCACCTTAAGCTGTCCGCTGACATGATACTCGCACAGCTCACGAAGAAACGTCTTATCTTTATCATACATCAGATAATCAAACCTGATACCTGAGCGGATAAACACCTTTTTTACCTTTGGCAGTGCACGAAGCTCTCTAAGCAGCTGTATATAGTCGCTGTGGTCAACAATCAGGTTATTGCACGGCTTAGGAAACAGACACTGCTTTGTAGGACATGCACCCCTTGTGAGCTGCTTTTTACATGCCGGCTGCCTGAAATTGGCTGTAGGACCACCAACATCATGGATATAGCCCTTAAAGTCCTTATCCTGCGTGATAAGCTTTGCCTCTTCTATGATTGACTCATGACTTCTCGTCTGGATTATCCTGCCCTGATGGAAGGTCAGTGCACAGAAGTTACATCCTCCAAAGCAGCCTCTGTTGCTGATAAGAGAAAACTTCACCTCGCTTATAGCAGGCACTCCGCCTGCCTCCTCGTAGCTTGGATGATAAGTCCTCATATAAGGGAGTGCATAGACCTCATCCATCTCATCCTGCGACAGTGGCTTTTGCGGCGGATTCTGCACCACAAGCGTAGAGTTGTCATATGGCTCTACGAGCCTCTTTGCACAGAAAGGATCAGTATTGCAGTACTGTATGTAAAAGCTTCTTGCAAACTCCCTCTTGTCCTCTTTTATAACGTCATAGTCAGGAAGCTCAATCGCATCATATATGATATCCCTGTCCTTTGTCTTGAACACGGTACCATCTATAAACGTGATATCCTTTACATCCATACCACTGGCAAGCGCATCCGCTATCTCGATGATGCTTCTTTCTCCCATGCCATATGAGATGATATCCGCACCGGAATCTAAAAGAATTGAACGCTTGACTTTATTTGACCAGTAATCATAATGTGCCATGCGCCTAAGGCTCGCCTCGATGCCGCCTATTATGATAGGGATTTTTTTATAAGTATGGCGTATCAGGTTACAGTACACAACGGTCGCATAATCAGGTCTCTTTCCCATCACGCCACCCGGTGTAAATGAATCCTTTGCTCTTCTTTTCTTTGAAACCGAATAATGGTTTACCATGGAGTCCATATTACCTGCCGAAACCAAAAAGCCAAGGCGCGGCACTCCGAGTATGGATATAGACTCATCATCCTTCCAGTCGGGCTGTGAAATGATGCCGACCGTATAGCCATGTGCCTGCAGCAGCCTTGCAATTATTGCATGTCCAAAGGACGGATGATCCACATATGCATCACCGCAGACATACACAAAATCAAGCTGCTCAATGCCCTCATCTATCATATCCTGTTTTGAAATTGGTAAAAAACCATTACTCATATCATACCTCATAATTAAAAATTATTTTATTTGCCGGATTTTATCTGCATAAGCATATCCGTTTCAGCCTGTGTCAAAGCTCTGTAAGTTCCTGTTTTAAGGTCATCAGGCAGCTTAAGCGGTCCCATGGATATTCTCTTTAAATAGATTACCCTCTTTCCAAGCGCCTCAAACATCCGCTTGACCTGATGGAACTTTCCTTCTGTTATCGTAAGCTCAATCTCGGATACGCTGCCACTTTTTTTAATAACAAGCTCCGCAGGCTTTGTAGGTCTTTCCTCTCCTATATCAATGCCCTCTTTAAACCTGATGATATCATCCCAAGTCACCTCACCATCAATACGTGCGTAGTAAGTCTTTGCCACGTGCTTTGAAGGACTTAGGAGCTCGTGCGAAAGTGCTCCATCATTTGTGATAAGTAAAAGCCCCTCCGTGTCTATATCAAGCCTTCCTACAGGAAACAGATCATCATGCACAGCATCCGTGATATAGTCCATGACTGTATCATGCACATTATCACAGGTCGCAGAAACACAGCCTGAGGGCTTATTAAACAGGTAATATTCATACCTTTGATACTTAACTATTCTGCCGTTAACTGATACCTCGTCGGCATCAGTATCTACCTTTGTCTCAGGCTTTGCGGCCACCGTGCCATTTATGGCTATCTGTCCGGTCTTTATAAGTTTTTTTACCTCAGAGCGTGTGCCAAGCCCCATCTCTGATAAAAATTTATCTAATCGAATCATATTGATATTTCTCTCCACATATACTGTCACATGAGTAAAAACAAACTTAAAAAATTACTGTTTATCGCTTTTATACTGCTATTTTGTATTTATTACATATTGTTTCCGGCACAGGTAAGTACGTGCGCTAAAGCTGGCATAATGCTATGGTTCAACCAGATATTTCCGCTTCTATTTATATTTACGATTTTATCTAACCTGATTATCTCAACAAATGTGCTGCAAAACATTCCCCAAAAGCATATCATGCTTTTTACATACATAATAGGCATAATATTTGGATTTCCGATAGGAGCAAAGCTCACAGCAGATTTTTGTTCCAAAGGATACATAGATAAAAATCACAGGGAAATACTTAGTGCACTGGCAAACCATTTCAGCCTTCCCTTTATCATTACCTATGCACTGTCCGAGCAACTTAACATATGCAGCCACTACAGCATTTATCTTGTGTCACTTTATCTGCCATCTGCTATAGGAATGATAGCTATGCTTTCGATTAACAAAAACAGAAGCTTAAAACAAAAAATCCCGGCTCAAGGATTTAAGCTTAACATGCAAATCGTTGATGCCGGAATAATGAAAGGGTTTGAAACCCTTATAAAACTCTGTGGATATATTGTATTGTTCTCTATAGTCTCACGTATCCCACAGACCATTGCCCAAAAGGCTGACTGCAACATGCCACTGTCGGCAGACATAATAGGTGCCTTTTTTGAAACCACAAACGGTATCGGCATAGTCTGCGGTCTATGCATTCCACGCACCCTGTCAATAGTGCTGTGCATTGCACTTCTGTCATTTGGCGGTGTATCATGCATGGTCCAGACCAAATCAATATTCCGGGATACAGGCTTTAGGCTTTACAGATACATACTGCTTAAGGCAGCCATGAGCATACTCTCATGCCTGTTATGTATTATCCTATTTCGCATTCTCATCTGAATCGGAAATATTGGTGATTTCTATGTCATCATCAGATGTATCTGAAGCTGCCTCATTGTCAGACGACTCTGCTCCTGCAGCTTCATCGCCATTCTCTTCCGGTGGGAAAAGCTCTGCTCTGTTTGCTGCAACAACATCCTCAAACTGCTGCAGTGAACTTATAAGGCTGTCATATCTGGCCTTTGAAGTCTCAATAGAGCCTGTTAAGATGTCCTCAATGCTCTTGAGCTGACTGTCCGTATATGCCATGGCACTCATTCTGAGATTATTTGCTTCGTTTGTGGCACTGTCAAGTATCTCCTGTGCCTGCTTTGTTGCAATCTGCACTACCTCATTCGCCTGAGCATATGCCTGCTGCATAATCTGATGCTCGCTGACAAGCTCATTTGTCTGAATCTGAGCCTGCGCGATTATCTGATCAGCCTTCGCCTGTGCATCAGCAAGGATAGCCTCCTTATTACTGATAATCTTCTGATATCTCTTGACCTCCTCAGGGGTCTTTGTACGAAGCTCTGAAAGAAGCTCCTCTAACTGTTCACGATTGACAAGAATCTTGTTTCTTGAAATAGGTGACGGCTTGCAGCCATCAATATAGTCTTCGATTTCTTCAATAATCTGTTCCATTTTACTGCTCATAAATACTGTCTCCTTACCTGGTAATATTGTATTTGGCATAAATTCTATCAATGAACTGTTCAGGTACGAACTTTGATATATCTCCTCCGTATGATGCAAATTCCTTGACAATTGTAGAGCTTAAATATGAATAATTGAGGCTCGAAGTGAGAAAAACCGTCTCTATTTCCGGATTCTGCACTCCGTTAGCCTGTGCAATCTGCAGCTCATACTCAAAATCTGTCACTGCACGCAATCCTCTTATTATGATTGTTGCATTGATTTTCTTCATGTAGTCAACTAAAAGTCCTTCGAAGCACCCTACCCTGACATTTGGTATGTGTGCTGTCATTTCCTTTATCATACTAACACGTTCTTCCAAAGAAAACAACGAGTTTTTTGCACTATTATTGAGTACTCCGACAACCAGCTCGTCAACTATTCTGGCTGAACGCTCTATTATATCCAGGTGTCCAAATGTCACCGGATCAAAGCTTCCCGGATAAATTCCTACCTTCATATTGTATCTCCTATGCACGCTTTATAAAAACATGCTTGTTTGTCTTATAAATTTTTTCTTTGACTATCTCATAGCCAAGCTCTGTGAGATAATCAAAATCAGTATCGTTTGAAGCCTCAACCACGATAAGTGTATCATCCTTTAATATATCGCTGTCCGAAAGTGTAATAAGCACTTCCTTTTCAAGCTCCTTATTGTATGGCGGGTCCATAAACACGATATCAAATTTGTACTTGCCCTCAAGCGTACGTACTGCCGTGACAGCATCCGTCATCATAAGCCTTGAGACCTTATCAAACTTTGTAAAATGGATATTGTCCTCGATGCATGAAGCAGCTTTTCTTGAATTCTCCACAAATACAGCATAGGCTGCACCGCGGCTTAACGCTTCAAGTCCTATCTGTCCGCTTCCAGCAAACAGATCTAAAAAATATGCTCCGGGAACATCAAACTGCATGACATTAAAAAGAGTCTCCTTCGTCTTGTCAGTAGTCGGTCTTGTATCTTTTCCCTCAATAGTCTTTAGAGGGAGGCTTCTCGCCGTTCCTGCTATTATTCTCATACTTTTCTCCCTGTTATAGTCTATTTCTGGTCCTTTAAGACGTCCTTATTCTTTGCAATATAGTCAATAAGCGAAACAACTGTGAGCACAAGTGCCACATAAATGAGGATTGTTCCAAGGATATTTAACCAGCCAAGCTGCAGATTGATATTAAAAATAATAACAATAACCATAAGCATCTGGAAGGTTGTCTTAAACTTTCCCCAGTAGCTTGCTGCAATGACAATTCCATTGTCTGATGCAACGAGTCTGAAACCGCTTATGATAAACTCTCTTGCAATGATAATAAGCACAACCCATACAGGGATGAGCTTTAAATCAACAAGGCATATCATTGCAGAGCATACAAGCAGCTTGTCTGCAAGCGGATCCATAAACTTGCCGAAATTTGTAACAAGATTGTATTTTCTTGCAATTTTTCCGTCAGCCATATCGGTCAGACTTGCAATGATAAATATCGCAAGTGCTATATAATTTCCGTATCCGTCAAAAAACGGTGAAATAAGGAAAAATACAAAAAACGGAATAAGTATCACTCTTAAGATTGTAAGTTTGTTTGGTAAATTCATTTTACAAGTTCTCCTATCAAATCATATTCATATGCACCGGTCACCATAACCTTGCATATATCACCGGTCATAAGTGTCTCATCAGTGTTGATGAATATATATCCGTCAACATTCGGTGCATCTCTGTATGTACGGCCGATATAAGCATTTTCATCAGCCACCTTGCCCTCTATGAAAACATATAATTCTTTACCCTTTAGTGTCTCATTTTTATCAAAAATGACCTCTTCCTCAAGCTCCATGACATCTGCCTGCCAGTCAGCCTTTATATCCTCATCTATCTGGTCAGGCATTGCAGCTGCCTTTGTGCCCTCCTCCGGAGAATACGTAAAGGCTCCCAGACGGTCAAACTCCATATCATTTACAAACTGCATAAGCTCCTCGTGATTATCCTGTGTCTCACCCGGGAAGCCACATATAAGTGTGGTCCTTAGTGTGATATCAGGTATTCTCTCACGCAGCATTCTGATACGCTCCATAAGCTCAGCCTTTGTTGTTTTTCTGCCCATGCACCTTAAAATATCGTCATTGCAGTGCTGGATTGGCATATCCAGATAATGGCATACCTTCTCATCCTTTATCATGGACTCTATAAGCTCATCGTATATCTCCTCAGGATAGCAGTACATAATCCTTATCCAGAACAGCCCGCTTATCTTGTTGAGCTCATCTAAAAGCTTATGAAGTGACTTCTCACCATACAAATCCACTCCGTAAAGTGTGGTCTCCTGGGCAACAAGAATAAGCTCCTTTACCCCCTGCTCCACAAGGCTCTTCGCCTGCTCAATCAAATCCTCCATCGGCACACTTCTGTAACGGCCTCTGACAGATGGAATGACACAGTAGGTACAGTTTTTATTGCACCCCTCTGCTATCTTAAGGTAAGCGAAATGCCCTCCTGTGGTGACAATACGCTTTGTCTTTATGCTTGGAAGTCCCTCTAAGGTGTGCAGATTGCTGTATCTGTGTTTTTCAAGTGTCTCATGGACAGCTTCAACTATAGTATCATATGAATTAGTGCCAAGTATGGCATCAACCTCTGGGATTTCCTTAAAAATCTCATCCTTGTATCTTTGTGCCAGACAGCCTGTCACAATAAGTGATTTGCATTTGCCTGTCTCCTTATACTGAGCCATCTCGAGAATTGTATTGATACTCTCCTCCTTTGCATCACCTATGAAGCAGCAGCTGTTTACGATAATGATATCAGCCTGAGTCTCATCATCGGTCATCTCAATGCCGTCATTTGCAAGCATGCCTATCATATACTCTGAATCCACAAGGTTTTTATCGCATCCAAGCGAAATAAATAATAATTTCATAGTACCTCTCAAATGTAAGTATTTACAATTAAAGGGAAAGACAAAACAGCCTTTCCCCTCCTAGATTAAGCCTCTTCGCCTTCGTTTAAATCCTCATCATCTGAGACGATTCTGACAGCTCCCGTGTACAGCTCCTCTACAGCAATAGATAATGGCTTATTGCACTTAGGGCGTGCGATAAGTGGTTCTGCACCATCAATAATCTGACGTGCACGCTTTGCTGCAGCAATAACGATAGAATAACGGCTGTTTACTACCGGCTCTTCACCTATCTCTACATTGTTGTTTACTACCTTCATTAACTCTACATACGATGGATGTATCATATTATTTATCTCCTTTCGAAAAGCTTAAAAGCTCTTTTCTCATTTTATTTATAAAATCTATATTTGATGATACAAGATAATCCTGATTCTTTTTTGTGTCGTCAGAGCTGTGGATGATATCATTCACAAGCTCTACACAATCGTCAAGCTTATCATTTACCACTAAATAATCATATTTCTCTATGCCTAAAGACTCCTCATATGCTCTCGAAAGTCTCTGTGCACAAACCTCTTTTGTCTCTGTGCCTCTTCCTACAAGCCGGTCCTTAAGCTCATCTGCACTCGGCGCTGACACAAACATAAGCACTGTATCAGGAAACTGCTTCTTTATCTTTAAAGCTCCCTGGATTTCTATCTCAAGAATCACATTCTTTCCGGCGCTAAGCTGCTCATTGACATATGACTTTGGTGTGCCGTAGTAATGATCTACATACCTTGCATACTCAAGCAGTCCATCTGCCTTTATCATCTGTTCAAATTCTTCCTCTGAGATAAAAAAATACTCTCTGCCATGCTCCTCACCCGGCCTTGGGCCTCTGGTCGTGGCTGATACGCTCAGTGCATAATCATCACCATGCTTTGCCATAAGCTCCTTCATGATAGTACCCTTTCCGGAGCCCGAAAAGCCTGAAAAAACAACTAATTTTCCTGTGTTACTCATCACAATCTCCTAAAATTACTCAATATTTTGAATCTGTTCCCTGACCTTTTCTATATCGGTTTTAAGACTGATGCCTGTGTCAGAAATCTTAAGATCATTGGACTTTGAAAGGATGGTATTCGCCTCACGGTTCATCTCCTGTGCGAGGAAATCAAGCTTTCTTCCCACACTGCCACCGGCATTTAGCGAATCCTTCATGGAAAGGATATGGCTTTTGAGCCTGACTGTCTCCTCATCCACACAGATCTTGTCCGCAAAAATAGTGACCTCCTGGGCTATTCTTGAATCATCAAGCTGATTGTCTGCAAGCAGCTCTCTTAGCTTTTCCTCAAGACGCGCACGGTATTCGACAATAATCTGTGGCGAACGCTCCTCAATGAAATCAACATATGATACCATATTATCGAGCTTTTCGCAAAGGTCTTTTTTAAGATTTTCTCCCTCGCGCACGCGGCTTTCAACAAATGGCTCAAATGCACCGCGAAGAGCCTTCTCAAGACTGCTCCACAGCTCATCCTCATCTACAGGCTGCTCCTCCATCACAAATACCTCCGGATATCTCGACAGCGTGCTCACTCTTATATCATTCTCCAGTCCGAATTCCTCCGCCATCTGATTAAGATACTTAAGATATTCTCCCGCGAGAGCCTTATTATACTGCAATGAGAGATTATTTTCTGTAAAATCCTCATATGTGATATAAATATCGACCTTGCCACGCTCTATGTACTCCTTAAGCAGAGTCCTTATTGCACTCTCGAAGAAATTGAGCTTTTTAGGCATCTTGATATTGACATCCAGATATCTGTGATTTACAGATTTTACCTCAACTGTAATCTTACGGCTTGCATCTGCGTACTCGTATCTGCCAAAGCCAGTCATACTTTTAATCATAATTTTTCCTTTCGCATATGCATAGATGAGTTTATTATATAACTCCTTGAGATTTTCGTCAAATATATTATAATATAAATATTCATGATTATAAATATTCTGCAACTTAGAATATTTATAGGAAATAAGGAGGAACATCATGGCTTTAGACGGAATAGTCATTTCAAATATAGTTGCAGAGCTAAACAGTACGATACTAAACTCAAAAATCAGTAAAATCGCAGAACCTGAGGCAGATGAGCTGCTTCTTACCCTAAAGGGACCAAACGGCTCGTTCAGGCTTTCGATGTCTGCAAGTGCATCTCTTCCATTCATCTACCTGACACCCACAAATAAGGTAAGCCCTCTCACTGCCCCTACATTTTGCATGGTTTTAAGAAAGCATATAGCAAACGGGCGCATCACAAAGATTTACCAGCCGGGCATGGAGCGTATCATAAACTTTGAAATCGAGCACTTAAACGAGATGGGCGATCTATGCCACAAGGTGCTTATTATCGAGCTGATGGGCAAATATTCAAACATCATCTTTACCGACTCCGATGGTACGATAATAGACAGTGCTAAGCGTATTCCCGCATCCGTAAGCTCTGTGCGTGAGGTGCTTCCGGGCAGAGCCTACACCATCCCCGCGACACAGGAGGATAAATATAATCCTCTGACTGTAGATTCGAAGCAGTTTGTGGATATTATATCAGCAAAGCCGCTTACTGTTTCAAAGGCTATCTACTCATCCTTTTCCGGTATCAGCCCCCTTGTGGCAAATGAGCTGGCTCACAGGGCAGGCCTTGACGCGGACTCCCCTGTAGCTGCCTATTCACACGATGAGCTTTTGCACCTGGGAAGCAACTTCACATGGATGATGGAGGACATAAAAAATAATCGTTTTACGCCGAATATCGTGCGTGACGGCAATGAACCAAAGGAATTTTCTTCAATAGAGCTGACTCAGTATAGCGATTTAACGGTCACAAAATATGAATCCATATCAGAGGTTTTAGAGCTTTACTACTCTGAGAGAAACACCTATACACGTATTCGCCAGAAGTCAGCCGACCTGAGAAAACACGTAAATACCCTCCTGGAGCGAAACCAGAAGAAATATTCCCTGCAGATGAAGCAGCTTAAAGACTCTGAAAAACGCGAAAAGTACAAGGTATACGGCGAGCTTATCAACGCATTCGGCTACGGACTTACACCGGACGACAAGTTTCTTGAAGCTGCAAACTATTATGATGACAACAAAATCATCAAAATCCCTATCGACAACACAAAAACTCCTGCCGAGAACGCGCAGAAATACTTTGACAAATACGGAAAGATGAAGCGTACTGCCGAAGCATTGAACGAGCTGATTCTTGAAACAAAAGGTCAGATAGACCATCTCGAATCAATTCAGAATTCACTGGATATCGCTTTAAGCGCTGACGACCTCGTCCAGATAAAGGATGAGCTGATAGAATACGGTTTTATCAAAAAAGGAAAGGGTTCAAAGAAACAGAAGGTAAAGAGCAAACCCTTCCACTATATCTCATCGGACGGCTTTGATATGTACGTTGGCAAAAACAACTACCAGAACGATGAGCTCACCTTCAAGCTGGCAACCGGAAACGACTGGTGGTTCCACGCCAAGGGCATGCCCGGCTCACATGTCATTGTAAAGACCGACAACAAAGAGCTGCCGGACAGCACCTTTGAGGAGGCCGGCAAGCTCGCAGGCTACTACTCAAAGGGCAAAAATGCCGACAAGGTAGAGATAGACTATCTGCAAAAGAAAAATGTCAAAAAGCCAAACGGTGCCGCAGCCGGCTTTGTCGTGTATTACACAAACTATTCTCTCACGATTCACCCGGATATATCCGATATCAGGCAGATTGAGTAAGCAGATTATACTTATTTCATAACAATTTCATAACCATTCAAAAACGCTTAAAGTAAAAAGCTGATATACACATGCATAGTCCTGCATGCTATATCAGCTTTTATTTTAGCCATTTAAGCTCATCACAGATTCATTCTCTTTAATTGTTCTTTTGCAAATTCATCCATTTTCTTTTTCAGTATTCTGTTTTCCGGTGTACAAAGCGCCGGGTCTGCCTCAAGCACCTCATCCACCATCTCAGATGCTTCCTTTAGCACATCGCTGTCCTGATACACATCCGCAAGTGCAAACGCAAGGTCTCCACTCTGCCTGATTCCAAAGAAATCCCCGGGACCTCTGAGCTTTAAATCCTCACTTGCTATATAAAAGCCATCATTTGATTTATTTAGTATCTCCAGACGTTTTTTTGATTTCTTTGAATTTGACGAATTGATGAAAATGCAATACGACTGTGCATCTCCCCTGCCCACACGGCCTCTTAGCTGATGAAGCTGTGCAAGTCCAAACCTGTCTGCATTTTCTATCATCATGACAGTTGCATTGGGCACATTTACACCAACCTCCACGACTGTTGTGGACACAAGCACCTGCGACTCATTATTTGCAAAGCGCTGCATCACCTCATCCTTTGCCTTGCTCTTCATCCTGCCGTTAAGCACATCTACCGTGATATTCTTTGGCAGTGCCGCTTTAAGCACCTTTGCATAGTCTGTGACATTTTCCCCTTCCGAGTTTTCGGTTTCCTCCACAAGAGGGCAAATAACATACGCCTGATGACCGGCTCTCACCTGCTCCTCGATGAAGCTGTAGGCCTTTGGCCTGAATGCAGTGCCAACCACACAGTTCTTGATCGGAAGCCTCTTTGCCGGCACCTCATTTATGACAGAGATATCCATATCACCGTATATGATTATTGCTAACGTACGCGGTATCGGAGTGGCACTCATCACAAGTATATGTGGCTTTCTTCCCTTATCCGAGAAGCTCTCTCTCTGCTTCACGCCAAATCTGTGCTGCTCATCTGTGATAACAAGCGACAGATTGGAAAAATCCGCTTTCTCCTGTATGAGCGCATGAGTGCCTATAATAAGCGCATTTTTCTCGTTTTCAAGGCGCGCATAGGCCTCTCTTTTCTGCTTTGCCGTCATGGAGCCGGTAAGAAGCACAACAGGACTGTCAAGTCCAAACTGACCAACCAGTGAGCAAAACGTCTCATAATGCTGGTTTGCAAGCACCTCAGTCGGAGCCATAATTGCAGACTGATAGCCACATTTTGACGCCCACGCCATAAGAAGAAAAGCAACAATCGTCTTTCCTGAGCCCACATCGCCCTGAATAAGCCTCTGCATCACATAAGGGCTTTTAATATCCTGCCTTATCTCATCTATTGTCTTCTTCTGCGCGCCTGTCAGCTCATACGGAAGCTTCCCAATCAGTCCGTCTATAAAAGCATCATCCGTAAACTCAAACTCATTTTTGTCCTTCTGCTGCTTTTTATTCTGATACCGCATGCCCATGATAAAGAGAAAAAACTCATCAAAAACAAGCCGTCTTCTTGCCTCCACAAGAGCGTCAAAGTTATCAGGAAAATGTATCTGCTTCATGGCATAATTGTACTCGCAAAAGCCGTATCTGTGCCTTATATCCTTAGGCAGATAATCTGACAGCAGTGTATCATGTGACAGAGTCTCCTTTATCGTCTTCACTATCAGATTGTTTGTCACACCGCTTGTCACGGAATACACAGGCTGCAGTGTATCACGTATAGCCTCGTACTTTTGCACCTCATACACCACAGGCTGCTCCATGACATATCTGCCGCCCTTTGGCTTAATATGTCCGTAAAATATAAGATGTCTCCCCTGCACAAGCTGTGCCTTAAGGTATGGCATACGGTACCATACCAGCTGTATCATATGCCCGGGCGAGCCGATATCCTGCAATGTAATCTGCATTCTCGCTGTATTTTTCACTACAGGTGCCTTTTTAATCACAGCATGGATGGCATAGGTGCTGCTCTCATTTACATTATTCAATTCATCAATATCCGTTATTTCCGGAAACTTTACATAATCCCGGGGAAAATGAAGGAGTATATCACCAACGGTGTATACTCCCATTTTAGCAAATGCTTTTTGTGTTTTTTCCCCGATTCCCTTAACCGCGGTAATCGGTGAAGCTATATCCATATTTGCTCCTAAATATAATAAATATCATTTATATTCTTTAAAAGGCTTTACTCTACAGAAATAACATAATAGTAGATTGGCTGTCCGCCATCGTTGACTTCGACCTCTACATCAGGATATTTCTCTTCGATTGCTGCCGCAAGCTCATTAGCTGAGTCCTCATCAGAATCACTTCCGAAATAGATGCTGACAATCGCTGAATCCTCATCTACCATGGCATCTACCATCTCAAGTGTGGTAGCCCTTAAGTCTGTTCCAACAGAAAGGATGCTCTTGTCTCCGATTCCCATGAAGTCGTTCTGCTTGATGGTTTTTCCGTCAATCTCAGTATCACGGACTGCATATGTCACCTGTCCTGTCTTGACATTTTCTATCTCAGCCATCATCTGCTCTTTATTCTCCTCGGCGCTGTGGTCAGGGATATAATTTACAAGCGCTGTGATACCCTGTGGGATAGTCTTTGTAGGGATAACAATAATCTGTTTATCCTCAACAAGGTCTACTGCCTGGTTTGCAGCCATGATGATATTCTTGTTGTTTGGCAGGATAAATACTGTCTTCGCATTTACATGCTCGATAGCGTTGAGCATATCCTCTGTGCTAGGGTTCATGGTCTGACCACCCTCTATGAGATAGTCCACTCCAAGGCCTCTAAACACTTCATTCATGCCTTCTCCGATTGAAACAGATACAAAGCCCATTTCCTTTGCAGGCATGTTATTTGTCTTTTCATCAGCCTGAGCAGCTTCATAAGCCTCTTCCTCAGCCTTCTGCTGTGCTGCAAGCTTTTGTGAATCCTTGATGAGCTTTTCCTGATGCTCCTCACGCATATTGTCGATCTTTATCTTGCTGAGTGAGCCGAAGGTAAGTGCCTTCTGCAGTGCAAGTCCAGGGTCGTTTGTATGTACGTGAGTCTTTACGATCTCATCGTCAGCTACAACGACTATAGAGTCACCGATTGACTCGAGGAATGCCTTGTATGCGTGCTCCTCATTGTCTGACATTGGCGCATTGAGTACAATAATAAACTCTGTGCAGTAACCAAACTTAATCTCTGCCTCTGTCTCAGCCGAAATCTTTGCAGGAGCTGCTCCTGTTGGTGCGCCCTCGATTGTATAGTCAATCTCCTTGCCGATAAGGGCATCATATGCTCCCTTTAATACCTGAACAAGTCCCTGTCCGCCCGAATCCACAACACCTGCTTGCTTTAATACAGGAAGCATCTCCGGTGTCTGGTCAAGCACATACTCAGCCTGCTTTATAACCTCTTCAACAAATGTGACAACATCCTCTGTTTCGTCTGACAGCTCCAGAGCCTTTTCCGCTGCGCCCTTTGCCACTGTGAGGATAGTTCCCTCCTTCGGCTTCATAACTGCCTTGTAAGCTGTCTCAACCGCCTTCTGGCATGCCTCACAAAGAATAGTGACATCTATCTCATCGTATTCCTTTATAACCTTGCAGAAGCCTCTGAAAAGCTGTGATAAGATAACACCCGAGTTTCCTCTGGCGCCTCTTAAAGAGCCTGATGAAATAGCCTTTGCAAGCTCTGCCATGGTAGGATTTGTGAGCGAGCTGACCTCCTTGGCCGCAGACATGATTGTCATTGTCATATTTGTTCCCGTATCACCATCCGGTACCGGGAATACATTCAGCTCATTTATCCAGTCTTTCTTTGAATCAAGATTCTTGGCTCCCGCAAGAAACATCCTTGCAAGGAGCTTTGAATTAATGCTTGTGATCTCCACTTTTTGTAGTCCTCCTTAATCAATTACCCTTACGCCCTCAACGTAAATATTGATCTTTGCAATTTTCATTCCTGTAAATGACTCAACCTTGTACTTAACCGTCTCGATAAGATTGTCCGAAACAGTGCCGATCGAAATACCATACGCTACTATTACATGAAAATCAATGGTAATTTCGTTGTTCTCATCTACCTTTACATTTATTCCATGGTTCAGGTAATCTCTCTTTAAAAGCTTTACAAGACCATCCTTCATGTTGACCGCTGCCATGCCTACTATTCCAAAGCACTCTACAGCTACAGAGCCTGCATAGGTTGCAATAACATCTGTATCAATTAAAATTTGTCCATATTGGGTATCCATCTGTCCCTTCATAATATATACCTCCATCATATTGTGACGTAGCTAATGTTATTATACCTTTTTTTTCACAAAAAGCAAATATTTTTATATTTTATCCTTGCATTCTTTATTTTAATCTGATAGAATACATTTGTTGTGAGCTTAAGAGTATGGTAAGCTTAGTGAAATGCAAGGAGGTGCAATATCATGGCAAAATGTGCAATTTGTGAAAAAGGTGTTCATTATGGAAATAATGTCAGCCATTCTCATAGAAGATCAAATCATGTTTGGAAGTCAAACATTAAGAAGGTTTCTTGCAAGGTCAATGGAGTTCCACAGAAGTTATATGTATGTACTTCATGTTTAAGATCTGGCAAAGTTGAGAGAGCTTAGTCTTTATTTTTGAATCTTTTGAATTTTAAAGGACATCCGTTTGGATGTCCTTTTTATTTGCTCACATATATGAAATTAATCCTGCTTGTCGTCCTCTGCCTCGTCTACCTTTACATCGTCGAGATTAAGGTCATCATTTTTCCCCTTCGAGAAGCGGCTTACAATGTCCGGCACCATATCAAGTATCTTGGTCATGCCGTCCTGATTCTTTACATTGACAAGCTTTGTCTGTCCATTCTGGATAACGAGCACTGCACTTGGCTGAATCTTTCCGCCCATACCGCCGGCTCCGTTATTTTTCTTTTCTGCCGAAAATGCTCCTGCTGCCACTCCAAACGACACATCCACAAGCGGAAGTATGATTGTATCCCCTATATGAATCGCATCACCGACTACAGTCTTTGTAGTGATAAAGCTGTCCATCCCCTTAAAAAGTGACTCTACTGTGTTATTGAAACTATTATCTGCCATAATATCTTCCTCCTATCTGCTTATCCTATTATATAATCTGCGGCAGTTTTTATCAAATAAAATTCTAAGTGTTGCCGCTAAAATACTTATTACTATCACATGCCCCTTTATGTCAAAGCTGCCCTTTGCATATGGATTTTCACTCTCGAAATCAGGTGTAATCCGCCATCTGTTTGTATAGCCGACAGGAAAGCATGCTAAAACACCTAATGAAATGCCTGTTGTATCAGGCGAGCCGGTTGAATAAACCATTGTAAGCTTAAGCCTCCTTGGGCATATTCTTTTAAGAATGATAAAAAGCTCTTTTTTCAGATGTGAAAAAGCAGCTTTGTTTCTCTCATCACTGTATTCTCTTTTTAGCTTATAGATACAGTTTTTTATTTTATCTGACCTATCTTTAAATTGCTTTTTATGTGGCTTTTCGCTTCGCTTTTTATACGTTTTTTGATGAGTGAGCTTAGTTTGTTGTTTTATATGCTGATTCTCATCATTTACTGTCCTTTGCTCATTATGAATCTGTGTTGTGCTTTCATTCTCTGTCTGTTCATCTGCGACATGTGCTGACTCATCTGCCGGTATTTGAGGCTCATCTCCGGTGTTTTCACTGACTTTATCTTCTGTTTCAGTTTTAGCTGCCTCATCCATATCGTCATCATCCAAAGCCTCATAATTATCAAACAGCTTCTTCTTCACAAAAGCAAGCCTTATATATCCGTCAGTCTCCTGTGCATACTCTATATGCAGTGCAAACAAATAAAAAAGCCATGACACATGTGCTTTTGCTCTTATGTCTGTATTGTCAAAGCTTCCGACAGCCCTGTACTTGACCGGTACAAACAGTACGCAAAGCAGCGCTGTAAGTATAAGAGCAAGCACTACAAGGAGTATGATGCCTATGACCTTTAAAATCGTAAATATCATCTATCTATTTCCTCCGTTTGCTCTTTAAATAGCTCTTCACATCAGTTTTACCTGTATTTTCGTACGTCTCCTTAACAATATCACAGGCCAGCAAAAGTGCCTCATCATAATTACCCGCTACTGCGATTATGTGCAGATTCTTCTTAGGATATCCCTTTTGCAGCAATTCTCTTGTCGGAATGATATCCAAAAGATTTTCCTCATTTGACGGAAACGTGATGATGTATGTGTGAAGCATGCCGGCATTATGCTCTATCTTCCACTTGATTTTCTTTATCTTTCCGGTAACAGACTCTCCTACAAATAAATCCTCATACCATTTCATTCCAAAACCTCAAAAAGCAGTTTTTTAAACTGCTTTTTAATAATACTAATAATACTTGTGTGTCCCCCATAAGTTGCTTTTCTTTAAATCCAGGTACTCATTGTAAGCCTTCTCAAGTATCTGCTTCTCATTTGCAAACTTGAGCAGATGATATGCCTCGTGATACTTGTAAAACCCTGAATCCATGAAATACTCTTCTCTTTGCGGTTTACTATAATAACTTTCGCCCATCATAAGATACCAGTGTACATCCTTTTCCACTGTATCATGTGGCACGGTAAAAGAATAGTGGCTCTTACCCACGTATTGGATTATCGTTGCACTGGCACCAGTCTCCTCTTTCACTTCACGGATTGCAGTGTCCTTGTACTCTTCATCAGATTCCACAGTTCCCTTGGGCAGTACCCACCCCTCGTACCTGTTCCTGTAGTTCTTGTATAAGAGTAATATTTTGCCACGAAAGATTACCACACCGCCACAGCTCGTTGCTTCTATCATTGCCATTCCTCCAAGTGTGGTTTAAACGCTATCTGTCAGTTCAAGCGAAATATGAACGATAACGTCTGTCATTACACTTAAGTATAACCTACTTCTAAAAAAAGTGCAACAAGCCTATTCATTGAAATATTTATCAAATACCTTTTTTGCCACCGGCACAGCATATGTGCTTCCGGCACCCGAATCCTCCACAACTACTGCGATTGCCAGATCATTGTAGCCGTCCTTTTTTCCATAGCCCACAAACCAGGCATTGGTCTGATCTGTAGAATCTGATACCTGGGCAGTTCCGGTCTTTCCAAAGGCCTCATAGCTCTGATCGCTTAGCTTTGCGCCTGTTCCATCAGATACCACTGCTGCCATAAGATTCTGGAGAAAAGCTGCCTGATCCTTTGACATAATCTGCTTGTATGAAGCCGGTTTATTCTGCTCCACAAGCGCCCCGCTCGCATTTTCCGTATGGTCTACCAGATATGGCCTCATCAGATTTCCATCATTGCAGATTGCACCGGCAATCATGCACATGTGAAGCGGTGAAACAAGCGTGTTTCCCTGACCTATCGTGGTCTGCATGGTCAGAGCTGACGAAGCATTGTTATCCAGTGCAAATTTACTCTTTTTTGAATCAAAGGCTATAGGCAGATTCTTGTTGAAAAGCATATCGTCACACAAGGTATTAAGCTTATTGTTGTCCACCAAAAGACCTATATTGGAAAAGGACGAGTTGCATGACTTTGCAAACGACTTTGTTAAGTCCTCCTGTCCGTGTGATTTATTGCCGGCACAGTGGATTGTAAAGCCGTCCTTTGTAATACTGCCGTCACAATCAAAGCTGTAGTCGTTGTATGTAGACGGATTTTCGTTGTAATACTCAAGTGCTGTAAAAATCTTAAACACTGAGCCCGGAGCATACTGTCCCTGTGTTGCCCTGTTGTAAAGAGAAGTGCTGCCATCACCGTTTACGCTCTCCCAGTCACTTGCGATGGTATTTGGGTCATAATCAGGCTTTGACACCATAACTGCAATCTTTCCTGTTTTCGGCTCAATTGCAATGACAGCCCCTTCGTAATCTCCAAGAGCATTGTATGCAGCCGCCTGTGCTTTGTAATCCAGTGTGGTTACGACATTATCACCGGTATTTTTCTTACCGCTTATATCATTTACTATCTGGTCAAGGAAAAACTCATGTGAGCGAAGCAATGAGAAATTTTCCTGCTTTTCAAGCCCTGCCTTACCGTTTACGGCAAAGCCCGCCACATGCGCAAACATCCTGCCGTCAGGGTATTCCCTTGTCTCAGATGCATCTGAACCTACCTTTGTCCGAGCTATGACATGTCCATCCTTAGTCTGTATCTCGCCCCTCACTACGTTCTTAGAGAAAAGATCCTGCAGCGAATTGTATGGGCTGTTGATGAATTCGTCGCTTTTTACAAATTGGAAATATAAGAAATAACCTATCAATCCAACAAAAACTATAAGGAAAAAATATGTAACAACCGCATACTCTCTATTTCTGTGTCTTCGTGCTGTTTTTGCTACCTGCTGCCGGTTTTCTCCTTCTCTCTTGACTGCCCTGCGCGCCCGGCTCTTTAGCTGTCTGCTTTTGTCTGTTTTTTGTCTCATGGTCCTTTCGTCTCTTGTCATCTATATTTCTCCTTTTTTCAGGGGCTGCCTGCATAATATACATGCCCTGTATCATTCCAAAAATAATCATCGTAGATAGAAGCGAGCTGCCACCGTAGCTCACAAGCGGCAGCGTCACACCGGTCATCGGTATAAACTTGGTTGAGCCACCGACAGTTAAAAGCACCTGAAGCGCATACACACTGCCAAGTCCCAGCGCCACATACTTGTAAAACGCATCCTTCATCTGCATGGAAAGATTAAATATCATAAGAAAGCAGCTGACACAAACCATAATGAGGCAGATAGCAAATATACCGCCCATCTCCTCTGAGATAGCCGCTATGATAAAGTCTTTAGACACAATAGGTATCTTATTTGGCAGTCCCTGTCCCAGTCCAAAGCCAAACAGTCCGCCTGTACCTATGGCAAAGAGCGACTGACACACCTGATAGCCGGCCTTGTCTATGACAGAAAGAGGATCAAGCCATGCAACAATTCTGTTCTTCACATGTGAAAACAGATGATAGCCTGCATACATTCCAAGCCCAACAAATGCAAGACCTCCGGCAAAAATATAAAACCTTTTTGTAGCAACATAAATCATGACCAGATATGTAAAGAAATACAAAAGCGCTCCACCGAGATCGTTTGATGCAACAAGTATCAGCACAAACACTGCCGATATGCCACTTGTTATGGCAAGCTGCTTTAAATCGGTTGATTTATACAGCATGGATGCTATAAAAAACACAAAAAGTATCTTCACAAACTCAGATGGCTGAATTGAAACAGGACCAAATGTCAAAGAGAGCTTTGCTCCCCTGCTCGCCACTCCTACCACAAGCACCGACAAGAGTCCAACTATTCCTACTCCTGCATATGTCCATGTCAATTTTCGAAACATCGTGCCTTTTTGCATGATAAGCGGTATTAAAAACGCAAATATCGTTCCGGCAAGCACAAAAACAAACTGCCTTAATGCCTTGTCAAACGAAATTCTCGTTAGAATAATCATGCTAATACAAAGCATCATCACCATGTTGTTTAACACAAGCTCTGAGGCATTCTTATAAAACTTATGATAAATCAAATAAATTGATTCAAAAAGCACAAGCTGTGCTATATAAAATCCTATTATCTTTGTATCCATTGTCGTGACAAAGAGCACCAAAAAACCATCTAAATGAATCAGAAACATATAAAATCTCTGCAGATTATATATATGCTTCTGCTTTTTCGGCTTGTCGGGATACTTGAATAAATGAAAGCATAAAAAAGTATATATGAGAAAAAGTATTATCATAATATACTTGGAAAGCTGTACTATCAGATGTACCATGTTATTCTACTCCTCTTTTGTAATGTCCGTTTGTATATTCAGCTACCTTATCATCCATAACCGCCTTAATCTGCTTTGGAGTCTCGATTGTAAAGCTGTATCTAAAACTTCTGATACCTGCCTCCTTAAGCTTACTCATGTTCTTTATGAGCATGGTAGGCAGTGAATTATATATTGTATTATAGCACTCCTTACAGTTGTTACAAACTGCAAAGGATTTATTGTATCTGTCCTTTAAATATATAAGCTTTTGCTTTTTATCACAGCCCTTTGTGTTTTTGTGCACACAATTGGCGGTGGTCATAAGCGGATAATATCCATAGACTATCATCTGCGAGCCTATATTGTTTCTATGCATAATCTCCCTTGAATTGAGTTCAAGCGGCACTGTGTCACCACTTACTCCGTGCTCAAAAAAAGCACTCTTTGAAACATCATTAAAGGTATACATATTGTGGTCCAAAATAATTTTTTTATCTATAAACAGATTTTCTGTCAGATAAAGCTCCTCGTAATTTTTCACAACAAAGCCCTCAAAGCTTACCTTATCAAGCTCTTTTGCGATAGATACAAAATAATCCGATGAATCTGCCCTGAATATCGTAGGCAGCATGAGATACACTTTTTTATTTCGCTTTGTAAGGCTTTTCACATCATCTGCAAACTGCTGTATCAGAGTCTTCCTGTCATACATGTCAAAATCCAGATAAAATACATCAAAGCATTCATAGCCAATAAGTGTATCAAGCTGCGCGCGTGTCATACACGAGCATATGATGGTGTAATCATTTATAGCTTCATCATGTGCTGCATTACTTTTTACGACATGCTCAGGGAGTACTGTAAGTCTTGACATATCAGCGTATCGTGCGTCATTCCTGTAATACTTTTTCAACAGCTTATCACAAAGCCCTGAAATTGCATCACGCCGCAGCTTGTTTAGTGCTCCGTTTGGCACAAAGACGTTTTCTCCGATTTCAGCTTTAATATGTGAAAACTCAAAGTCTGTATCACCGGTTTTGTTTATCCTGTCGATAGCAGCTTTTTTATCAAGCGGTGCCTTAAGTGCGGCGCTGACAGGTTCTATTGAAGCTTTGTATGTCACATCACCTCTTTTTACAGTGAGGCTTCCGGGCTCGCCCTCTCTTAAAACAAGCTCTCCCTCTATCGAGAGCTTTCTTTTTTCAGGCGAAGGCTCTGCAGCATTTGAAACGAAATTTGGCTTCACATAAGTCACCATATCAGAGCCATTGTGGTCGAAATAATACCTGTCTGTGAAACCACAGCGGTTTCCAAGTGCCTTTATCCTGTCATAATCAGCATCGCTAACAGGCTTTTTGCTGTCAATATAGCTTCTGTAGTATTTTACCACTCCGCATGCATACTCAAGCTGCTTCATACGTCCCTCAATCTTGAGCGAATAAACACCTGCATCATGCAGCTTGTCAAGAGCCTTTATACCACACATATCCTTAAGGCTTAAAATGTATTCATCCTTTTTGCCCTCCACAGTATACGGCAGTCTGCACGGCTGTGCACAGCGGCCTCTGTTTCCACTTCTACCACCTAAAATACTGCTGAAAAGGCACTGTCCAGAATACGAATAGCACAATGCTCCGTGCACAAAGGCTTCAAGCTCCATGCCGGTTTCCTCATGTATGCGCTTCATCTCGGCAAGAGAAACCTCCCTTGCCATGACCACGCGCGTCACTCCAAACTGTGAAAGAAAACGCACTCCGTCTGCTCCCGTCACCGTCATCTGTGTACTCGTATGTATCTCCATTGACGGAAAATACTCATGGATAGCCTTCACCACGCCAAGATCCTGCACTATCACTGCGTCAAGACCTCTTTTGTAGTATGGAAGCAGGTAGTCGTAGAGCTTTGAAAACTCACTGTTTTTAATCAGCGTATTGACCGTCAGATACACCTTTACTCCTCGTAAATGCGCAAAATCAATTGCCTCTAAAAGCTCCTCTTCTGTGAAATTATTGGCATATGCCCTGGCTCCAAACATGCTTCCGCCCACATACACAGCATCGGCGCCGCTTTCTATCACACCCTTAAGTATCTCAAGGCTTCCTGCCGGTGCAAGCAGTTCAAAATCTTTATTTCTCATATATTTCCTCATATAGATGCTCATTTTATATTATATAAACCTGCAATAAAATAGGGAACAGTGTACGATAACTGTTCCCCTTTTATTGCTATTTATCGCTACTGTCATTTGCCCCATTGGAAGCATGTGCAGATTTTTTAACAGGCTTTTTTCCATCAAGAAGCGACTCCTCAAGTGTTGCCTCAAGTCTCGCCTTGTTGAGTAAAAGCTCCTTGTTTTGTGCCTCAAGCTCCTTCATGCTTGCCTCAGCATTCTCGGTCTTTACCTGATTGGAAATTAAATCATGCTTTAAATCGTATATTTCCTTATCCTTATTCTCTATATCACCCTCAAGCTTTTCGACAAGTGCCTTTGCCTTGAAATAATCATCCGCAATATTGAGCTCGATAAGTGTGCTCTTCATATTGCCCGGAAGATGCTTATACTCATCCATATCATCAAACTCTGCAATCTTGTTGTTGATGTATGCCGCAACCTTCTGTAAGTATTCCTCATTCTCATATCCTGACAGTGTGTAAACTTTTCCGTCTATTACCACCTCGGCATTTGTTTTTGCAGACATTTAATCATCCTCCGTTTTCACATTTATTCAAACCAGCTATATTAGTATTAATATTACTATTACTATCAATTTCAATATCAAATACTTAATTATTATATGCCTTATAGATATAAATTGCAACTTTAAGCCCTTTTTCTCTCAAAATGCTCAAAGGCTAGTTCTGTCGCCACTCGCCCCTTTGGTGTGCGGTTTATAAAGCCGTTCTTCACCAGATACGGCTCGTAAACATCCTCAATGGTTCCGGCATCCTCACCTATTGCCGCTGCAAGCGTATCAAGGCCCACCGGTCCTCCCGCAAACTTGTCAATGATAGTGAGAAGTATATTTCTGTCGTTTAAATCAAGTCCGTACTTGTCCACCTCCAAAAGGTCCAGCGCAAAGCTTGCCACATCATAGGTGATTTTGCCGTCATACTTGACCTGCGCAAAGTCCCTGACACGCTTTAGCAGTCTGTTTGCAAGTCTTGGAGTCCCCCTTGAACGACGCGCCATCTCGTAGGCTCCCTTGTCATCTATCTCAACTCCAAGCACCTTTGCGGAATTGACGATAATATGCTTTAGCTCATCGACAGTGTAAAACTCCATGTGATTTACCACACCAAACCTGTCGCGTAAAGGTGCCGAAAGCATACCCGCCCTCGTTGTTGCACCTACAAGTGTGAATTTGGGCAGGTTGAATCTGATTGACTTTGCAGACTCGCCCTTACCAATCATAATATCAATGGCGTAATCCTCCATAGCAGGGTAGAGAACCTCCTCCACCTGACGGTTTAATCTGTGAATCTCATCGACAAACAGTATATCTCCCTCAGAAAGTCCGTTGAGTATGGCTGCCATCTCTCCCGGCTTACCTATTGCAGGACCGGAGGTCACCTTTATCTTTGTACCCATCTCATTTGCAATGATTCCTGCAAGTGTTGTCTTTCCAAGCCCCGGAGGTCCGTAAAACAGCACATGATCGAGTGCTTCGCCCCTTGATTTTGCAGCTTCAATATATATTTTTAAATTGTCCTTTATCTTCTGCTGACCGATATAGTCATCAAAATACATAGGACGCAGGGATTTCTCTATCTTTATGTCCTCTTCCTGCAATTGTGTGGAAATTACTCTTTTCACGTTTTGTTCCCCGTTTCTGTTTTAAGCTTACAGCTTTTATCAATCAGCCCATATTTTTGAGCGCAAGCTTCAGCACATCCTCTACATCCATATCCTCTGTGATATCAACCTTGGACACTGCCTTAAGACTCTCAGTAGATGAGTATCCAAGCGCATTAAGCGCCATGACAGCATCATTTTTCACAGAGCTGTTCATGGATACAGCAGCACCGGATGCCTGGTTCTCAAGCTTCTTTTCAAATGCATCCTCAAGCGACAGCTTGTCCTTTAGATCAAGTATCACTCTCTGAGCCGTCTTTGCACCTATTCCCGGTGCCTTTGATATAGCCTTTGAATCGCCCGATAGAATCGCAAAACGCAAATCATCGGCAGACAGAGTTGACAAAATCGCAAGACCTCCCTTTGGTCCGATTCCGCTGACTGTAATCAGCAGCTTAAAGATTTCAAGATCATCCTTGCTCAAAAAACCGTAAAGTATCATGGCATCCTCCCTGACACATAGGTAGGTGTAAATTTTTACATCCTCTCCCTCGTCAGGCAGCATATCAAAATACTGCGTCGGTATGTAAATGAGATAGCCTACACCTGCTGCCTCCACTACAATGCTGTCTATATTTTTTTCTGCAAGCTCTCCTTTTATATATGCATACATTGAATCCATTTGTTACTGTTTCGACTGTAGCCTGACACACAGGCATAAAACAGCAGCATCTCCTTTTTTATTAAATATACGTAGATTACAGCCCGTTAAAACTATACGTGAAAGCTGTCAGAAATCCTCAAAAGCACCTGTGAAGCTACTGTTCCAATCACAAGACCTGTGATGCATCCCGCCACAAGAAGCACCGGAATATAATACACTACGCTGTAGGTTGACAAAACTATAGCCGCAACTATTATCTGTCCTATATTGTGACACACTCCACCGACCAGGCTTATTGAAACCGAGCTGAATTTATCTGATTTCTTAAGCAGGTACATAACGATAAAGCTTAGTATACAGCCTGCCAGTGAATATATGATGCTGAACGCATTTCCAAACATAAAGCCCGAAAGCACCGCGCGAAATACACATAGCAGAAACGTCTCCATGGGTGATGCTATATAAAGCATGATCACTGTCACTATATTTGTAAGTCCAAGCTTCACTCCCGGTATGCCTACCGCAAACGGTATAAGTGACTCAACATAGCTTAGCACCAGTGCCAGTGCCATAAGCATACCAAGATATGCAATCTTTCTGGTTTTCATTTATCTCATTCTTTCTATAAAAATGTTCGGGTATCACTTGGATATCGAATCTATATCGGATTTCATGCCGCTTTTTACCGTCACAACAACCTTATTCGGCAGACAGATAATCGACTCTCCCTCCTTGGATATCGCCTTCTGCTTCACACACAGATGATCCGGACAGTCGGCAGAGGTCATATCCGCCACACCACCCTTTATGACAAGGGTGTTAGTAACATCGCCATCGCCGTTTTTTATCTCAATTGTATCATCCTTTGAAAGCGGATATGTGCCATAGGCCCTTCCATCGATAGTCACCTCGACGCATGCATCGCTATCCGTATCCTGCCCCTTTAAATATACAAGCTTCCATATAAGAAGCAGAGCGACAGAGATAATTACAATAACCGATATCAGGATTATATCATTTCTGCCAAAACGCTTACGCATCCTCTTTTATCTCTCCCATATAGTAAAAGCCTCTGCACTCATCAAGCTTCACATTGTAGATATTTCCAATCATATCCTCGGTACCCGGAAAATGTACGATTGAATTATTATCCATACGTCCGGTCACATAGCCGTCCTTCTGGTCATCCATTTCCTCTGCAAGTACCGGCACTACTTTGCCCTCATAGCATTTTGCCTTTTCTGATGAGATTGTCTGAACCTCCTTTAAGAGCCTGTCAAACCTGTCCTTGACCACATCATCAGGCACCTGATTCTCCATTGTGGCAGCGCGTGTGCCTGTTCTCTTTGAGTAAATAAATGTAAAAGCACTGTCATATCTGACCTGCTTGACAACATCCATTGTCTCAATGAAATCCTCCTCAGTCTCTCCCGGGAAGCCCACAATGATATCAGTTGTGATTGCAATATCAGGAATCTGCTCACGAAGTCTCTTTACCTCGTCGAGATATTTTTCCTTGTCATAGTGTCTGTTCATCTCCTTAAGCACCCTTGAACTTCCTGACTGAAGCGGCAGATGCATATGCTTGCACACCTTGTCGCACTCCTTTATCGCCATAATCAGGTCATCGGATAAATCCTTTGGATGAGATGTCATAAAACGAATCCTCTTAAGTCCCTCAATCTTATTGACCTCGCGAAGAAGCTCTGCAAAGGTTATAGGATTGTCAAGAGTTTTACCATATGAGTTGACATTCTGTCCGAGAAGCATTATCTCGCACACTCCGTCTGCAACAAGCTTTTCTATCTCTCTTATGATATCCTTAGGCTCCCTGCTTCTCTCACGTCCTCTTACATATGGCACGATACAGTAGCTGCAGAAATTGTTGCAACCAAACATGATATTGACACCTGATTTGAAAGAGAACTTTCTCTTCACCGGCAGATCTTCGACAATCTGATTGGTATCCTTCCATATGTCAATCACCTGTGAGCCAGACTCGATATTGTTGCACAAAATCTCTGCAAACTTGAATATATTGTGGGTTCCGAATACGATATCTACAAACTTATAGTGCTTTTTGATATTTTCAACAACCTCCGGCTCCTGCATCATGCAGCCGCAGAGAGCAATCTTCATCAGAGGATTCTTTTTCTTGTAATTCTGCAGATACCCAAGTCTGCCGTACACCTTGTTGTTAGCATTCTCACGTACGGTACAGGTGTTGTATACAATAAAATCCGAGTGCTCATCAGTTCCTTCCACGTAGCCTATCTGCTCAAGTATTCCGACAAGCTTTTCTGAGTCGCGGGCATTCATCTGACAGCCGAAGGTCTTGACGAAATAAGTCATGGGACGGCCGATTTCTTTAGATTTCTTTTCAACAAAATCCTTTGCCTTTGCCATGTAGTAATACTGCCTCTCAGGCTCATGTGCCGGTGGTGTATTTGTTATATCTATATCGTAGCTCATGTTATATTATATTTCCTCTCAAATTAATTCTATGATACTTTAGCTGACTATTCCCTGATCTGACCACTGCCGTAAATAATATACTTATAGCTTGTCAGTGCTTCAAGCCCCATAGGTCCCCTTGCGTGAAGCTTCTGTGTGCTGATGCCAATCTCTGCTCCAAAGCCGAATTCATTTCCATCAGAAAATCTGGTTGAGGCATTTACATAAACGCAGGCGGCATCTATCTCATTTAAGAACTTCTGTGCGTTGTCATAATCATTTGTGACGATTGCCTCTGAATGTGATGTGTTGTATCTGTTGATATGCTCGATTGCCTCATCAATACTGTCAACAATCTTTACCGACATGATGTAATCAAGATACTCCATACCCCAGTCATCGGCAGTGGCCTCTGTCACATCATCTCTTCCGGCAAGAATTGCCTGCGCTCTTTCATCACAGCGCAGCTGTACATGATGCTCTCTTAGCTTATCGTACAGCTTTGGCAGAAACTCCTCTGCTATGGCACTGTGTACTACAATCGACTCACATGCATTGCAGACACTGATTCTTTGTGTCTTTGCATTGTTAATAATATTAACAGCCATATCAAAGTCTGCATCCTTGTCCACATATACATGGCAGTTGCCTGTACCGGTCTGGATGACAGGAATTGTAGCATTTTTGACAACATTTTGAATGAGTCCTGCACCACCTCTTGGTATGAGTACATCCACATACTGATCCATCTTCATAAACGCATTTGTTGTCTCTCTGTCTGTTGACTCAATAAGTGCAAGTGCAGCATCAGAAACCAAATTGTCCGTTAAGGCCTTTTTTAGTGCCTTAACTATTGCGATATTGGTATTTATCGCATCACTTCCACCCTTTAATATGACACAGTTGCCTGTCTTAAAACACAGACCAAAGGCATCTGATGTGACATTTGGGCGAGCCTCAAAAATGATTCCCACAACACCGATTGCAACTCTTCTTTTTCCGATAATAAGGCCATTAGGACGCTTTGCCATAGACATCACTTCCCCAATTGGGTCTGCAAGCTTTGCTATCTGTCTGAGTCCGTCAGCCATACCAAGGAGCCTGTCATGGTCAAGCGAGAGCCTATCAATCATGCTCTTTGCCTTCATATTTTCCTCTGCTGTGACCACATCCCTTTTGTTTGCCTCAAGGATTTCTTTTTCTGCCTTAAGCAGATTGTCCGCTGCATCGTTTAATACCTTATTTTTGATATCCGTATCCAGTGTTCCTATCTTTACTCTGGCCTCATACGCATCCGCACAAATTTTTTCTAAATCATTCATCAATAAACACCTCTCTCTTATCTGTTATCACCCCATCTAAGGGTACGTCATATTCATCTTCAAACGTCATGCTGCTAAGTAACTGGAAATCGTAGCCCACTCCAACTGCCATGACAGTATTTCTTTTTGTGAAAGACGATAAATATCTGTCATAAAAGCCCTTTCCATAGCCGATTCTGTAACCGGTATCCGAAAATGCAAGCCCCGGCACTATCATAAGCGCCCTGCCATCAGCCTGCGTATACTCCTTCGTCATATCAGGCTCTTTAATATTAAATGAACCACAATTAAGCTCATCAAGGCTTCTTACCCTGTAAAATGACATTTTATTGCCCGAAACCCTCGGATAATATATCCTTTTTGCTTTGTTTATTAAATAGGTAAAATACTCATCAGTATTCACTTCATTTCTGATAGCTGAATACAAAAGTATGTTGTCATAATCTCTGTCAAGCTCTAAAGCTATGAGCCTTTTATAAATTTCATGGCTCATGTTGTAGCACTCATCAACACCCAGAAGGTCTCTTTGCTTTTTAAGCCTGCTACGAATTTCTTTTTTTGTTTCCATATTTCTCGCCGAGATTCTCAACCGAACCGTCATCGTTTACCATATCGATATTGTTGAGCTGGTTTCTTAAATTCTTCTTCACGTTTGCTATATACTCCTTGCGTAAAAGATCCTGCTCCTTTTTCTCTGCCTCAGAAAGTCCCTCTGCCTGTGACTTTCTGTAAAGCTCATTGATTCGCTGTATTTTTTCCTGTGTCATAGCACTCTCCTGATTTCAAATTGATAGCTGATTACTGGCCGCCTGTAGATGTAGGTGCCATCTCTCTTTGTATATAATCCGCAAGCACAAACTCTGCATCCTTTGCCCTGTGGAAAAGTGTTCCTGTATATCTGTCATTCATAATGTCATATAAAATCCCCATATTGCCGCCGTTTGCGATAATCATATCGGCACCGGAATATGTGGCAATCTTTGCCGCTGTAAGCTTTGTCGCCATGCCGCCGGTTCCGACATCGCTGCCGGTTGATGACTTTGCCATGCCAAGTATTTTCCTGTCAAGCGTATCAACCTCTCTGATAAGCTTTGCATCCGGATTGTCATGAGGATCGTCGGAATACAGTCCGTCTATATCAGATAGCAGTATGAGCAGATCAGCCTTCGTGATCGATGTAACTATAGCAGACAGCGTATCATTGTCACCAAACTGCATCTCGTATGTGCTTACCGTATCATTTTCATTGACAATAGGCACCACGTTCAGAGCAAAAAGCTCCTCAAATGTATTCATAACATTGCGTCTGGAAACAGGATTGACTATGGTATTTTTTGTCATAAGCACCTGTCCGGAATTCTGATTATACTCGGAAAAAAGCTTCTGATATGTCATCATAAGCCTGCCCTGTCCCACTGCGGCGCATGCCTGCTTTATTGAAATATCGCTCGGGCGCTCCTTTATGCCTATCACATCCCGTCCAACCGCGATGGCGCCGGAGCTTACGAGGCACACATCCATACCGCTGTTTCTGTAATCACATATCGAGCGCACCAGACGCTCCATCTTTGAAAAATTAAGGCTTCCCGTCTCTGCATGTGTCAGCGTCGATGAGCCTATCTTTATTACCACTCTTTTATAATTGTCTAAAAAACTCATTTCTATCATCTTTCCTATTGTAAGTCTAAATGCATACATAATTACATTACGCATACATTTACTACTTTACCATATATTCATGCAAAATACAAAATCATTTTTACTACTGTCTCATTTTTTTATTTTGTGTTATTATATTTCTGTTGCTTTCGGCTTTAAATTTCATAAAGCCCGGACGCAAAGTTATATTTATGCTTTTACTATTTAAGCTTTAACTATAAATAATTTACAACCAGGAAATTAATAAAGGATGCATTATGAAAAATAAACTAAAACACCTTGTCCCTGTCCTTTTGGTGCTTGCCACAATAACAGGAAGTCTGTCTGCATGTGAATTAAAGCCCAAGGCTCAGCAGAAGGTTTCCAAACAGGGCTTCTACTTTGACACGATAATACAGATTACGCTTTATGGCACTACCGACGAGAAATACATAGACGACTGCTTTGATATGGCAAAGAAATATGAGGATATGCTGTCAAACACAGTTAGTTACTCAGAGGTGAGCAAAATAAATGACGCTGCCGGCAAAGAATATGTCACAGTAAGCGATGATACGCTTGAGCTCATCAAAAAGGGCATCGAATACGGCGACACAAGTGACGGCAGGTTTGATATCACTATAGGAAAGCTGTCTGATTTGTGGAATTTTTCCGAAATAGCTGAAAATACCGACTCTAAAGATAATGAGGTGGATGCATCAGTCGTTCCGTCTGATGCGCAGATACAAAGCGAGCTGTCACATGTAAATTACCGCAATATACAGATTAACGGAAACGATGTGATGCTAACCGATTCAAAAGCAAAGCTTGACCTTGGCGGAATCGCAAAGGGCTTTATCGCCGATAAGATGAAGGCTTATTTACAGTCCAAAAAAATCACCTCAGGCATCATAAACCTGGGCGGCAACGTCCTCACTGTCGGTAAAAAATCCGACGGAAGTGATTATACCGTCGGCATACAAAAGCCCTTCGACGAGAGCGGCGAGCCAATATGTACCGTCAAAGTCAAGGACAAATCCGTCGTCACCTCAGGTATCTACGAGCGATACTACAGAGTAGATGGCAAGCTATATCACCATATACTGGACACCACAACCGGCTATCCTGTCAAAAACAATCTGTACTCTGTCACCATCATAAGTGACTCTTCCTGCGACGGAGATGCCTTAAGCACCACATGCTTTGCTCTTGGCATTGATAAAGCAAAGGAGCTTATAAATTCCCTTTCCGGTGTTGAGGCAATATTTGTGACCAATGATTATAGTATTATCACGACATCAGATGAGTATAACGTAAGCAAAGAATAGCTGCAATCGAGTAGGAGGCGGTGACTAACCGCCGTCCTCTCACAGCACCGTACGTACCG
>OHUY01000061.1_pt1 | contig 46591 bp, 63 predicted proteins | sample 1579301 | NCBI WGS metagenome assembly OHUY01 (sample SAMEA3882520, study PRJEB24775) | human gut metagenome | biome: human-associated habitat; feature: intestine environment; material: feces | place: Netherlands | collected 2009/2010
TTGTCTATGTTTGCATACATATTTCTATGTTTTTAATTACTTAACAATTAGTCCTGTGTTATAATATTTGCATGGGGAGTATGATTTTTTATTTTTATAAAAAATATCATACTTACAATGCGAATCATCTTAAGCTAACGCCATTGCTTAAGTACATTTTCGCGTTTTCTCTATTTTTCTTTTTTAATCAGGAGCCGGGGGACTTAGGTTTTCCGGCTCTGCGTGCGTCATGACGCATATTCAGACCTTCTTATATGGAAAGCTATTTGTAAATTTCAATTCTGTCATACTATATATGTAAAAAATATGGTAAAATAGAAAATGAGGTGCATTTATGATAACAGACAGACAGTTGAAAAGTATTGGTGACAACGCATTTTTAAAGACCTTCAGCAGCATACAGCTTCTTGGATTTACAGTGCTTTATTATAATTTTAATTTCAGTACTGAAAAACTGACCCAGTTTAATAAGAAACTGCATGAATATAACGGAGAATTATCAGGAAATTTTAATGCTTTTGATAAAGCGGAGAAAGAAATTGAAAAAATATGGAATGTATCCCTGCCTCATAAGGTTAAAGAATTTCCATACCGTGCCAAAACATACATAATAGGCGGCCTCCCGAAAGGTGGGATGCAGGCTATTAATATGGCGGTTGTAGAATCAAACCGCGCTATTGAGTCATACATCGTGCTTTCTTTGAACGCGCTTATGCAGATGGATAAAAAATTTGGTAAGGCACAGTTTGACTGCTTTTATGAAAATTTGAAAGCAAACTCCATGAACTATGCAAACGGCATGAGGGATGAATTTATCATGGAATATTTCAAGGAACAGATTGACATCAACATCACAAAATAGGAGAAATATTTATGGATTACACTAAATTTAAGGCACTGTATGGCGCCGGGACGCGGTATGCGACATGCTTTGTTTTCAATGCATATAAAAAAGACACAAAGGTATTTACAAAGAAAAATATGGAAAGCATAGGGATTGATCCTGCCGCTCCATGCAATCTCAAAGAGATGCCATGCGGAATACGCTTTGACATTGACGGTGAAACCACTGAGGCAGCCAAGAAGCTGACTGCTCTCTTCCCGGGAAAATTTGTTTTTGCCTGTGAATACTGGAATGAAGATGTGAACTTTAAAGGTTATATAGACGGTGAGGAATGTGATGATATTGCATGGGCCGCGCGGTATAAGGGTTATCTGCCACGAGATAAGGAAAAACCTGAATATGTGGCCCCGACAATTGATTTCATTTACCGGCGCATTACCTTCACGACCATATCTGCATTGTTTATGCCGGCTGAAAAAGCTAGGAAACTTTACGATGAGGGTGACAGACGCAAGAATATTATGTTTGACGACAAGCCTCCGAAGTTGTTTGGGATATTTTAGAAAAAGAGCGGTATTTTCCGCTCTTTTCTTATACCATCGGCGAATGGATAGGCATTACAGCTTTGCTTCCTTCAAATATGTTGAAAAACGCCAGTCCTGCCAGAATAAGCAGACATACTGCCGCAGCTGTTACAATAATAATGAACAGCCATCTCTTCCATCTGTTCATAAAACCTCCTCCTTTCGGTGTTTTCTTTCACAGAGTATGTTTTTTGTTTTCAAAAAAGAGCCCACAAACCGTGGACTCTTCTTTTTTTATTTACCGGAATTAACCATTTTATCATATGGCTCAATAGCATCAAAAAGTGCTTCCCGCACCTCTTTATTGCCTTTTGCCAGCCTGATGACATGGTCAATTCGGTTATTTACCGCCTCCCACTGTTCATCTGTCATGGATAGCGGACCGACTTTTTTTATAGGATCGATGATTAAATTTATTTGTTTATCGGTCCATGCCTTTTGTTTAGGAGTCATAAAAACCTCCTTATAAAATACCTACCGGGTCACTGTCGTTTCCCCAGTCAAGCTTTTGACCGCACAACGGACATACTTTGTCGTCATGCTCCTTATTCACCTCCCTGCCGCATGTGCAGTAGGCGTATATCTTCGTGCCGTTTCTTAATCTCCACTTCTTTAATTTAAGTGCCTTGCTCATAGTCATTTCCTCCATTTTCTTTTTGTGAGAGGCAATTTTGCTGTCTCCAGTTGTCATTTTTACACTTAAAGTATGATATTATTTTAATTTTTCGTTTTCCGACACGAAAAAACACTGCCTTGTGACATTGTCTTTTTTTTTCGGTTTTAGTCTCTTATTTTATATGCCGTTGCCGTGCCTGTATAGGCGCATGGCATGCCAGCAAATCGGCTGTCTGATATTAATCTCATCATATCTTCTTCTTCTTCCCTATAATTCCAGTTCCTGCTCCTGCATTCTCATTGCATGTACAGACTGTATTGGGGATGTCCTGAGTGTCTTGCCTCGAAGAGATTCAGGATTTCTTGCATCGTTTACAAACTGTGCGATGAAAGGCTGTCCTTCTCCTGCCATCTGCGGAAGGTGTATATAGCAGTCATGGAAATTGCCACCGTTTAAGACTCCGACTCCCGCCCCCTGCATGTAAGTAACTGAATATTGATCATTAGCTGTATTGAAAAAATATCCTGCCTGTTTCATAATTTTTCGCATCCTTTCTTTGGTTTATATGGAAAGTATGACAGAAATATTTTTTCTGAGTGTCGATGGCGAGTATCCTCTACCTCATTTTTGCAATTACTTCTTTAAACCTGTCATACATATGATCAGGTATGATTAACCTGCCCACTTTTGCGTTTTCAAAAGCATATAAGTCAACTACAGTCTTTGCGGATTTGCCAGCATCATCAATAAATTCCAGTTCATTGATGGATGTTTCGCTGAATGCATGAAAATTCACACGCATTCCAGCTTTTATCACAAGTTTATCAAGCTTCACTGATGTAAAACAGCCGTCATCGAACTTATGAACGTTTGGCGGCAGTTTAATGTCTTTAAGACTGCTGCAATTCGCAAAACAGTGTGCTGATATTGTCTCGATTTTGTTGCAAGCTGACATGTCAACCTGCTGAAGGTTTTTACAGTTGCAGAATACTGACAGCTGTAACTTTGGCGGTTTGTTAGAGAATACCACTTCATGAAGGCCTGAATCTGAAAACGACCTGCTTCCAAGCTCTTTGACCTGACTGAAATCAAATGCTTCCAATGACACACAATTACTGAAAGCTCCGCAGCAGACAACATTTATGTTTGAGGCATTTACCGTCTTTAAGGAAACACAGTTTATGAAAACCCGTTCAGGAATTGTCGTAATTGACTTTGGCAGAGTGGCCTCTGTCAGATGAACACAGTCTTCAAAAGTACTTTTTCCCAGCTTCACTGTCTTATCCGGAACAGTAATGCTTTTTAAGTCAGATGACATAAAAGCCCTAATTCCTATCTGCTTAAGGTTCTCAGGCAGATGAATAGACTCGATGCCGCTGCCATGAAAGGCTTCCTTTTCAATCAGACGGATATTGTCAGGCAGATTGATTTCTGTCAGCATCATTGTACCTCTAAATGCTGCTTCTTTAATGCTTGACAGATTTTCGATGTGTCCTGTGAAAGTGACTGTCTTTAAACTTTTACATTCGCATGCTAATCCCCCAGGAACAGATAATCCGGCAACACTGACAGGAACATTGATTGTCAGTTAAATGCGCATACACCGACATAAGTATGAGCAGGGATAGTATTTACTGATAGACTGTGACATTTGAGAAATGCCGAGTCTTCTATAAACAACGCTTTGTTTATGTCTATCTCTGTCAGATTTGTGCAGCCACAGAAGCATCTCTCCGGAATGGTTATCTGGTCTGCTTCAAAATTGACAGTGTGAAGATTAGCACAGCCAGCAAACATTGCAATGTCAAGGCTGAAGTTCTCGGGAATATTAATTGACTCAATTTTGATTGAACTGAATACATTGATTCCTGTTGATGCTGCTCTTTTTGGCAGAACCAACTGTTTAATGCCTGCACAGTGAAAAGCATATTCAGATCAGTTAGATATTATCCAACTATACTACTCACGTAGCATCCTGCAACTCCAGCAAGGAAAGCCAATACGCCCATGATAATAAGACACACTCCTCCTTTTCTGCCAATGTCGTCCTTTTCATTTGCAACTGTATGCACAATCCCAAATACAAGGAATACAAAACCTGCTAACACGACGAAAAAAGTCAAAGTCTGAATAAATTGTTTCGCTGCCATGATAATTCCACGCCTCTCTTATTTATCCGAATCAGCATCCTTTGTAACAACAGTGTCGCTGCCCTGTACTGTTACCCATCCATGTTTGAGTCTTGCCTCAGCCTCTTTCATGCGGATCAACTGGTCAGTAATTGAGCTGTTAATCTTCGCATTTGCATCAGCTTCTGCCTGCGCTGCAATAACTTTTGCATCAGCATCACCCTGAGCAGCTGTAACCTTGGCTTCAGCGTCAGCTTTTGCTTTGTCAATGTTAGTCTGGTTCTGGATTGCCTGTGTCTCAGCATTCTGCTGTGCGGCAATCTTTGCGTCAATGGCTTTTCTTGTATCCTCATCCACTTCCACATTTGACAATGAAACATTTGAGATTGAGATATTATAATCAGCAAACTTATCAGCAAGGTAATCGGTAATAGCCATGTTGACTTCTTCACGTTTTGAACCAATAATGTCTGAAACCTTATATTTGGCGACAACCTCCTTGGTCCATGAAACAATATTCGGTTTGATAAAAGAATCCCTCACCTCAATACCGGATTTACCTTTAAATCTGGTAAACACCCTGTTTACGGTATCCTGATTGAATTGATAGCTGTATGTAAGCTCAATCGTCATGGCCTTACCTTCAGATGAACTTGCTGAAAAGCTCTCATCCGATGGAGAGTCGCCTTTCTTTGATGCAGTTAAATATGACTGCTCCAAACCCACTGTATACAGTGTTGTCTTAACAAACGGACTCTTAATGTGCCATCCCTGACCAAGTGATTTATCCTGCACGCCTCCGTTCATGTTATACTGGACTGCTGCATATCCCGCAGGCACCCTTACTGTTAACAGATTAATGAATATCACCACAAGGACCAAAACCACAGTGCATACGACCGCTCCTTTAATCCAGTTTATCGTGCTGCCTGCACTCTTTTTACTCATTGCCATTTCCTCTCTTTCGTTATCATCTTTTTCCTGCTTGGCTGCATAATTATACGTCCAGTTGTTTGGATCATCGTAAGTAATATGCTTATCTTTCTTCTTTGACATCGTGTTCCTCACTTTCTTTTTTGTCTTCATCTTTGGCTCCAGGACTCATTCCGGAAAAGAACCTGCCTATCTGCTCGAAATGCTTTGAAAGTAGAATCCAGATGGCAGCAAGTCCTATAATTACAAGCATAATAAATGCTCCCATAAAATACAGTGCTCCTTTCGTTTTTATATGAGAAGTATGATAGATTTGATTTTTATGAATGGCCTTCTATATAAAAAATACGTTCTTTCATCCCACTGCTAAAGTAGCAGAATGAAAAAACGCAATATTTTGAATTTTTTACATTCACCTGTCAGCGCATCAATTTTTATCTATTTTCCCTTTTCTTCTTTTGGCTTTTCACATCGCTCAAATTCTATCACGAAAACATAAGGATTCGCATCCCAACCATAACGATCAAGGTTTATCTCCCTTTTTCCAACACATGTATAAACGTGGACTTTCTTTCTAAAATATAGTCAGTCAAAGCCTTTGACTGAATTGTTGCATCAATTAACCTCATTGCTTATTCTCCTTTTGCTGTCAATATACTCGCAGCCGGTAAAAACTGCTATGGTAAGTCTTGTTACAAGTGCTATAGCTGCTAATTTTTTCTTCATATATTTTCTCCTATCACATGACAGTGTTCTCAGCTATTAAATAGTTGAAAACACCTGTTTTGTTGTTTTAATTATTTACGTATATAAAATCTGCTTCCTCGCCATCACTGTAGAATATTCTTGTAATCACATCGCCAACTTTATATGATACTTCTTGCATGTCCACTGATTGGGTCCATTCATCGCCGTCTTTATCTACAGCATAGAATTTTCCAATTCTTGTAATTTTTGTGTCTTCTGCTGAATGTACATGATCTATAGTCTTAATCTCTTCATCTGTGATTATATCTACTGATTTAATAGTATAATCTTTCTTTATTAATCGGTTTTCCGTAAAATCTTTTACATGATTTTTTAACCTTTTGTATGTCAGAAAGAAATATATCTCAAGAGTAATCATGGCTATGAGTAAACTTGCAATTATTACACTTAGCACAATAAATTGAAACAAAGATATATTTATAGGCTCTTTTCCAATTACCACCAGAAAAATATGCCCTAGTACATACATCATTGCTATTGAAAGTGGCAAAAAGAAAAGAGACACACCTATGAAATTCCATTTGCTCATCTTGCAATATTTTTTAGCTTCGATATATTCCTGTTCAAATCGCGAATCAATTAACATCATTATTTTCCTCCTATATCTGATATTGCATCTTTGTAAGTTTGAATCACTTTTTGATACTCAGTATTAATTGCATTTTTACTTCGTTCTGCGTCTTCCAAATCTTATCAATGCGGACTCCAACTGTTCCGCATACATCATCGTGAATCTGAATCTATGTTTCATGAATGTCTACGACTCCTTACCATCCAAATATTACATAACCCGGCATTAATCCATATTCTGGAACATCGCGCAAAATATACACTATATTTCTGCCGACTTCACGTCCGGTATACTTTTCACCGTTCCACTCCTTAAGGATTACTGCATCACCTATTCGCAAATCATCCTCATCCTTGCAGATTTCAAACTTTTTCTTATCATGAATGACCGCATCAAAGTACTTCGGCAATATCTTCTTTTCTACAATTTTATGCATTCACTCCACCACCTTTCATAAACACAAGCCAATGCGTATTAGCTCTTTTATTTCCAAATACAGGCTTGTAATCTATATTTTTTAGTATTTCTGACAACCTTATCTGTTGTTCATTCCATTTAAAAATGAGTGTTCCATACGGTTTAAGTACTCTCATACATTCGCTAAAACCTCTCTTTATATCACTTGGCCAAGTGTCTGTTAATTTTCCATATTTCTTAGCCAGCCACGAATTATCGCCAACTTTAATTAAGTGAGGTGGATCAAACACAACTAAATGAAATGTGCTGTCAGGAAAAGGAATATTACGAAAATCCCCTATAACATCTGGCTTTATTTTCAGTTTACGTCCATCGCAAAGAGTATCTTCTAATTTTCTGCAGTCCATAAAAACTACATTAGGATTGCTTTTATCAAAGTAAAACATTTTACTTCCACAGCATACATCCAGAATTGGCTTCATCTAATTGTTCGCTCTCCTATTCCATGCTTTAATAGCTTTTTTCGTACTTCCCTCGATATTTTTCATAGTATTATCCTCATTGTTCGTGTTTGGGCAAAATCCCTCTGTCCGCGCTCCACATTTACATGCGCACCAAATTGTCAAACCATAAGATTTCATAACTGCTTTAATTTTTGGTTCCCTTCCACAAAACGGACATGGTCTTAATTCTTCACTCATTGTTTATCACTCCAATCTAAAATTCGATTACAGGTTTTGGATTTTGGGCACTTTTTGCAATCCAGTATTAAGCATGAATTCTTCGCCAACTCTTCATCCGATGTATTTCTTGTCTTATCGGCATTAGTTGGTACTTTGCGATCCGGTATTCCACTCGTACATCCGCTCAGACTAGGAATTTCAATATGGTCCAAGCAAATATTTGCATTGCTGCACTTGTTACATTTCATTTTATGAGCACTCCTTTTCTAAAATGGTCCAATAGTTATTTATTATTTTTGAATTATAGTCACGGATTGTCATTTCCAATAATTCATCCAATCCGCCCATTTCAATGACTACTTCTGCATTAAGTTCTGACAACAACAAGAAATACTTAATTTTATCAGCCTGATTTAACTGGTTCCATAGACTATCAAGAAAAATAAAGCGATACCTGCTTAAATCTTCACTATCCTGCTTGGCCCATTCGATAAGGTTAAATACATTTAGACTATAATAATGATTACATTTTAATAATGTATTTTCATTAATATTTGTTATGCGTGGTGGCATTGTACTTACAGCTTCTTGTCTATATTTTAAAAATATCTTTGGAAAGGCCTTTTCATAAACATCTACATGAGCACCTATTTCTTCTGGATAACAAATAATATTCACTTTATTGTCTTTTACATTTGATAAAATATTAAATGACTTTCCGCTGCCACTTTTTCCAATTACAATTCTATGTAATTTCTGATATTTATTTTTCATAATTTTAGTTCTTTTGTTTATCCTTTCATACGATTCTCACAGATATTTTTCTCCCGCATGATTTTACAGCTGAATGTTATAATACATGATTATGTACATAATTAATCCCAGCTTAATCAATGACATGACATTCTTAACGCACAAACGAATTGAGTAATGCATCTGATCGCTATCGAGGTCAGCATGAGCAGTCTTCGTTTGTATCGCGTTTGTAGCAAACATTAAAACATTTGCAACCATTGCAATTATTATTACTGTTTTGAGCATTCTCACTGTTAATCCTCCTATCTGATTTAATTGATTTACTTAATGTTATCAAACTTCAGGTTAGTTGCAATCTCAGAAACCTGCTCAAACTTCGCAAGTAAGTTATATATTTCCCTTGTCTTCAAATGATTTATTCTCCTAACTCTATTACAATATTTAATTTATTGAATCCATCATGCGCTTTAACTGGGAATGCAAGTTTACACTGACTGTTCAAATAGTTACTAATCAGTTCTTTTGGGATAACCGATTGAACGTTTAGAAAATCTTTATCTAAGATATCTGCTCTCATCTGTTCAATGTCATCGCCATAAAATCCAAGGGCTTCGCCACATCCAAGACACCATAGTCCAAACCCATTATCTATATCATATACAATTAGATAAGCATTTGCTTGATTTAATTTTTTGTTTTCACAAAGAATGACATCACCCGTTCTTAGTTGATATAACATATTTTTATTACCTCCATTTTACAAGAAAGCTTTATCAGCTATTATCATTTTATTATCAAACTTAATATCAGTTGCAATTTCTGGTACCTGTTCAAGCTTTGCAAGCAGCCCATTGTAATAAAACACCCTGTCTGAATCTGTAACAGGTTCCTTTAACAGGTATCTTGCAACGAATGTCATCATGTCTTTGTCAACACACTTAACCTTTATGCTGCGGCCTGCATTGTCCATTGAACAGACATCCTTGATGTAGCCGTCAACGCCGTATCCATAAATCTTGTGCAGGGAAAAGGCTTCCGTGTTCACATATGACACCCGACCGGATATTTTATATATGTCGGCTATTACTTCACGTCTATTCTCCATATCAGTCACGTCAAAAATAATCTCATCAGCAAGAAATGCCGCCACATTCTCTTTGCTAATAACTTTTGCATGCAGAATATCTGTCAGCAGTTTATCCATAAGCATCTTTTCGTAAGCAGTTTGTCTCTTTGGATTAAGATTGCCCATGATGACCTGACGAATATACTTGCTGTTTATGATGTGTTTGTTATCAGTAAACCTGCTGATAAAGTCTTCCCATGTATCAGATCCGCCAAATATGTCATCACGGTATTCATGTAATGCTGAAAAATTAGCCTTTTTCATGTCAATGCTTAAGAATACTCTGCCATTATTCTCGGGGTTGTATATCTTGTTTACCGGGAGCCCTTTGTTTTTTATTGAAAAATCATTGATGCCATAAGCGGTGAAAAGCTGAAAGCCTTCTGTACCCCTTACAGTTTCAATTGCTTCGTCCTTTATGCGACTATAGTCAGCAAAATAATCTATAGCACTGTCATACTTTGTAAGTTCGCTCTTAAATAAATCCCATTTGCTTACAGAATCATACAGAAAATCAAACAGTTTGAGTCTGTCTGAAAAGTATGGTTCATCGAATATGTTAACAGGAATATCGCAGTCCTTGCAGAACCGCTGTCTCAATTTGATCTCGTTGTTCATATATTTTCCCCTCTTTTTCTTTCTTGTCTATAATAAGTATGAAAGATTTTATACTCGTGTATTGCTTTCCATATAAAAAAGAGACCGCCTCCAGTCTCTTTTTTGTCAAAAGCATGGTTAAGATTCTTTAACCTCAACAACTTCCAGCTCGCTTTTCCAGTCAAACATGTCACTGCTTAAGCTGTTTGCCAGATTAAGAGCCTCTGCTTCCGAGCAGGCCATGACCTTTGCAGTACCATGATTGACTGCATGAACGATGAACTCTTTCTTTTTTCTGACGATATTCTCTGCCGCCCACACTGGAACGGCAGTAACTGACACCACGGTATGGCCACATACTGTACCCCACACACTCGGCTTTAACCCAGGACATGTCATTGAGGTCGCAGCTTCTATTGAAAATCCACTTGACCCCGTCAAGCTTAGCAACTCTGTGAAAATACCGTTTCTGTCAGTTCTCTGGAACACTTTCCGTTCTTCCCCTTTTGAACCGGATATAGTCACTACGACAACAAAATCATCAAAAGAAAACTCATCTTCAGACATCAGTCCGTGTTCAACACAGTACTTTGCCATATGCAGCCCATGTTCTTTGCTGTCATATTTCTTTACGACTTCTGGTGTAATTCCTCTGTCGAGAAGTTCTAAGTATACAGTATCCTCATCTAGTCCTTCGGTAACAGCATTGTCCCAGATTTCTTTGAGCTTGGATGGCATGTCAATATCTGCCTCTGTTTCAACGTATACAAGATGGCCTGCTGCATGAGAAGTCATGAAGAATACTTCGAGATTATCGAAAGTTTTTACGACCGTATCATCACGCCCTTGCTCAAGCGCGTCACGTAAAATTTCCACAGTAATCATCACTTCTTGTGCTCCTGGTGTTTCATCCATCAGATACAGTGTTTTGTCGTCCTGAGAGAATTGTGCAAAACCGCGGACCCAGTTTGGTTTATGTCCCGCACCAAAGCAGATAATCGCGTCCTCTCTCATGTTTTCAAGTGCTTTTAACATAGCTTTTGCTTTCATTATTGTTTTCCTCCACTTTTCTTTATTTTTTTGTTACATGAAAAGTATGTCAGAAAGTTGTATATCGAAAGCGTGTACACAAAAAAGACACCGCCTTTGCGATGCCTCTTTTTTATTATGATTTTTTCAGATTGTTTTCATCTGCCTGTCAACAATCCTTATTTCTGCAGGCAATTTCTCATAGCCAAAGAGCTTGCCGCCCTTGCCGATGTTTGACAGAACAACGCTGTCCGCAGTTGAATACTCGTCAAATTCTGTAATGGATTCATTAAGTTCGTACTCAGCAATGACATCATCAACGCTGTCAGACAACCACAGGACATATTTAATGTCCTTTCCGGTCTTTTCTCTCACTGCATCAAGGATTTCCCTGACGAAAGTTTTTGCTTTCCCTTCTGCTATATCTGTATCTTCTTCCTCAAGAATATCAGCAAAGTATACAGCTCTGGGAGCGCCAATATCGTATGACAGGTGTTTCAGATTCTCTGCAATATTCATATCTTTTAAAACACCATCAGCGAGGGTGTCAAGAATATCTGCATTCTGCAGCTCAAATATCTCATGAGCCATAACATCCACAGCATCCCTGTAACCATCGCCGAAGATGTCATCAGACCTATATCCAACTTGTTCCTTTACTTTAACGGTGACAACATAATTAACGTCATCATATTCAAGCTCCCAGTCGCCTGTATATTCATCTCCAGGATCAGTATACGCTTTCTGAAAGCCGTTCTTGTCAAAAAGAACAGCCTCTGTGTAAGGCTCTTCATCGCAGATAACAAGCTTAATGTCGGCCTGCATTCCGTCTGAAAAAACAACGGTATGCACGATAGTCTCATCGCGTTTAAGACCATGCTTTTCGTAAATTTCATCGCCCGTCATTGAAAGAAGCGCGTTGATAAAATCCAATTCCTCCTGATCCAGAGTAATCTCAGCTCTTAATGTGTAGACGTCTGTCATATCGTCAACAAAACAGCCGTCACAAACTTTTTCTTCACAGTATTTGCAGAACTCTGTTTTGATGTCCTCCTGTGCGGTTCTGACTTTTTTTGCGATTTCTCTGTTAAATGTATTTGCCATAATATTTTTTGTTCCTCCTTAATATTAATCCTCAACAACCAACGTGAAATAATTATCAATTACTATCTCATCGCCAACCTTGATTTCGCTCGCCGGTACTGTCTTGCAGCCTCTTGGTGAATTGTCCTTTCTTGAAAAGGTTGTCACTCCGTTGTTTGCACGTTCTATAACCTCGCTTAACGTGATTATATGTTTACTCATACTTTTCTCCCTTCTACAGCACTATTCCAAACTCATTCTTAAGGATATCCTCAAACTGCGGATCTTTTTTGCAGTACTCCTCAAGGAATTTTTCGTATGTACATGGGGCAAACTCCCTGTGTACTGCTTCTCTTTTATCACTATCCATGAGCACAGCGATTGCATCCATGACATTTTTGTTAATCATTTTGCTCATTTTTTTATGGATACAGCTTGACATACTTCTCTGTCTCCTCCTCTATCTTCTTTAGATCTTTGTTTGTGAATCCGCCGTTTTTCTCAACCTCATCAACTTCTTTCGGAGAAAGGCCGAATATTGAAATAAGCACATAGCTCATCTCAAGCATTGCTCCGTGATTATCAGTATTTGTTTCCCCTGTCTTAAGTTTTTTACATGCACCGTAGTATCTGTTTTGATACCTGATGCGTGCGTTGTTCCATTCCTCAACAATATTACTCATACTCATTTTGTTTTCCTCCTTTTTTCTTTTTTATATGGAAAGTATGATAGATTTTGTGAAAACCATGTCTTTCCATATAAAAAAAGACGCCAGATATTCTGACGCCTCTTTTTCAGCCAATAATCTCGAATCCATTTGGCACACCATTATAGTATGCAACGAATCCATAGTTCCCGTTCGAAAACTGAACCATGTCATACCCTTCCTTTATTGCAAGATGCTGGATTGCAAACTCAATCGGCATCTCAACAATCCTGTCGGAAGTATACGGCGAGCTGTGAAAATGACACAGGAAGTTTTTGTCTCCCAGTCCCAGGATTTTTCTTTTCTCTTCCTGCTCTTTTACGATTTCCTCCGGTTCGTTCTCCAGAACACGGGCTTTTGTGATTATAATAAAATCGCTCATTTTATTTTCTCTCCTTTTCTTCTTTTTTCTTTTTATATAGAAAGTATGATAGATTTTTCAAATCGGATGATCGTGTCTATTGTTCAGATGGGAGCAAAAAAAAGAAAGAGGGCAAGCCCCCTTTCTTTTTCATTCAGCAGCTACGTCGACAAGCTGTTCATCGAAACACACCGGCTCAATATAATTGTATTTTGAGTCATTTTTGCTAATGCCGTATTTTTTACAGATGACGTTTGGCACATAAACATCAAAATCACCGTAATTGAAGCAATTACAGTTGTTTTCATAAATCATTCTGCCCTCTGGGGTAGTACAGTACTCTGTGCTGGCTTTTTTTATTGATTCTAAAACATCTTTCGAAGTCATGCCGTCCTTTGCACTGATTAAGAGGCAACAAATTCTTACATTTGTTCCTTCCTGTTCATACGTAGGTATTACAAACTCTGCCATAATACATACCTCCTTTTTTCTTAATTTAAAAAAAGTATGTTAGAACTAATTTTTTTCAAAAGCTTTGCTTCTTCTATATAAACCCGCACAAAAAAAGAGAGCCACTTCTGACTCTCTCCTTTTTTACTGGATATTTTATTTTTCGCACACACTTCCGTCTTTGTAAACACGCATGCACCTCAAATCTCCTCCTGTTTCACCTTTTATCTCAGTGAAGTCAGGGGCTTTATAGACATCATATATGATTTCAAGTTCCTCCATGACATCATCCACCGCCTGCTTGAATTTATCCACAGGATTCTTCGCCGCTGTGGCATCAAGCTTCTTTTTAGCCTCTACAAAAGCCTTGTCTGCCTTTGAACAGCGCGCCTTTGCTTTTGCTATGCGCTCGTTTGCTGTTACACTGTACAGGCCCTTAAAACTGCCACATACAGGACACGCCTGCTCTATATCACGGCATCTGCGCTCTTTCATGACTTTAGTGCTTATCTTACTTCCGCATTCGCGGCAGGTAACATATGCAGCTTTTACATTAAAAGGAAAAGTGTCCTTATAAAGCTTTTCCAGCTTCTCCCGCTCTGTCTCAAAGCGAAGCTTTGTTGTTTCAAATTGTTTTTGTGTCATTTTTCATTCCTCCTATTTTCTACACCTCGACAACCTTCCAGTTGTCGGCGATTCTTTTGCTCGGTATGTAAGCCGTACCGTCTGTTTTCAGCCAGAACGGACGCTTGAACTGATATGCCGGAGCGCTTTTTACAGCTCTGTATGTTTCGTCGCATATCGTCCACTCTATCACGGTTCCAACCGGAAGCGATGACAGCTTCGGCTTGGCTGCCTGCTCAAGACAGCGTCTTCGCCACTCAAGCGCCCACTCATCATCTGTCTCACTGAGCAGATTAATGATAGACTTTGGACAGTCGCACTGTGCGGGACCTGAGAACTCACTCATGTCCTTGTAGAAAAATTCACCTTTTTCTACTGCCGTGAGGAATACGTATCCGCATACCTTGCCATCATTTATCGGCTCATAAATGTCCTTTCCATTCTTATCTTTGCCAGCATATCTGACCATGGATTTTACTGCAGCATAATATGTGCTGCCTTTCATAGCTGACTTAAGCACAAGAAAGTTTCCTCTGTTTAAGCCTCCCATAAAATAAGCGTCGCACTCTGCCTTGCGGTCAACTGTTCCTCTTTTTGTAAAGTGCGTCGGGTAATAACTTGTCCATCCCATTATTGTTCCTCCTCTTCATCATCATCTTCTTCTACGACTTCTCCGCTTGTATATCCTTCGGATATCTTCTGAAGGATATGCTCCTGCGAGCACTCGCTTAAGTCGTCAAATCTTACTGTTTCTCCTTCGAGTGTGATGTTAAAATCAACACCCCACCAGCCTGTTTTTGTCATCTCTGTTTCCTCCGTTTTTTAATTCTTGCAGACAAGATAAGGTCTGCCGTTAATGATAACCGCATTCCAGCCTGAGCTTTCTGCTGTATACCAGAGCTGCTCAAACTTTACGTATCCCTCCATTTCATCTGTGTACTTAAATGGAAAATCCACATACCCAAGGTCATGAAGGACAAATCCTTTTTCCCAGTCGGTAAATATGAAGCCGTTGCCGTCGTTGTAACAGGCGGTTTCATTATCGAAATCAATGATGACAAAGTCATCCGGTTCTTTTTCTTCTATCTCGCTTAGAAGAAATGCCTCAGCAAGAACCATAAGATTTTCCTCACCAAAACGTTTAACAAGCTCATTAAGCATTAATATGCTTGTAAGCTCTTCTCCAACCGGAGAGTCAGCGATTATCCACTCATCTCTACCTGTCAGTTCCTTTAATTTTCCTGAGTCCATTGGAAGTGAAACTTCTACGTCCTCATCCGTTGTTATGTTTCTTAAAAAAACATCCATATTCAATTTACCTCCATTTTTCTTTTTTATATGGAAAGTATGTTAGATTTTGCGTAAACCGGCATATGGCTTTCCATATAAAAAAGAGCCGCATCTGCGACTCTCTTTGTAAAAAATGAATTTTTATTTTTTAACCTCAATACTGATTCTTCCGTAATACGGGATTATAGCGCTAATCTCTCTGTTCTGAATTCCCTCAGGAATGCTCGCATAATCAACGGAATGCGGGGCAACAAGCCATCTTCCGGTATGCTCTCAAATTTCCGATTCCTTAAAATATTTTACGCCAATCGATTTTCTGCCAATTCATTAAATTAAAATATTTTTCTTCAAATGAATTCTCTTTAATGAATTTATATGGAAGCACATATCGGCATGAATAAAAAATCATACTTATATCAGAAAGGCCAGCCTTATAAAACAAACCAGAGGAGGTGAATTCCATGAGACAAATGAACCAGATGCCGTACATTATCGGCGCGGTAATACGCATATATCCAAGCAATAAACAGAAGCGCATTATCGCCAAAAACGACGGTGCCGCGCGTTTCATATACAACAGGCTTGTTGCCCGCGACAGGGAACTTCATGCCCTTGGCAGGGTCAAAAGATACTGTGAGCCTGTAGCTGCACGCATTTCATATCTTAAATCTCTTGGAACAAACCTCTCGGATTTGAAGGCTGCATATCCGTTCCTTAAGGATAAGGAAATTGATTCCCTTGCTGTCTGTAATGCAAAACAGAATTACCAGGCCGCATGGAACAACTTTATGAAGGTCCCGGGCACGTCGATACCAACGTTCCATAAAAAGGGATATTCAAAATCATACCAGACGAACTGTCAGTATCCTTCGGGATGCACCGACATCAAAAAAGGCAGTGTACGCATGCTTGACCGTAAACATGTCCAGATTCCAAAGCTGGGTTCTGTCAAGTTTAAGGATTCCGGCATGTTGCAGCACATTTTTGCCAGAACATCAGAAACGCGCATAGGCTCAGTAAAAGTTGCAATGGACAGCTGCGGTGACTACTGGATATCCATGCAGATTGGCTCGGTATGTCCGTTTCACAACGCAATGCCCGCAGTCGGACACGGTGTCGGAATAGATGTAAATGTCAAAAACCTTTACACGGATTCGGACGGCAATGAAGCTGAAAATCCAAAATTCTACACAAAAACAGAAAAGAAACTTGCCAAGGCACAGCGAAAGCTCTCACGACGCATGGAGCGTGCCAAAAAAGACGGCAGGTCTTTATGTGATGCAAAAAACTACCAGAAGCAGAGGCTTAAAACTGCAAAAATAAGCAGGTCTGTATCCCGCAGGCGTAAGGATTACCTTAATGTCCAGAGTAAGCGTTTAGTCGAAAGCCAAGACTTTATATTTACCGAGAACTTAAGCTCCAAAGCCATGATGAAGGATAACGACTATGCCAAATACATAGCTGATGTCGCATGGAGTAAATTCATCACAATGATAAAATATAAATGCGGATTCTATGGCCGCATATTCGGCAGGGTTCCGGCTAAAAACACCACGCAGATGTGTCATGTGTGCGGATTTATACTTACCGGTGACAGCAGGCTCTCATTCAATGACCGTTCGTGGACATGTCCTGACTGCGGTACTTTCCATATGAGGGACCACAACTCTGCCATAAACATAAAAAACAGCGGAACCCGGCTGTATTTACCAGATTCCGCTTTATAAAACAATGAATACACGTAGTTTGACAACTCACTACGCAACCGCTCCTTTACTGGTGTGCCGCTGGCTGTCACTTCCGCGGAAGGACTTTCAAGCACGCTTTATCCGAGTAAGCTGTCTTCACAGACACGGATGTTTACACAAACTTCCGGTTTACAGACAGGTTCCCGACAACGTCGGGAGTAGTTGACTTCTGCCATATTATGATGTCCTCCTAAATCATTCAGTACTTATGCCAAAAGTATTATAGAAAATTAAAAACCAGCAGCTCTTTATATGGAAAGCCATTTTTCAAAATCATTTCTGACATACTATATGTGTAAGACAGAGGAAATCTGTTAATACACAACTCCAATTTTCTTTTTAAATATGGGCCGGAGGCGAAAGCCTCCGGCTATACGTTTGTCCAAAATTCCAAAAACAAAGGCCATATACCCGCAAAAGAGCACATGACCTCTGCTGCTGAACAGCACGGCGCAGCCGCTTCGCGAAATGCTTTTGCGCCACGGATGCTTTATAGCTTTGCTGTCGTTCATGCACCATTAAGTGGCTGTGCACAGGCCGACAGCTGACAGGCCAGCCAAAGCCTGCCCGGCATCAACGGGCATCCCTTCCATTTCTGCTGCTGCCTTTTGGGTTCTTTGGCCCAGGAAATTCATGCAGCGTTCATCTTCCCTTATAAGTATGATTTATTTTTTCGCAAAAAAAAAGAAGCCGGGCGATCAGAACCCGGCTTCGAAAAGTTGAGGAAATAGCATGATGACATCCAAATAATGTCTTCCCTGCTTAATATAAGTATGATAGATTTTTCTACCAATTTTCAAGCTTTTGTATTTGAAAAACAGAAACCGGGACAGTATACACCATCCCGGCTTCCGCTTTTCAAAGATTTTTGGAGGAATCGCCTTGATTACATCTTTTTCAGATGTCTTCTGCGTTCATTATAAGTATGATAGATTTTTCTGCATGATATGTGTTTCTATATAAGTCTTAAACTAATCTACACCCCTTAATGCTGACTTTATCCGTTTTTCCTTTTGTAATAGCCCTGATTACAGCATTCATGAACTTTTTCTCATCAGGAACAGTAATGATGTACCGTTCGTTTGTCTTTACATTCCAAAGGATACCCTTTTTCATATGAAACGCAATCATGTAGAAAGCGCACTGCAGAAAATGCTTATGCGCCAGCTCGCTGGTAAATTTAAGTTCATATATCATGTTGTTTTTGATAACATCAGGTTTTCCGTCGATAGTGCACCGGTCGCCTTCCTTATCGACAAGTTCCATACTGAAATTATCCTGCACTTCTTCATCCTCGGAAAATTCTGTTTTCAGACGATCATGAATCGCCGCAACCTGTTCTTCCGCAATGAACGGAGGTCTCACCTGACAATAATATCTGTTCTGAGATGTATCATAGGCTGTTAAAAACAGGACTTTTTCTTCAAGTGTTGAATCGGGTTCCAGATAAAGAGGCGACCTGTCTTTATGCGCTGACTTTGCAAAGCGAATCTGTTTATCTATATCATAATTTTTGAAAAAGCTGACTTCCTGATAAATTCCTATACACGGAGACAAATCAATCATGTAATCGCTTGAGTTTACATTAATGACGGATTTATCAGATACTCTTATTTTCTTTTTGTGTATCAGTCTGTAGCATCTTTCTATATCTTCATCATATTTAAAGTCAAACATGCTGCTTACCTGAAACGGTGCATCATATTTCCTGTTTGTTACAAAAGGCTCCGAGAGAACACGTTCATCAAGTATGTCGCTGTTTCTGTCTTTTACTATGATTATTTTTTCCTTGCCTCTGCTCATCGCAACGCAGAAAATATTTCTGAGGATCTCATACTTTACATCTGCTTTTTTCCTTCTGACATCCCAGTAGTCGTATGTATAATCGAACACCACGCATATTTTTCTTTCCATGCCCTTGCTGCCATCATATGTAGTGAAAATTGCAGTGGACTTTGTAGGATTCACAGCCCCGCCCGAATCCTCATCAGAAATGCTCGCGTATACCGTCTTTTTGTTAAATTTCTCAGGATGCGATTCCTCAAGTTTATTTAACACTCTTGACATTTTGCCGTTTCTGCTTCCGAGGCATAAAATATCTGCCGTATCCTGTTCTGCGAGAAAATTGACCACCTCGTGCGACCTCATAAATAACACCTCGCAGTTATTGTTTACACCATTGATTTCCTTCTCCCAGATCCTTCCAAGCCTTGCAGCAAGCGGTGCGCATAGTCTGAAGCATTTTGTAAAAACCACAGACTCATATCTGCCTAGAAAATTATTCATGAAGTCAGCCGCATTCAGCGTTGTTTTATCATAAATCTTCTGCTGCATGTCCCCAACCGCTATAATCTGTATGCCGGGATTTCCACGTTTTATACATTCAAGCATTTCCGCAATCTGCTGGTCTATATCCTGATACTCGTCTATGACGAGGATTTCGTACCCGGAAAACTGCAGCCTGCTGCTGCATGCCACAAAGTTCTGGATGAGCTCCTGCACTCCGGAACGGATGCCCGCTTTTATCAGGCACATATATGCAAATCCATGATAGTTGCTTGTTGCCACATTCTTTCCTTTTATCTTGTTTTTCGCATCGACTTTCAAAAGCTTATTATATGTCAGGTATAATATTCTCTTATCTTTAAGCTCATTGCACAGCACCTGTATTGTCGTAGTCTTTCCGCTACCGATGCAGGCATCGACAAGCACGTTTTTGCCTTCTTTGGCAAGTGAAACCATCTTCTGCTGTTCATCAGATAAATCTGACAGGTCCATCGTTGTCTGTTTTGTTCTTTTTGCCATGTTGCCTTCCTTTCTCTTAAAAGTATGATTTTTCTTTCTTAAAAACGGCGCAAAAAAAGGAGAGACTTTCTACTCTCCTTTTGCCTGCACTACTCTGTATAAATCTTATACCCTCTGGACTGCCAGAGATTGATGTTGTCGACCAGCACTTCCACTGATATTTTTCCTTTTGGCATATTGCTTTCGTTTTCCGTAACCTCAAAAACCTCCGTATGAGCCGGGATGATGCCATTAACGCCCTTAAAGCCCGGGAACTCCACCTTGACCTTACTCTTAATCGCGCCCAGCATCTTTACATCTCTCTTTCCCTGCGCATCCCTCGGTGTTTTTCAGTCATAATACATCTCGCAGTATACCTTCTGCCATCTGTTCATTGCCTTTTCTACCATAGATCTGTTCCTCCATCATTCATTTCTTATTTCTGTCTCATCTGACGTTATAAGTATGACAGATTCTGGATTCGGTTATGGGTTTCTATATAAGGAAACTTACACTTTTATGCATTGTGATAGTTTATCATTTTCAGCACATCTGCTCCTACATAATCGGTTCTGTCTGGATATATAAAGCCTTTTGTAATGCCCAGTAGTCTAAGTGTTTGTAGCATATCTTTTTTGCTATTTTTATCCACTACTATTTTTCCATAAATTTTGCCGGGTATTTCATCTATTTGCAACGCAAAATTATTATTTTCAAGAATTTTATTTGGAAACAATATAAAGCATCCTGACTGATTGTACTGTCTTTGACTTCTGACAGAACTTCTGACGATGATATAATCAGAGCATAATTTTTTAAGACTTTCGGTTTCTCTACTGTTACGCTCTAAAAATGAGATTATGTTTCTGTTTCCTTCCTTTATCTTATAGGATTGTGCTAATCTTTCAACAATACAACTATCTTCCAATGAAAACTCATTATCTTTAAAGATATAAACAACTCCATCACGTTTTGTATTTTCGTCCTCACATGCGAAATATAAAGCAACCAATGCATTTTCTGTAACATCTAACAAACGTGTCGGAATGCCATAATGCTGTAACAAGGCAAGCGTATTAACAGCACTGTATTCTTTTTTGAATATTTCAGGCTTTAATCTTTGCATGCTGTCAATAATGGTCTTCTCCTTAAAAATTAAATTATTACCATCATTCCTGTTTCTGGCAATACTTGGAAGCAAAGGATAATTATCTCCCTGTCCCCTAAATAATAAAAAATTATTTACACAGGATTTTTCCTTTGAAATATCTTTTTGTTTTCTATCTACGATGTCAATATAATCAGATACCGATTCTATTCTATCATTCATAAGCCCTACTTATCCCTCTTATCGTTATTGCACTTCTGGCAGAGCATCTGCAAATTCTCATCTACCGTCTGCCGCCCTGCATTTCCTCAAATTCAAAGTGCTGTCCGCAGCATGGACAAAGTGACCTAAATTGGTGCTATTTTCATAATTAGTTAGTTCCTTTCATTTTATCAATCTGATTTCGTTTACAGCCTGAACAATCCCAAAAACAATCATGGTCACGCGAACCCACTTCATCCATATAATTATTATGATAAACACCACCACATTCATATCTTCTTGATTCAGCATCACATTCCATATCACCTGTCATCCAACTATCAACAACGCTCCCTTTTTGTTTATCACATTTATCACCAAAATTATATCCAAATTTCATACACAATCATCCTTTCCATATCAATTTCCCAAAGTATGATTTTTTTCATAAAACTGATATGGATAAGATGAACACATGGACACGAAAAAAGAGCCGCATCATGCAGCTCTTTGTGTTATTGTATCATTGCATTTATTTTCTAAAAGTATTTACTACAGCATTTTTTAAATTTTTTGCCGGAGCCACACGGACACTTATCATTTCTTTGTGGCAGTTCATGCTTGCAATAAGCCCGCAACAAGTCTTCATTTGTGATTAGATATGTTTTGAATGTTTCAATCATTTCATCATATTTTTCTAAGGAACAATCTTCGTTTGCCCAAGTTGGAAAATCCTGAAAGCATAATTTCATAATCTGAGTTGATTTTGGCTCCATGCATCTAAGCCAAAATGATATACCACGATTATCATGCAACAAATGATATATAAGCGGAAACATTGTCATACTAAATCTAATCATATGATGTATTAATTCGATATGGACCTGAACTCCTTTACTGGAAAGATTGCCAAGCCCATCCTTTATATTATCAGGGATCTCGCTCTGCATCTGTGGAATTCTCCGAAACATTTCCAGAACAGTTTCATCTACCCAATCTGGTACATCCTTAAAAATTAATGGTGGATATGTCTTCAATTGATTAAAATGAATTTTACGTCCTACATCTGACAACTGTGACGTAGGCATCATAAATACCGTAGCCTTTTCTGCAATCTCTCTATCAATAATAATTTCCGAGTGGAAATCGTCTATGCTGTTATTAATACAATCGGCAACATTTTCATCACTTACAGCGTTGTTAAAGATTTGCTGATAATGCTTTATCCTGTCTATGCGGTAATACTCATTTGTGTTAAATACATAAAAAAGTTCAGGTATATTTGGTGCGACTGTCAATGCATGAAACGCAGCTGACTGGAAATTTTCCATCGGAAAACACCATAATGGTCTAAAACCCAGTGCGTCATTAAAATGGCTTGATACATCCCCAAGTTTCATAATTTTACCTTTTCCATCATTTGGAATCTCTTGAAACGAACCTAACAACATTATAAATCACACTTTTCCTTTCTTCCTTTTTCCTATAGTATGTTTTTTTCTTTTCCCTGAAATAAGCGCAGATTTCAAAATAAACAGCAAAAACTTATATAGAAAGCCATAACCCAGCATAATTTCTAACATACTTATGATATACAGAGAGAATTTTAAGCGAAAAAGGAGAAATTGAGATGAATACAGGTTTTAACGATTTTACAAATCTTTCGTCTGTCACAAAAACATTGTGTAACAGACTGATTCCAACAGAGATTACGGCAAAATATATAAAAGAACACGGCGTTATTGAAGCTGATCAGGAAAGAAACATGATGAGTCAGGAGCTCAAGAATATCTTAAACGACTTTTACAGAAGCTTCTTAAATGAGAACCTTGTAAAAGTTCATGAACTTGACTTTAAGCCGCTCTTTACAGAAATGAAAAAGTATCTGGAGACAAAGGATAATAAGGAAGCTCTTGAAAAAGCACAGGATGATATGAGAAAAGCCATCCATGACATTTTTGAGAGCGATGACAGATACAAAAAGATGTTCAAGGCAGAAATTGCCGCTTCCATCCTGCCAGAGTTTATCCTGCACAACGGAGCCTACTCCGCTGAGGAAAAAGAGGAGAAAATGCAGGTTGTCAAGATGTTCAACGGCTTCATGACATCATTTTCAGCATTCTTTACGAACAGGGAGAACTGCTTTTCAAAGGAAAAGATTTCATCATCTGCATGCTACAGAATTGTTGATGACAATGCAAAAATCCATTTTGACAACATCCGCATATACAAAAACATTGCAAACAAATTTGATTACGAGATTGAAATGATTGAGAAGATTGAGGAAGCTGCTGGTGGAGCTGATATTAGGAATATCTTTTCGTATAACTTCAATCATTTTGCCTTCAATCATTTTGTGTCGCAGGATGATATTTCTTTCTACAACTATGTCGTAAGCGGGATCAACAAGTTTATGAGCCTCTACTGCCAGGCTTCAAAGGAGAAGTTTAGCCCGTACAAGTTAAGACGTCTTCACAAGCAGATACTCTGCATTGAGGAGTCTTTATATGATGTACCTGCAAAGTTCAATTCCGACGAGGATGTATATGCCGCTGTCAATGATTTTCTTAACAACGTCAGAGTCAAGTCTGTTATTGAAAGACTGCAGCTGCTCAGTAAGAATGCTGACAGCTATGACCTTGATAAGATATACATTTCAAAGAAGCACTTTGCAAATATATCTCAGACACTGTACAGGGATTTTAGCATAATCAATACTGCCCTTACCATGAGTTACATTGACACTCTCCCGGGCAAAGGCAAGACCAAGGAGAAAAAGGCTGCGGCCATGGCTAAAAATACTGAATTAATAAGCCTTGGTGAAATTGACAGACTTGTTGATAAGTATAACTTATGCCCGGACAAAGCTGTAAGCACAAAATCGCTTATAAGAAGCATTTCAGATATTGCTGCTGGCTGCAAAGCAAGTCCGTTAACCATGAATTCCGGTCTTCCGCTGGCAGAAAACGAGACTGAAATTGCCGTTCTCAAAGAGGCGATTGAACCATTTATGGACATCTTTCATTGGTGTGCAAAGTTCAAGACAGATGAGCCCGTTGACAAGGATGCAGATTTTTACACAGAACTTGAGGATATAAGTGATGAAATCCATTCCATTGTGCCCTTATATAACCGCACAAGAAATTACATAACAAAAAAGCCTTATAGCATAGACAAGTTTGGATTATATTTTGGCACGTCCACATTTGCATCAGGCTGGAGCGAAAGCAAGGAATTTACCAACAACGCCATTCTTCTTGCAAAGGACGACAAGTTTTTTCTTGGAGTATTCAATGCCAAAAATAAACCTGCAAAGAACATTATAAAAGGACATGACACAATGCAGGACGGCGATTACAAGAAAATGGTCTATTCTCTTTTAACCGGACCTAACAAGATGCTGCCTCATATGTTCATAAGCTCAAGCAAAGCTGCACCGGTTTACGGACTGACAGATGAACTGCTTTCTGATTACAAGAAAGGCAGACATCTTAAGGCATCAAAGAACTTTGACATAGACTACTGTCACAAACTGATTGATTATTTTAAGCATTGCCTCGCACTGTACACTGACTGGGACTGCTTTAATTTTAAGTTCTCAGACACCAAAAGCTATAATGACATTGGTGAGTTCTACAAAGAAGTTGCCGAACAGGGCTATTACATGAACTGGACATACATTGGAAGTGATGAGATTGACAGTCTGCAGGAAAATGGTCAGCTGTATCTGTTTCAGATATATAACAAGGATTTTTCAGAAAAGAGCACCGGAAAGCCTAATAAGCACACTGCTATTCTCCGCAGCTTATTCAGTGATGAAAATGTTGCAGATCCTGTTATCAAGTTATGCGGCGGCACAGAAGTATTCTTCAGGCCAAAGAGCATAAAAACTCCTGTTGTTCACAAGAAAGGTTCTGTCCTTGTCAGCAAGACCTACAACGCACAGGAAATGGATGAAAATGGAAACGTGATTACCGTCAGAAAGTGCGTGCCTGATGATGTTTACATGGAGCTTTACGGCTACTACAACAATTCGGGAATACCTCTTTCAGCAGAGGCGCTTAAGTACAAAGATATTGTGGACCACCGCACTGCACCTTATGACATCATAAAAGACCACAGATATACAGAGGATGAGTTCTTTATCAACATGCCGGTGTCACTAAACTACAAGGCGGAAAACAGACGGGTAAATGTAAACGAAATGGCTCTTAAGTACATTGCCCAGACAAAGGACACTTACATCATTGGAATTGACCGTGGTGAGAGAAACTTACTGTATGTATCAGTAATTGATACCGACGGAAACATTGTTGAGCAGAAATCCCTTAATATCATTAACAATGTGGATTATCAAGCAAAGCTTAAGCAGGTTGAAATTATGAGAAAACTGGCAAAGCAGAACTGGAAACAGGGCGTAAAGATAGCTGACTTAAAGAAAGGCTATCTGTCACAGGCTGTTCATGAGGTTGCCGAGCTGGTAATAAAATACAATGGCATTGTTGTCATGGAAGACTTGAACAGCAAATTTAAGGAGAAGCGTTCAAAGATTGAGCGCGGGGTTTACCAGCAGTTTGAGACAAGCCTCATTAAGACTCTCAACTATCTGACATTCAAGGACAGAAAGCCTCTGGAAGCAGGCGGAATTGCCAACGGTTATCAGCTTACATACATTCCGGAAAGCCTTAAAAATGTTGGAAGCCAGTGTGGATGCATTCTCTATGTGCCAGCCGCATACACGTCAAGAGTTGATCCGACAACAGGATTTGTAACCTTATTCAAGTTCAGGGATATATCATCTGAAAAAGCCATGACGGATTTCATTGGCAGATTTGACTGCATCAGATATGATGCCGAGAAAGACCTGTTTGCATTTGAGTTTGATTACGACAATTTTGAGATATACGAGACCTGTGCAAAGGCCAAATGGTGTGCATACACTTACGGCACCAGAGTTAAAAAGACGTTCCGAAACAGAAAGTTTGTTAGCGAAGTCGTTATCGACATAACAGAGGAAATCAAGAAAACTCTTGCTGCCACAGACATCAACTGGGCCGATGGTCATGACATCAAACAGGAAATTATTGACTATGCACTCTCCTCTCACATATTTGAGATGTTCAAGCTCACAGTACAGATGCGAAACAGCTTATGCGAATCAAAAGACAGGGAATATGACAAGTTTGTGTCACCGATATTAAACGCTTCAGGAAAGTTCTTTGACACGGACGCTGCTGACAAATCGCTTCCTATCGAAGCAGATGCTAACGATGCATATGGCATTGCAATGAAAGGCCTATACAATGTGCTTCAGGTGAAGAACAATTGGGCCGAGGGCGAGAAATTCAAATTTAGCAGACTTGGCAATGAAGACTGGTTCAACTTTATGCAAAACCGTGCAGAAGAGGCAGTAAACGAATAGCTAGTGCAGACCGCAGCTTTAATAGAAATAAATACTTACAGTTCAATGATGCAAGGTAACAAATTAAGGGCATAATGCATAAAAAGCTTACAGTTCAACCGTAAAATGTTGTGCAAGTGCACAATGTTAGGGTTGATACTGTGAGCGAAATGTCTACTAAGGTAGATCATGCGTTAACACACATATCAATTACGGTTGAAACTGTAAGCGGAATGTCTACTGGGGTAGATCTGCAATGGGTGAAAAAACATCCTCTAGTCGAAACTGTAAGCGAAATGTCTACTAGGGTAGATGATAGTCAAGATGATATCACAGTCATTGTTGAAACTGTAAGCGGAATATCTACTAGGGTAGATACAAAAAATATCTTTAATTTCTTCATCAGGTTGAAACTGTAAGCGGAATGTCTACTAGGGTAGATATATACTCTATAAGCTTATCTGATCCACGTTGAAACTGTAAGCGGAATATCTACTAGGGTAGATTTGATGATGCCACTATGGTTGAAAATGTTGAAACTGTAAGCGGAATGTCTACTTGGGTAGATACTATGATAATCATATGGACACTGTGAGTTGAAACTATAAAGAAAATGTCTACTGAGGTAGATTTTCTCTTATTTTTTTAATTTGAATAAAGCTGAAACTGTAGGCAAAATGTCTACTGATGTAGATTATTCCCAGCATACCAAATAAAATATTTACTGATATAGATATATAGATAACTCAATTGAAGCTGTTAGCGAAATATCTATTAAAACAGATCAGATCAACAGTATAAGATGATGATAAAAAGCCTACAGCTCAGCCGTGAAATGTTGTACAAGTGCGTAATGTTAGGATTGATACTGTGAGCAGAATGTCTACTAAGGTAGATCCTTTGACCATCTATTCTTCATGTTTGGTTGATACTGTAAGCGGAATGTCTACTGAAGTAGATCCTCTACCTTTTATCATTCGTTTTAATGTTGAAACTGTAACTATCCTTATCGGTCTGTAAATTCAATGTTGAAACTGTAAAGAAAATGTCTACTAGGGTAGATTGTACATCACTTGTAAAAGATGTAGGTTGAAACTGTAAGCAGAATGTCTACTAAGGTAGATATGAAATATTGTCCAGTGCTGTCTTCATTGGAACTGTTGGCGAAATGTCTACTAAGGTAGATCAGCTGAATTAATGGTTCCGTATTATCGCTGAGATTGTAAAGTGAAATGTCTACTGGTGTAGATTGATTATTACATCTCATAACCGTTCTGGTTGGGACTGTGAGCCAAATGTATACTGGTGTAGATTATGTAGATGAGCAAAGAAACTCTCAGAAGGGCAGCGTTGATACTGTGAGCGGAATGTCTACTGAGGTAGATGGAATGGTCCAAAAGCCAGCTCTATGAGCTAAAGCTGTAGGCGGAATGTCTACTAAAGTAGATATTGATGGTGAGGACCTTGTTGAATGTGGTTGAAACTGTAGGTGGAATGTCTACTGGTGTAGATTAGAGAATCCAATGCAGACACCGCATGGTTGAAGCTGTTGGCAAAATGTCTACTGGTGTAGATGAATATCTTCATGCAATGTATCCGTGTCGAAACTATAGGCGAAATGTCTACTGTGGGTAGATTCTTAGTGGGAGAAGACTTGATGTAAGAGTTGAAACTGTAAGCGGAATATCTACTGGTGTAGATTGTTGTTGTAACTGTAACGGCGATGGAGTTGAAATTGTGAGCAAAATGTCTACTGAGGTAGATCAGCTGAATTAATGGTTCCGTATTATCGCTGAGATTGTAAGCGAAATGTCTACTGATATAGATTAAGAATCAAGTAAACGTGGAATCATTTAAGCTATGAGTAGAATGTCTACTTATGTAGATTGTCAGTATATGAACCATTTGAATAATTATGTTGGGGCTGCAAGCAAAATGTCTACTGGTGTAGATGCAATGAGTTTCTCCGGTAATTCATTTCAGATTAAATGATGTAGATTCGGCAAGGATGTAGCAAAGATTTTTCATGTTAATATTGCAGAGAGAGAACGTCTGCGAGCGTAGATTTTGTGGAGATAATATCGGAGGAAAAATGTCTACTAGGGTAGATTCATCATGCGTTTCTCCTTTCGTTGTTTGGTTGAAGCTATAAGAGAAAAGCTCCAGACCTAATACATGTTAAAACTGCGAACAGAATGTCTACTGGTGTAGATGCTAATAACAGTATCGAAAATAATATAGTTTAAGCTGCAACGAAAATATCTACTAAAGTTGATTTAAGTAGATTGTTGAAACATTATATGTTGTCATAATTGAAGCTTTAAGCGAAATGTCTACTGGTGTAGATGAGTTGCAGACGAATGGTTCTTTGCGTGTTAAAGCTGTAATAGAAATGTCTACTTAGGCAGATGCAGTCCTTGGAGATGTGAAGAAAGCGGTTAAATCCGTGAATAAAATGTCTACTGGTGTAGATATTATTGTTGTTTTAATCATTTAGAGTTGAAGCTGTAAGGGAAATGTCTACTGGTGTAGATATCATTTTGAATACACTCCTTTCCCATGTTAAAACTGTAAGCGGAATGTCTACTTAGGTAGATATACTACATCTCCTCCAATACAGAATAGTTGAAATTGTAAAGAAAATGTCTACTGAGGTAGATTTCACAGAGAGTATAATTTTTATTTGTTGAAACTGTAAGGGAAACGTCTACTGAGGTAGATATGAAATATTGTCCAGCGCTGTCTTCATTGGAACTGTTGGCGAAATGTCTACTGGGGTAGATGCAATGAGTTTCTCCGGTAATTCATTCCAGATTAAAATTGCTAAAAAATGTCTACTTGTGTAGATTCATAGAGAGTGTGTTTTTATTTCTGGCTGAAGCTGTGAGCGAAATATCTACTGGGGTAGATGCCTGTCTCGTTAATCATGTTGGCTATAGTTGAAGCTGTAAATCAAAATGTAGATGAAAAACACTCAGAGAAAATCCGGAAAGATTGAGACTCTAAAAATATCTGCGAGTGCAGATTTCAGAACCGCAAGAACCGCCAAGCAAAACTGTGGCCGAAATGTCTACTGGTGTAGATACAAAAGTCGCGGGGGTTCCCAAGGAGTTAAGGTTGTAAGCGAAATGTCTACTGAGGTAGATTTAATCTAGAATCAGATATTGAAAAACATTGAAGTCGCAGGTGAAATGTCTACTAGCGTAGATTTAATGACAGATATGCATGTTGAAACTGTGAGCGGAATGTCTACTGAAACATACTAATGTAGATACAAATATCAGTGTTGCTACATGCGCAAATCATTCGCTTTTCAACATACAAACCATCGCTTAGACGCAAAAAAAAGAGCCGCATCATGCAGCTCTTCTTTTTTACTTATATTTTTGTTCCTATGCCACCTTCTCAAGCGCATACATGAAAGCCGCTGCCTCCCTGTCGCTCGAAATAAAGTCACCCCTGAATCTTACAAATTCGCTGATAAAATCCTTGTGCTTCTTGGCAAAATTATCAAATGCCCATGCAGCAAATCTTACTCCATCATCGGTACAGTCGTTTTCATACAGAGTGTCGCATTCCTTCTGAAACTGCTCTGCGAACTGACTTATATTGATGTTCTTAATCTCTGCCATCGTCTTTTCCTCCATTTTCCAAAATCTGCTCCACAAGCTTATGCACATCTTTATCATTGAAATACGGCATCTGCGGGTTTCCATTCTTGTCATACAGCGTAGCAGAATACCTGTCGTTTTCTTCCTCGTATATGACATCGAACGACACATTATCCGTACCTATGAATGCATAAGGCTCGTTATACGCATTCTTGCAGCCCTGCAGGAACTGCAGCTCAATTTCCAGACAACACTCTTCTACCTCGTTTTCGTATTCCTCATTGGCAAGTGTTGCCTCTATCTCTGCTATTCTTAACAGTTGTTTGCCAAGTTCAGTCAAAACATATTCCATTTTTGTTCCTCCATTCTCTTATTCTTTTTCTCTTTCAAACATCAGGACCATTCCGTCATTATTTTGTTCATATAAATATTTTTATCTGTTAATCAAATCTAAGTGTGTATTTAGTTCGGTATACAACATTGGATTGTCGCATAAAAAGTCGTTTAGTGTATAGCCGATTTCAATCAATTTTTTGGAATTAGACCTTCTAAATCTTTTATAAGCACATGACACAGCTCCTAAAATATCCTCATAACGCTCTCTTAAAGAACCATTATATCCATGAATGGATGGATGGTCATAATCAGATATATCCACTACATAGAATGGTATATCTCCTAATTTAACATTTTTACCATATTCTCTAATGTACTTAATAGCTGAGTGTAAATTATCTATCCAAACAATAGGTGTGTCACAAAAATCATACTTGCAAATTACAACTCTAATTGCAGGATTATATCTGTCTCTTTCCATCTGTACAATCGAATTGATGTGATATTGAATATCACTGGCATGTCCTACATGTAATCCCCAATTGCATACTTTATAACCAAGTTTGCAAGATTCTATGTATAATTTACCTGCTTTAATCTGTATACCATCAGGATTACGTCTAATAACGTGTTTGCAAAACATATCCGTTAGGTTCATACTCAGTAAATCTTCTGAAATATTATCATTGATTTTAATATTCAAATCATCCATATTTTTTACCCTTTCTTTAGTCAATAAAATTGATATTGTTATAAAATCAGTGGCGAAAAACCCACAGGCTTGCCTGTGGGATGAAAGCCACTAAATTGCTAGTTTCCATCCATTTGTATGAACGGATCTTTTAATTTTTGATATAGGAAAATGATTTTGTAATGCTATTCGCTTTCCTTTATCCTGAACACTTTTACTGCACATTTACCCGTCTATGTCTTCAGGACGCTCTAAGGTATAATGGTTTTCATTATACACATAATCATCGCCCCAGTCGGCATTTTCAGCCCACTGGTCGAAGCTGTCCAAGATATCCTCTGCCTCATCTCTTGAAAGATAATCACAGATTACATATCCGTGAAGGTCATCTTCCAGTCTGCCGTGCAGCTCTCCAATAAGTTCCTCTTTTAAATTGTCATTAATTTCTTTAATTGCTATAATTTTTTCCGCCAATCTTTAGCATGACATTAACATGCCATATTCATTTTCTGTAAGATAAATCTGTTTTCCGCTTTCTGATGTGCCAACTGTGTATACGGTCCCACTCTCCGTGGTTTTCCACCCGCCAAACTCCAGCAGTTCGCCATCTCTTATCAGCAGGCTGTCAGCATCGTCATCCCTGCACAAAGCGTAACTATCGACATTATTTTCTTTTGTATGCCTGATGCGTCCTCCAAATTTAAGGCGGCAGAGCCCTTTGTTGAACATTTGCCTTAAATCGACATGACATCCTGCAGCTTTGTTCCTCCTTGTTTCTTCAATATTCATTTTTTATTGCTCTCCTTTCTTCTTTTTATATGGAAAGTATGTCAGAATTTAACAAAATGAATGATTTTTCCATATGAAAAAAGCTGCATGCAAGCAGCCCCTTTTCCTGTACAACAAAACAGAACCGGCGCTCCTTCCGGTCCTGTTCCGCGAAAACAAATTTTTAACAAAGTGTACAAGCTGCATAAGCTTGAAAGGTCTGTCCGGTATTCCCGGACATTATAAGTATGATAGATTTATCTGTTGAATATTGCTTTCCATATAAAAAGAGCCCGGAAAACCGGGCTCATGCTTTGTAAAAATTCAGCTATAATACAACTCCTAATATGGACAATAAGATAGAAAAAATCATCCAAAAAACACATTGTGATACTTCTGATGCGGGAATTATGTCAAAAGGATCGTTCTTGTTGACATATATATCTACCTCTTTATTTAATTTAGGTCTTTTATTGTCGCTAAATTTTTGCTCTGTCGTTTTATATTCTTTACCGTTTTATAACCATATAGGGAAAACAAAAAAAAACGAAGCAATTATTTCTAAAATCATTAAGTGAACATATCGTTTATAATTCGGTTCTGGTTCAATATGGCTATAGTCCTTTTTATCAACATACAAAGTTATTTCTTTTCCTTTTTTAGGACGTTTCATCTCTTGATAATTTTTTGTGGATGAAACATATTCTTTTCCATCAATTAAATATTTGTAAGTTCCATTATATGATAACAATTTTGTTACACCTGCACTTCCGTCATAACTGATGCATACTCCTTTAGTAGCAAAACATTCATTTTTGACGAATTTGATTTTTTTTACACATATAATAATGCATGGAATCGTTATGAATAAAATAAAAATGTTGTCAGCGTCAAATCCTATGCTCATATTTCCCTCCAAATAATTATGGTTTATATAGAGTATGATTTTTTTATTAACTATTTTATTACAAACTTAACATTGCTTGAAGTTCTCAAGCTTAACAGGCTGATAATCTCAGCAATTCCAGATAATTGAGAATTAATATTACTTTTAATTTTATCAAGATTTATAATCGCATTCATCACGCCAGATGTCCAGCCATCATACTTTTCCCATTCGTAAAACTTAGTCTCACCAAGTACCCGAATTTGAGATAAATTTGTTAGATACCTAATATAACCCAAATCATCATACTTAATTATATAATTATTATTGTTATTATCGCTTATTTGCATCTCAAACAAATCTATATATGCATTTGATAACTCATGATAACATATAATTTCATACATTTGTTTGGTGTCTGTACTAATTGAAAATAGTGTATCAAAGATATCGCGAACTGCAACAACTGCTTTGACATACACAAAATGTTCTGTGAGCACTTTTAAACCTATATCTAAAACAGCTTCTAATATATCAGCTCCTATATCTGAAATATTTTTATAATATTCACCAGCAAGCACGTTTCTAATTGATAAAGCAGCCTTTTTCGCATGATTATCCTTGCTGTTATTAATTAAGTAAGTTAAGGCATCCAAATTCGCTTCAAATATTTCATTATTTGTATTGATAGTTGATAAACTATCAATAGTGTCTAAAATATCCATACCATATCCGGCATATGTTATTCCTTCTGATATTTTATCAACAATTTTCATTCCTTTCCCAACTTTATCCTTTATTTCAGAAACGTCTTTTAGTTTTTTGGTATATGACATACCATTTGTGGTCATTCTCATATATGTTGCTTCTTCACTCGCATTATGTATTTTAGTAAATAACTTTGAAAAGTCTTCCGCTACTGCTTTTTCTACTGCATCATTGCTTGTAGCGCCGTTTATTACTTCTTTAACAGTTAATATATCTTTTGGGAAGTTATATTCATCTAAAGAATATTTTTTTACAGATTCTAACAATGAGTTTAAGATTTCAACGGCACTCTTCTTTTTCTGCTTCATCTCCTCCTGTTCAAAAGTTTCTTCTGTATCATAGTTCTTATAATAATTTATGATCAAATCTCTGTATATTTCATTTGTGTTCCATACACCAAATATAGCAGCACTTATTACCATAGTAGATTTTGATAACAGGTCATTTTGGAAATTATTTGCGGAATTCTCATAATAATAGTAATCATTATTTGTTAATGAATCTACATTATTAGCTGAAATAGCAACATCATTTTGTAATGGATCTGTACCATTTTTGACTTCAGTATAATCATCTATTCCATCTCCATCACTATGAGTAAGAAATGGATTAGATTTCATTACTACATATACATATTTCCCGGTAGTCTGGACTTCGATTTCTTCTCCATTCTTTAAGCCATCTCCATCCCAGTCATCATTTTCGTTATAGTCTATATCCAAACCTGAAAGTTCTGTAGAGCCGTTGCTAAGGGTTAATGTTCCGTCTTTTATGAGGTTTGTATAATAATCACAAATGCCATCATTATTGCTGTCAGTCGTATAATCAATTGTTTCGTTTGAGATATTTTCATATATATTGGACAAATCTTCAGCTTTTTCTGCGAAATAATATTTTCCCTCTGTTTCATCTGCTAATTTCTTTAATAATGTTACATTAGCACTTCCTAATCCAATACTTAATATTTTTATTCCATTATCCTTTGCTGTAGCAATTAAATCATCATAGGAATATGACACAGTTGTATCTTCACCATCAGTCATAAAAATAATATATCTCTGGTTTCCAGATGCATCCGCTTTTAACTGGTCGATTGCGGCATGTATTCCGGCTGAGCCATTAGTTCCAGAATCCCATCCCCAGCCTGAATCGTTATATATACTATCTACTGCATCAATTAATTCCTGCTTATCATTTGTCAGCTCTGTCTTTATTTCTTCACAAGCGATAAACGAAATAACGCTTCCTTGATCTTTATTAAAGTCCATTTTATTAACGAAATCTTTCGTTAGCTGCTTTCTTATATCACCTGGATCATTGTCGTCCATACTTGCAGATCGATCTATAACAAAAGCAATTGATAGTCCGCTATTTTGTCCGTTTTCATCTGGTTTTTTGATATCTGAATCCCATACAGTGTCAACCATATATTTATTAAGCAGAATATACGTAGAAAAATGTGTTGTTTTAGCTGTAATTTTTCCTTCTTGCACTGTCTGATTTTCTAATTCTTCAAACATCTTTGTAGATTCATTAAAATAATATATTCTTGGTTGGAATGTATCAGATAATTGTCCAAGCGATTCATCATACTTAAATGTCATTTCAGCAGAATTAAATTTCCCGTCAACGCTAAAATTATACGCTTCTCCCAGATAGCCAGCAACCGATGGATTTATATATGGATTGTCATAAGAGCTTACAGGATTAATATTCAACGAATCTATATTTCCATCTACTAAATCAAGTTTTACTGACGGAACAACAGGGTTCTCCTTGGTAACTTCAGGATACTTTTCATAGCTTATTGTAAATGATTCATTGTACACAAGAGGATTATATCCATTACTGATTTCCCATAAATCGTCAGCTCCATCACCATCCGTATCTTTATTGGTAGGACTTGTATTGTATCCAGTCAATTCCTCATTATCTAGCAAACCATCAGAATCACTATCATTATTTGTCGGATCCGTTCCGATTTCATATTCTTTGCCATTCGAAATATCATCATTATCAGCATCTTCATTATAATCTGATATACCGTTGTCATCAGTATCCACCTTAAGTGGATCTGTCCCAAGTTCTACAACTTCTTGATAGTCAGTTAATCCATCTCCGTCCGTATCAGCTTTGTTTATATCTGTGCCGATATATTCCTCAATTACATCATAAATTCCATCATTATCAGAGTCTGTATTCGCACCAATAGTTTTATCGTAATTAAGACCAATAGAATCATATAGATAGACTGTTGTACTTAACTCTTTTTCATCACCTGTTGCTGTTACAATAATTTCATTTTTCCCAGGGAAAAGGCCTATATTTGTTATTTTCCAGTTATCGGCCGATGGCGTATTTCCTTCAAATACCAGCTTGTCTTTATCATTGTAAACTTTAACATTTATATTATTGTATTTGTTGCTATTTTCTAACGTGCCGCTTAAACCATCAAGTTTTGATGATGTAAGATAATAATTGTTTACAGTATCGTATCCAAAGGTATCGGTATTAACTGTCAGTTTTCCCATATCTTCGGCGCGATCGTAATTTGTGATAAAATCAATATTTATTTCTTTATTATCAATTTTTATTTTGTGGGTGGTTGAAAAACTGCACTTCTCTAAATCATCCGCATATACACTTAATAACGACATATTTGATACTATAGCCACAACTAATACCAAAGAAATAATCTTATTTATCTTTTTCTTCTTGATTGCATATGCTAACAAACAAAGTCCAAAAAATAATAACATTATGTAGCATACTATATTGTAATCATCATTTGTGTTGATCTTTTTTGCATTAGTTGCTACATTATTTTTTGCCGACAGATTATCTTTCGACCTTATTTCTTTGCTCTTATCAGAAGTTTTTATCTCCGTATCCGTTTTTTTACCAGCTGAAGCATTTTTTATCATTGCTGTAATATCATATTTTATAGAATCTCCAGCTTTGAGCGTTCCTATATCCTTTTGTAAATCACCTTTAACGAACTCAATACTATCAGGTGAATTTATTTGTAGGTTAATACCTGTTACATCATATGAATTTGTATTTTTTAATTCATATGTAAACTCCACCTTATCGCCTTCCTTATAATTTCCCTTTTCCTCCGTTACGTTTACTTCCACTCCGTTTTGAACACTGCTGCTTGCATAAACTGAGTCTTTGCTTACAGCCAGCAAAATGATACCCATGAGTAGAATTCTTAAAAATTTCCTCATCTTGTTCCTCCTGTTTATATAATTTTTATAATTTTAATATTATCATAACATTTTCTTTTGTACAATCCCAAAAAAAAGGACATAACTCATTCCTACTTGATTGATTCGATTATTCAACCCACTGCTTTGTAGCTATCCTTATTAAAGTCCGGTGAAGGTAAAAAAAAGACTCCCCGAGAAATCTCAGGAAGCCTTTACATTACTGTATTGGTTACGATTTTTGCCGTTTTGCAACTTATTTAATTTTTTCAGGGGGCGTTGCCGATTCGTATCACAGATTTAAGGAAGCACTGCATATATCATACTCCTTTTGATCACGTCCGAACGGCATCATTTTCGTCCACCATATTCTCATGCCATAAGTATCCTAATCTGAAGCATAGGCCTCTCCTCAGCCGTAAATTTTTCATTAACTGCAACCGTCTGATACAGCCTATTTCGGTACGCAATCGTGCGCTTACATACGGCATAATCTTCCCTGTCTGCATTCATTCGCATTATCTTTCTCACAAACTCTCTTACAAAATCATCACTGTCCATTGATTTGAAAACATCCTTCGTGCATCTTTCATCTCTGTTTCCGGACGCAGTTTTAAAGCGGATTTTCCCTGCATGAATTATTACACATCCTGTGTTTGTCTCGCCGGAAACCCCATCAAGAAGCTTCAAAAGTGCGTTCTTACCTTCCTCAAATATATCGTCTAATCTCATATCCTCTGTTCTCTCATTGCCCATATGCAATATCTCCTTTCTTACGCGTCCTATTTCTCCTGCCCATCTGCAAACATTTCAAGGCATCTTTCTGGGTTCTCTCTTGTCCATTCCTGTACTTTTTCTGCGCAGTTGTGATCGTAATAGCCTATATTAAGCTTTTGTTTGATTTCACAATCAACATTGTCAGAAACTTTCTTGTAGCTGTTATAGCCATAGCCATGTCTGACGAAGTCCACAATTTCTTGTTCTGCCAAATCCTTAAGCTCAAGGTATTTTTCAATGTTAACCTCCGCATTTGCTTCATATGCCATAAGAATGGTATCAATGCCATCTTCCCTTGTATAAGCGATTGGCAGTACAGCAGCTTTTTCAAATACTTCATATTCTCTTTCGGCATGCCTTGCTTTTTCGATTTCCTTCTTCAGATAATCCTCCCATGCTGCAACAAACAGGCTTCTTGCAAAATATAAGTTTAGGGACCCATCGGGCGAATAAAATTCGGACTCTGAATAAAATGATATTTCTGACTGCTTGAGCTGCTTGTTGCCATTTGGCTGATAAATTGCCGAAAAACCATCGTCTAATACAAAATGGCAGTATCCTGCCCCATGCTTATCCAGCCACTTTCTGATTCTCTCAATCTTTGTATGCAGTGCAATTTTTTCTGCTTCTGTGTATTTTTTCCTGAAACTGATTATATTTTCTGTGTTCATGCCTTTTCCTTTCTTTCCTGTCTGTTTGTTGCCTTCGTTATCGGCTGGCAGGTCGCCCCAGTTATCATACCGGTCCATTGTTCCACCTCTTTTTTCTCCTAAAAGACATTCATATATGAATTTCTTCTATATAGAGTATGTTAGAATGCTTTTCTGACTATGCCTTTCCATATAAGTAGCTGGTTTTCCCTGAATTAATTTTTTCTTTCTACATCCCATACCCTGCCTGCGTATATAATAAACATCGTCAGCCAGCCTATGGCATATCCCCAGTCAATATCTCTTATTAATCCTATTATTTCCTTCAAATTGTGTATCTTATGCCCTGATGGCGCTCTTCTCCTTATTTTTGTATCTTCTTATTTTATAATCTTGAACCTTTCTTTCCTGATCCGGTCGTTTTCCTCTTTGACCTGTCTTAAATGCTTCGACATGACTTCCTTATGTCTTTTGCCATGAGCGCAGTTGTTGCACAGTCCGTAGTTGACATGCCCCTTGCCGCCATACGATGCAAAATACTCTTTTTCGTCTATCACGCCGCACTCGCTGCATTTTACAAACCTGTTGCCCTCAACGCTTACGACAGGCTTTTCTCCGGCCGATTCGATTATTTCATCGAGATGGCTGATAAGGTAGTAGAATGCTCCGAGCTGCTCTGCCGACCCGCCTTTTGTCATCTCATAGTATCTTTCCAGTGTATTTTTCTCGTTTTCCAAAAAATCACATCCTTTCGCATGCTAATGCGTGTTCTCCAGCTTGTCTCGTATCAGGGCAAGAACTCTCTGTTTTGCGCATTCCCTGCCGACGCCGTTTTCAGCCATATCCTTTTCGATAAGCTTTCCGACTGCACCGGCAATGTCTTTAAGTTCGCCTACATTCTCGGCTTCTGCTCTGTCTTCGCATGCCTTTATTGTCTCTATTCGTGGATCCTTTGAATCTTCTGTCTCTTTCATATCGCTTTCTGTACCTCCTTATCCTACTCTTCCCTATATTAAGTATGTCAGATAAATGTTTTGCAAATGTCCTTTTTATTAACTGGCGGCTAAGACTCGTGACTTTAGTCATGGGTTATTGACATAAGTTTCTGCTAGATTTGTGTATTTCTCTTAATGCATTCCTGCCGTTCATAATTTCCTCCTAACTGACATGTGCAACCAATCTGTCGGTATACAGATATGATTTCTGCACACAGATATGTACCTTTTCTGCCTGCCTGTATTCTTCAACACACGTCTTGGATCTTGTCCAGCCGTCTTGAAGCACGCAGATGTCAGCCTCGCTCATATCTTCCACTATTACGGCATTCTCATCCATCTCGAAGATGCCTCTTATTATATTCCTGTTAATCTTCCGCCTTTTCGGCCTGATTATATAATAGTGCATTATTTTTCCTCCCTCGGCATATATCTGCCATTCTCCAGCATTTCAATGCTTATCTGCCCAGGAATATCCTCTTCCTGCTTCAAAAATCCGCTGTATTCAAGGCTTCTCTCAAGGAAGCTCTGGTAAGTCTCATACAAACTGCAGCTGTCACACAAGCTGCCGGACGCCGCCTTCCTGTCGAATATCTGCACACATCGCAGGTCTTTTCTTCCCGAAACGGCATTTAGTATGGTGCATGTTTTTCTTTCTTCATACTTCAATTTTTAAGCCTCCAAGCATTTTTCTTCCTTATATGGAAAGTATGATATTTTTTATCAGTGCTAATGGCTTTCCATATAAGAACAGCTGCTTTTAGCCAGAAATCTGCAATGAAAATAAAAGTAATGTCAACAGAAAAAGTCCTGTGCCCATACAAGTACACATAACTCTCAAACCCTTGATTTTACTGCATTTTTAGCGCAGGAAATATTACCGGAGTTTTATTTTGCTGAAAAATTTCTACAAAATTTCTGCAGTTTTTTTGTTTCTCTATCATATTCATAACAATAGAAAATAAAAAAAATATCGTTTTTCAAATTCTACCAGCAGGATAATGACAAGATACAGAAATTGTGCTATAGTATGTATATCAAAGGAAAACAGTTATCTGCGAAAACGCAGGAGAAAGGAAAAAGATATGCTTACAGTAATTAAGTCCTATAAAAGTTCATACAGTTGTAAACATAGTTCTTACTTTAAAAAGGACTCTATTTTGATGCGCTTTTATATGAACGAAAATTCTGTCTGAAAAACATATTTACTGCATAAATATTTTTCTTTCATGTCGTTTATCTCAGGGCGCATCCCAGATGAACGATTTTTTTATTGCTAAAAAATGAAAGGAAACAACTATTATGCCAGTAATAAACATGGAACAGACAGGAAAGCAGATTGCAGAATTAAGAAAGAATGCAAATCTCACTGTAAACGATATAAAGGAAGCACTTGCACTTACAACTGTAAATGCCGTATACAAGTGGCAGCGTGGACAAACACTTCCAACACTCGACAATCTTGTTGCACTTGCAGCACTCTTCGGCTGCACGATAAACGATATTGTCATAACTGAAACAATATAAGAAATATATGTATCATTAGCTCAGCTGGCAGAGCACTCGACTTTTAATCGAGCTGTCCGGGGTTCAAGTCCCCGATGGTACATTACCGGCGGGTATAACATGAGGATAGGTATGCAAGTGGTTAAATCGGGCAGACTGTAAATCTGTTGCTTCGGCTTCGTTGGTTCGAATCCAACCCTATCCATTATTAATTTCTTTTATTCAAGTCCTGCCCTGCCGACTTAATTTTAACAACAAAGGAGATGATTTAATGATTGTAGACTTTGAAACTAATTTCATCAGGCTCCCGTAGCTCAGAGGTAGAGTACTTGGTTGAAGCCCAAGGGGTCGAAAGCTCAAAACTTTCCGGGAGCATTATGGAGTGTTGGCTCAACTGGTACAGCAGCGGTCTTGAAAACCGCCATTCCGAAAGGATATCTGAGTTCGAATCTCAGGCACTCCGTTTAAAACTTAATATATGCAGTGTTGGCAGAGTTGGTATTGCACCAGATTGCTAATCTGAGGTCATCGTTTATTCGATGCGTAGGTTCGAGTCCTACACACTGCGCTGTGCTAGTAGCTTAGCCGGTTCAAAGCGTCAGATTGTGGCTCTGAAGATCACGGGTTCAAATCCCGTCTAGCACCTTTATAAATGATGATGTGGCCAAGTGGCAAGGCGCCAGTCCGCAACACTGGTATCGCAGGTTCAAATCCTGTCATCATCTTTATGCAAAAAAAGAGGACCGCCTTACGCGGCCCTGCTTTGTCCTATGTACCGTATGGGAATTGGCAATTTATATAGAGAATATGCAATATATTTATATATTGGAATCCGCACAAAAAAGGCTACCCGAAGACAGTCTCTTTTTTGTTTGTTAACTAATTGCAAGATACAATTTGGTCTAAACCTTTTATATAAATATAAGGGTGATCAGACAGTATCTCATCTTCTGATAAGCCATTATTTACTGATGCAATTTCCTCGCTGTTTATATCACAGTTTGCAGGTGTTAATAGTATTTCGTTAATCGAAGATGGAATTATCTTTACATCTCCTCCTATTTCATCCGCGTACCTTTTAACCGCATCAGACAAAAAGACCAATCCGGCTCCCTTACACTTTGACTTGTTTGTCAAAATATAATTTATTGGAGTCCCATTGATTTTTTGAATTTCTTTCATTGCCTGAAACTGATTTGAAAAACCTGGGTTTATTTTTGCATATTCTGCTGCGATATAATCTAGCATATCCATGCACTGTACTCCCATTACTTCTATTGTGTTTCTACGGGCATCCCTGTAGAGATCATCTGCAATTACACCCCATGTTGTAGCGATTTCATTTGTTATGGTTATTGACCTGTAGGCGTCTCTTGTTGCTTCAAGAACAACAATGAATACCATTGAAAGATCAAGAAACTCTTTGTGCACCTTGCCTTCCAAGAAAGCCTCATTTTTCTCTGTGTTTACGATCTGACTACTCCCACAGGCAAGCCTGTGGGGTTCTTACTGCTAAGTTTAGCCTGTAATCGTACACCATATGAGTATTCCCATAGGCTTTGGAATACAGGTATAAGTCTGTTTGAGTAAGAACTTCTATTACCAAGCGGCCTAGCGGCCACACTATTATGCAAAGAAAGCTAGTTGTTTTTCGGTAAATTTCTGCTTTGCAGCAAGGAAGTGTAGTCAGTCTCCCTAATATGTTTTAGTTATGCTATTTTAATTCCGCTGTTTAGTACCTTGATTTTGTTTGTTTTAATCCATTCAATTAATTCCCTTTCCATGCTGTAACATTTGTCAAATTTGGCCGCACATTTGTCTTTGTCTATATCACTGGTTCTGAAATCGTAGCAGTACAGTAAGAATGATGAGTACCAGTCTCTCTGTACCAGCGTTCCGTCTGCAAGTTTATACATTCTGTCAGACAGTTTCTTTTTAATATAATCATCGGCTGTGTGGTCATACTGACTTGCCCTGTAATTGTTTGATACTTCTATGTAAGTGCCGCCGGATGCCTTGAACTTATTTTCCACAGCAGTCTGAAAACCTCCCGGACATCTGTTCTTTATTGATTTACCAAAACGCTTCTTTTTATTGATTTTGCCTTTGTTATTAACTGTGGTCTTGCTGGCGCGTTTCATCAGTTTGGCAGCATTTTTAGGCTCCGTTATAAAAACATCTCCAATACTCCGCAGGTGGTTTGCATCCTCATTTATGGCAAGGCGTCTGTTAGCAGCATTTATGCGGCAGAGTTCTGCATGTTTTGCTTTCAATTTTTTATAATGATTGGAATAATTCCAAGTCTTTTTACCCTGTTTGACAGTGCCATCATCATTATAGTTCTGTGGATTAGTGGCACGCCTGCTCCTGTCCATGGCACGATAATAGAGTCTTTCAAGCCTTTCGGATGTCTGTATGCTGTTGCCACGATCTGAAAGATTTTTAAGTCCTGTCTCCGTATCAGAAGTGTAAGCTACAGTCTGTGTGCCAATATCGGCACCGATAATGCCTTTACCGTATTTGTGCCGGGGATTGCCAAACCTGTCATATTTAGGCTTTGCTCTGCCCTCAATGGCTAGATGCAGGTACACCCTGTATTTCCCACGGATAAGTTTAGGTACCAGAGTTGCATAGCATGGTCTGTAAGTGCTTATACAACATGCTTCTTCCAGAAGAGTCTGCACAGCTTTACAGTCTGCAATTTCCGGTGCAGCGAGGTAATCCAAAACGGCATTTACTTCGTCAGTCTGAAATCTGTCTTTAATCTGTATTCCGAATACAGATTTGCCAAGTTTAAACTGCAACTGATTATTCTTTGCAGATATTGGAATACCACGATTGATCTGTTTTGCTCTGATACACGGTAAATCTCCGTGTTTTGAGAAATGAAGCGTTTTGCCATTGCCGTATAAACATTTTTCAACACCATGCCATACATCTTCAGCTTTGGTAAGAGCAAACACTGCATCTATGCTATACTTTTTGCCAATATGTATCATGGATTTGCGGCAGTAATCCCATGTAACATTATATTGTTTCTGCATTTCATTGAGCTGGTCAGCGAACATTTTGCGTTTCTGCTTATTTTTAGTGGAGCCATAAAGTTTAAGCAGTCCGCGGTACCTTTTGGTACGCATGAGCTGGTCATAATTCTTTTTCATGAGACCGATAAGCTCATTACCGGCTTTTCTGATTCTGTCAGAAAGTTTTACGACTTTTTGTATATCAGAACAGGACATATCGGTTTCAGCAACCAGAATATGTCTGTTAGACAGTTTATGAAATTGTTTCAAAACCTCGTTGTAATCATCATTAACCATCAAACGGCTCCTTAGTCTAAAAGTCTGTCTGGCATAATTATTTCGTAACTTCTAATGTAAGTATGATTTTTTATATTTTTGATTATGGCTTTCTATATAAATACCCTTCATTTTAGCGCCAAACCGCTACAATTATGTTTTTATCAGGAATCAAGTGTGGCTTTCATCCCACAGACAAGCCTGTGGGTTTTTCGCCACAAATTTATAACCACAGATGCGATTGCGGATATTGCCGTAATGTCCAATATTATTAGCAATCTTATTTATGGTATCGTCTACAGGCTTAAGAATAATTTGCACCATCTCGTCAATGATTCCATTGATGTCGCCCCTTACCCGGTACATCTGATACAAATCTCCCAGCCTGAATGCTGGAAGCGCTTTTACATTTTTAAAAATGGGTACAAAGGTAAGATGACTTGTTTTGCTTTCGTATCTTGCCTCGTAATCACCATTGTTAGATAATTTACAAATTACCTGTTTCTCTACCTGTTCTTTAAAATTTTCAATTGTTAACATATTGTTTTCCTCCATTTTTCTTTATTTTTATATAGAAAGTATGATAGAAATTATATTTTTGGGATTTTTACACAAGAAAAAGACCATCCGAAGACAGTCTCTTTTTTGCAAAATGAAAAACTATTTCATTATGAATTCAGCATATTCCTCGTTTATGAATTTATTGCATTCGTAATGGAAATTTGCTTAATATTTCAAAAGCTACTCTTCAAAATACAAATCACAAGCCAAATACCTGTTGCGATTGACCACTTGAATGTAAGTCCAAAACACATTGTAATCAGCTTAATAATTCCACAAGTTACAATCCAACTAAGACCATAACAAACTGCTAAGATTAAGATTACAATGATTGCGGCTGTGCCACATTTAGTTAATTTGTTCTTTAAATTTTTTGCTTTTTCAATAATTCTCATATTCTGTTCCCTCCATTTTTCTTTTTTATATAGAAAGTATGAAATTTTTTTTTGAAACGATATTTTCGACTACATAAAAAAGAGCCTAATATAAAGGCTCTTTTGTAAAAAACGACATTCTGTTCATCTTATAACTGCAAATGTTCGACAATTTACATTGCCATTTGCAGTTTTTCCATACACATCTTTTCCGAGCATATTGCTGTAAAACGTATAGGTGTATCTATCTGCTGTATTCCATCTGTTTCCTCCTATTATACCCTGTACTTGACATTAACGTAGTTGCCATTGTATTCATCCCATTTGTAGTCTACGCATTTGATTCCCAGAACCCTGCTTAATATTTCAAAAGCATTCTGTGTTGCGTCTTCTAGTTCAACAGCGCAGTCTTCAAAACCATACTTATCCATATACATTTCAAACCCAACTGGCGGATTTCCGTCTATCATTGCATTTCTTACGTATTGATTGTAAGCTTGGTCAAAGTGCTCGTATCTGTCTACTATTTTCATCCCTGCATCCACAGATGCAAGGATGTCGTTAAGGTCTGCTATCTTGATGCGGACCAGATGGATACATTCTTTTTCGTACTTCCTAAATATCTTATTTACCATACTCTTTTTTGTTCCTCCTTTAATACCAGCTTCACAGATTCATCTTTTTCTACAAGAGCTGTCATCACGTATACATCCTTTTTCTGACTATGCATTCTTATCCTCTGATTGTAAGTACTTTCGTATGATGCCTGCGCAATACGAAGCTGCTCTATTCTGACGATATAAGCAGTATTTAGGAATATGTCACGTCCATCCCAACGTCTGAACTTGATTATTCCGCCGTAGGTTTCAAAGAATCTGTCCGGTACAGGCTCAACGTACTCATACCAGCTTGTTTAACCCATGCCGCCGCATGTCATTTTGACTTCTCATGATACGCTTGTAGACAGGGCCGCTAATTTACTTATCATTTTCCGTGTACAGACGAAATTCATTGTTCTTGCAAGGACTTCCTAAGTCCTCCATAATTTCTTTTGTCAGTTCTACCCTTGTTCCATTTGCCATTTTGTTTTTCTCCTTTTTTCTTTTTATTTATGTAGAAAGTATGTTAGATTTTTATCTATTCTGATTTCTCTCTCTATATATAATTTGGCAAAAAAAAGAAACCGACGAATCGGCCTCTTTAAAAAAGGAGGGATGTTTACATATTTCCGTCTTGACATCCTCCCACGGCTTGCGCCATGGGATTCCTTAGATTCCTGGCAGGATCACCCGGCCATATAGACAAGGATATAGCTGCCGGTATTCAGGATTTACGTCCAGTGATTTCATA